>Ga0065711_1032146_pt1 | contig 27912 bp, 22 predicted proteins | sample Hoacrofraction12_FD_59098 | JGI IMG/M metagenome (GOLD analysis project Ga0065711, IMG submission 59098) | Hoatzin crop microbial communities from Cojedes, Venezuela - Epithelial fraction 12 v2 (version 2) | ecosystem: Host-associated > Birds > Digestive system > Esophagus > Crop | place...
CCCCTCTCAGCCTTCTCTTCTTCAGGCTGAACAAGCCCAGCTCCCTCAGCCTCTCCTCGTAGGGGAGATGTTCCAGTCCCCTCATCATCCTTGTAGCTCTCCGCTGGACTCTCTCCAGTAGCTCTTCATGTTTCTTGAACTGGGGAGCCCAGAACTGGACACAGTACTCCAGATGAGGCCTCACCAGGGCAGTGTAGAGGGGAAGAAGAACCTTCCTCGTCCTGCTGGCCAGACTCTTCTTGATGCACCCCAGGATTCCAGAGATGTCAGTCACCCAGACCGGGCATGAGGAGAAAGGCCAATGGGAAGAACTCCAAGCCCAGCAGTTTACTGGCTGCCTCTATCCCATTGCAGAGCCGAGCTGAGGCTAAGCTGGGGAGCCTTTTGTGCTGGGATCAACCAGATGAGCAGGGGTCTTACAGTATTAATTAAACATCTGGAGAATCTGGCGGGAAGCCCACTTCATTATCCCTGCTGATCAAGGATACTTTCAGGAGTCCTTCCTCTCCTGTGTCTCCTCTTAGAGCTTCTTCCTTCAGACCTGGGAGAGACCTTCTCTGTTGGTCCAGATGGTGAAACAGCTTTTCCAAACTCTGGGGGCCTGTGAATGTCCTTCAACTGTCAGATACACTATGGGCATGACGAGGTTGTGGGGAGGGCAAGGTGGGGCAGGAAAAGCAGGCTGAGGGGCATCGCCTTTCTTGTAGGGCCCTGCTGCTTTTCCTGGAGCTGCATTTTTATAGAACAGAATCATAGAATTATAGAACAGTTTGGGTTGGAATGGACCTATAAGGGTCATCTAGTCCAAATCCCCCATAATAAGCAGCGACTTATCTAGATAGTGTTCAACTAGTTTGGGTTGCTCAGAGCCCAGTCCAACCTGTCCCAGTGGGACAGGCTGGGCTTTAGTAAGTCCTCTGGACTTTAGTAAGGCCTTTGACACTCTTCCCCACAGCATTGTCCTGGAGAAACTGGCTGCCCGTGGTTTGGATGGATGTACTCTTCGCTGGATAGAGAACTGGCTAAATGGCTGAGCGCAGAGAGTGGTGGTGAATGGAGTTAAATCCAACTGGCAGCCAGTCATGAGTGGTGTCCCTCAGGGCTCAGTTTTGGGTCCAGTCTTGTTTAACACCTTTGTCAATGATCTGCATGAGGGGATTGAGTGCTCCCTCAGTAAGTTTGCAGATGACACCAAGTTGGGAGGGAGTGTCGATCTGCTTGAGGGTAGGAAGGCTCTGCAGAGGGATCTGGACAGGCTGGATAAATGGGCTGAGGCCAACTGTATGAGGTTCAACAAGGCCAAATGCCGGGTCCTGCAGCTGGATCACAACAACCCCATGCAACGCTACAGGCTTGGGAGGAGTGGCTGGAAAGCTGCCCAGCGGAAAAGGTCCTTGGGGTGCTCATTGACAGCCAGCTGAACATGAGCCAGCAGTGTGCCCAGGTGGCCAAGAAGGCCAACGGCATCCTGGCTTGTACCAGGAATAGTGTGACCAGCAGCAGCAGGGAGATGATCATGCCCCTGTACTCAGCACTGGTGAGGCTGCACCTGGAGTACTGTGTTCAGTTTTGGGCCCTCACTACAAGAAGGACATTGAGGTGCTGCACTGTGTCCAGAGAAGGGCAACGAGGCTGGTGGAGGGTCCAGAAAACAAGTCTGATGGGGAGTGGCTGAGGGATCTGGGGCTGTTTAGTGTGGAGAAGAGGGGAGATCTTATCTCTCTCTACAGCTACCTGGAAGGAGATTGTAGTGAGGTGGGTGTTGGTCTCTTCTCCCAACTAACTAGTGATAGGATGAGAGGTAATGGCCCCAAGTTGCATCAGGGGAGGTTTAGATTGGATCTTAGGAAAAATTTCTTTACTGAAAGAGTGGTCAGACATTGGAAGAACAGGCTGCTCAGGGAGGTGGTGGAGTCCCCATCCCTGGAGGTGTTTAAAAAACATGTAGAAGTAGCACTTCAGGACATGGTTTAATAGGCATGGTGTCTGGGTTGACGGTTAGACTTGATGATCTCAGTTGTCTTTTCTAACCTGTGATTCTATGAGTCTATGATTCTATGAAGTTGCATGTCTCTAGCTAAATGCAGCCTTTGCCATGCCTTTTCCCTGGTGTGAGGCACAGCACGTGCAGCTGGATGAAATTTCTCTGGGGTTTGCCTTCCAGCACCACCCAGACTCAGAAAGTAGTTGTTCCTCTGCTCTGGGCCATGTTTCCAGCTCTGTGTCCCCAGGTTGCACCCAAAACCCGAGCAAGGAGCTTGGCACGAAGCAGGGCAGCCAACTGCCTTCTCCTACCCTGTAGCTCCAGCTACCTTCAACCCATTGGGCAAGGAGGTCCTTGCTGCCAACACCAGATTCTTGGTGGCTGGTTTTAGCCTGGAGTGCCTTTGCTCTGCCACCAGTCCCCAGAGCCTGGCTTCACAGCCATACTCCTCCATCCCCCGAAAGGACATTGTCAACGTCTCTTAACCCTCTGATGAAGCAGAGAGGACAGAAGGGTCATGGTATGAATGCAACAAGCTCCTCTCTGAACTGCTAGTGCATTAACAAAAATGGGGAAGGCTGGTTCCTTGATACTGCAATTGCAACTCCGAGGGTATGTACAGAAGCATAAAAAGCACTGGAAAAATGCATCTGTCTGGATCCTTCCTAAAGCTTAAACGATACTGGTGGGCTATGGGAAACAGTTTGCAATTAGTACATGGGAGGCGCAATGAGATAATTAGCCACCAGTTAACAGGATGAATGTGACGACCACATTCCCTGCTTACTGATGTTTGGCTAATTTGCCATCAGTGGCCTAGTTAAGTGGTTATGAATTACACAGGAGGCGCAATGAGCTGGAACTTGCTAACAAGGGCGCAGTGATGCGTGGCTTGCACCTGCGACATTTATTGCTCCTGAGGTGACGGCCCCCATCCCACATGGCTGTTGCGTCTCCTAGCTGATCCTTTTCCCTAGCTGCTGCAGTGGCCTTGACCCTATGGGAAGGGAAGGCAGGGAGCCCCACTTGGCGATGGCCTCTGGACCTTGGTGCCTTCCTAGACAACCATGCCACACTTGGCAAGACCACTCAGCCATGCTCTCTGCTGTTTGACCTGGAGCAGTCAGAGTGCAGGGGAGATGCTAGAGGACGTGGCCCTCAACATGGAAGGGATGAGAAGGTCTGACTGGAATTGCCTGGCATATGTCAGGTAGAAGAGGGTGGCCTTTGCAGACCAAGAAGCAGCCTAATGAGGGATCAGCAAGTACTCCAGCGGATGGTGTTAAGGAGGGACTGAATAGCACCAAGCTGGAGACAAAAGAGGGCAGAGAGGGAGGGAAACTTTTGTGACGGCCCATAGGGAGCCTGCAGGATGGGCCTTGCGGTGCAGAGAAGTTGTGACTCCCCTTGTGGCCCTGAGGGACTCTTTGACGTGCAGGTTCTGTCCCAGGTAGAGGGGATGGCCAAGAGATGTCAACAATGCCCTTGAAATCCTGGGATGCTTTGGGGCTCTGCCTGGGCGTTACAGCCTCTGCGCCAGGAGGGGCAAAGTCTTGGTCTAGGAAGGTGCCCATCTCCACAGTGGTTGTTTCTCTACCCCTAGAGATGGGCATTGCAAGGAACTGAGCAGGGGAGGGAAGGGGGCAATGCTGGGCGGGTGTCTGCCGAGGCTTTGAGACAGGCAGACGCAGATGTGCTCGTGGAGGCAGTCGTGTGCCTGGGTCAGCACTGCGCCAGGCCGAGCCAGTTGTCCTGCTGGGAGATGGAGATAATTAACTTGAGCCCAGCGTGATGCTGATAGTATGTTTGGAACACGCTGCCTGAGATATTTCAAGGGCACATGGCTAAGCAACCTGTTAAATGCTCTTACAAATCTAACAAGATAACCAGCCCCCTGAGAAGCTGAACAAACAGTTGTATTTCCACTCGGAGGAGGTGAGCAACCTCTGCAAACATCAAGCCATTTGCTAGGAGGCTGGGGGACAGTGCAGGAAGAATCCCCAGGGGCCACAAAATGGAAACAGAAACTCTCGTAAAGCAGCTTGTCTTCAGTGATTTGTCTTTTCTCCCTGGCTTGAATGAGAAGCTGCAGAGACAGCACGAAAATGAAATATAACCAGGAGGAACACCCCATTTCATCTCTCCTGCATCTCTTACTGCTCCCTCTGGTCCCTGCTACTCGTCTGCAGAAGTCCAAGGCAAAGTGTTATTGAGCTGCTGGATCTGATTGATTTTTTTTCATATCCCCAAAGGACCACAGTGACTGGAGTGCTGCTTTGAACAAGAGAGGACATAGTTAGACATTTGGCAGGACCAGTCCTTCTGAGACACAAGCAATGCTTGGCCTGGGCTGCTGAATGACCGGGTAGCAAGGCCAGCTCTCTGTTGCCGTGTGGAAGTGATGCAGATATTTGGAGCAAGGATGGGAGCTTAGATTAAACCTGCCTTGATAACACACTCAGATAATAGTCATATCCTGTGCAATGTCTCTATGGAGAGTAACTCTTTGCTGCCCTGTTGCTGTGATTCCCCTTGATGGGATCTGGTGGGCTCCAGGCGCACCCTTGGGATTGAACTGCGTTGGGAAATGGACCTTCCCATATCTAGATTGAATGTCTTGCCTGGGACCTCCTGGGCTTTGACTTGGCTCTGAGCTGCTCACCTGCTGGCAAGCTCTGGGGCGCTAGAAACATCTCTGGGGGGAAGAGAGAAGCAACTCACAGCTGTAAAGAGAGCTCTGAGCCCCTCAAGTCCTATAGCAAATCAGTGAGTGAGCATGGGCTCAGAGATGTCTTATGGGCACTGAATTGTCCTTCCTTTGCAGGTTACGGTGTGGGGATGCGGTGGACAATTCCTGCCAACTCCATCACACAATGGTGAAATAAGGAAGGCAACACCTCAAAGCCCTTAGGGACACCCCTCTCCTGAAAGCCCTGGACCATGCTGACCGGAGGAGCTCATCTGGGAACTCAAGTCTGCGATGGAGTCCAGGAGGTGAGGATGAAGATGCTGTTGCTCTCCACTGTCTCTTGTTAGAGTCTGTTGTCTTGCAGCACTGCTGCGGAGGAGGGTTTAGGGAGGAATCATCCCTGCTTTTCAGGGTGTGCTCTACCACCTCTTCAAGCTGCTGAGCTTGACCCTGTGGGCTCTGTGTGGTGCAGCTTGGGAATCGAGAGGGCAACCCCTTCCCCGGCTGCACTGCAGGCAGGAAGCACAAGGGCTCCTGAACCTTTGCGGTGAGGGAAGAAGCGTTGTGAGCTTTTGCAGCTGTTTGCAGAATACAAGCCCATCCACAGTTTTCAGGCTTGCTGTCATTTTCAAGAAGCCAGCTGAGCTATGGTCTTCAGCCCTTTCCGTCTCTGGGGGACACCAGCTGTGTCATTTTGGTTCTGAGATGGAGAGTGCTGCCCAGTGGTCTGTGCACATCTGGGATGCCCAAATATGGCAAGCATCTGCTTCCAAGGAAATGCCGCTCAAGCCTGGCACGGAGATGTCTCCACCACTGGCTTCAGTGGCAGCAGACTGAGCTGTGAGTGGAGCTGGCTGGGCAGCACTTGTGTTTATTGTCCAGCTGGCCCCACTGAAGGCAGGAGCAGAGACCTGGCTGTGGTACCTGTTTTCACCTCCCCAGTGCAGTTGTTGGGGAAAGGCAAGCCCGGGCTAGCAAGACAGCCAGGACGATGGATGAATTGAGATGAAGTGAGATGGTCAGGGAGGCTGGCGGTAGGGCTGGGCTGAGCATGCAGGAGCTGGACTGTGATGAAACCTGCCAAAGGGCAGTGGCAGCTTGTACATCCTCCTCCCCGTTCCCTGGGAGCTGAGAGAGACCTCGGCTCCACATTTCTGTGGTTTCTTTGCTCATTACAGGAAAAATGAAGGGTGAAGACAGGTCAGTGAATCATTACTGTTTGGTTTGGCTGTGCTGCCATGCTGTGTTCAGGAATCACTGATTCTTTTTCTTCTTGCGAGTTGTTCTCTTTTCCCCTGCTCCTTCGGGCTTTTGGGGTTGTTTTGTGCTTTTTTTCCCTCGATTATCCTGAATTATTGCAAGATGGTGAAACAAAACAGCTCTTCCTTTCCTTGGGTTTGCTTCCCTCGCAGCAGATGTCAAATGAAAGAGTCCGGCTTTTGGATAACTCATCCCAAAAGGGGGTTGGTTCATCCTGGATCTTTCACTCGTTCCATGCTGAGACATTGCAGGGAGCCACTGGCGTGGCCTTCAGGCTCATGACAGCACTTTCCAGGAAAAAAAAACAAAGTGAAAAGGAACAGGATTCCTCTATCTATTTCTTAATTATGTATTTTTTCAGGTTCTTTCTCAAACATCTGTTCTGCATTTGTGCAAGACATGTGAATATCTCTAGACTGTTCATTCCTTGGCTGCTGGGACGCCGGGGTTAAATGGTGAGAGGGGTGCTCACACCAGCGTGCACAGGTACCTGGGCAGCACATCTGGAGGAGCGGGCATGACGCAGGGCATATCGGCAGGACAACCTCTGCCCTCCCATGCACCGCGGGCTGTGCTGGGAATTGGGGCTGCTCCCTTCCCGTCCCGCTGCTGCACATCAGGGATGGCCGTGCCACACACTTTTGGCACACACACGCTCAGTCCTGAGCTGATATCGTGTGACAGGTAGGGGTGCCCTGGGGCCGTGCTAGCGAAGGCGTTTGCAGACCCATCTCCCTTCTGCTGTTACACGCTGAGACTGGGAGAGGACGCAGTGCTCCTGTGTTTGTAAGCGATGAGGGTCCTGAAAGACAGGGGGCAATTTTCTCATTTGAATCTGTGCTGGGTTATAATTTTTCCTAATTCCTCCTGTCATGACAGAGAAGCTAGGGATGAGAGCTCCCTCTTACATATCGCTGCCTGATTACACAGTGTCAGAAGAGTCTTCCAAAAATGACTCCACGTAGGTCTGGAAGGGGACTTGGCAGACAGCCACGAACAGGGGCTACAGTCTTTGCAGTTCTCCCAGCATCAAGTGATGCTGAAGAGGCCAAGAGGTGGAGATCCTGCTCATTTGGGTAGCCTGACACTCTGAGGATTCAAAAATCAATTTCAGGTAGAGCTGGATGGTGAAAGGCAAACCTCCCCTGGAAATCTGAGTGTGGCTGTCGTCCTGAGCTTTGTCCCTTGACAAAGGAATATTTCTACCCCTTCTGTCTTCCCAGGCTGGGTAGGGATGGTTATGGAGCAGACAGCCATGCCGATGGAGGTCAGGCTGGAGATCTGTTAGCCACCCGCAGCTCTGCAACAGGATTGTCCTGGGGATTGCAGCAGGTAACTGGAGGGCTAATCAGAGAGCAAACTGCTTGTGATATAATCAAATCAGGGAGAGGCTGCTGTGAGAATTGGAGGTGACATTGCAAAGCGGGGGATGTTTACAAACCGAGGCATGCGCTCGCTGAAGGAAGGCAAGCGAGTGACCAAAGAGTAACAGTGAGTCTGGCTAACAGAGCCCAGCTCAGAGGCAGCTGTTGTGGGTGGGATGCAAGATTCTTCTTCCAAATTTTTCTACCCTAGTAAATGTTTTCACGGGCTCTTGAGGAAAAGCAGATTTGTGTTACTTAGATGTCTTTAGTGACACTGTGTCCTGCAGAGGCAGTGAAGAGGCACAGATTCGTTGAAAGACCATGCCAATGCTGGCTGTAGGAAGCATTGGCACAGCAGATTGAGTGAGGGTTGTCACATACTGCCCTCCCCACTGCATCCTCCACTGCTAGTGCTCTTGTGACTGTGTGGTGAGCCAACTAATGGCACTGATCTGGCCGAAAAAATATGTTTTGTGGGGTGTGGGGCATGCCAGGTTCTTTTCAGCCAGATTAGCCCCATGAACGGACTCGCTGTGCTGTGGCATGACTAGTGGTACCCGAGCAGGGACAGCCTCAGAGTGTGGGACAGCACTGCGGCTGGGCTTGGGCTTCTGCTCAGAGAATAGCTTCAGTACTTGGGTGGACAGCAGAGCCAAACCTTAGACCTTCTGCATCCCTGAATCACCTCGTGAGCTCCCGCAGGTTCTCAGCTCTATAGCACGGAGCTGTTATCTACAGCAGCACGAGCAGTAGAGAACCTGAGCTACTGAACGCGTGCTACTACACTTTCCCCATATGAAGAGCTTGGCTCAAGCACCTGTGGTCTTGTGGTCTTGAATTCCCCCCCTCCATCTCTTGTGCCTCAGTTTTCCTGACCCAGCTTGAAGCAGAGGCTTGCTGTGGAGACCTTGGTGTGAACTGCTAGCTTGGGTTCACAGAGAGTTGGGGCATGGTCAGCAGAGATCTCTGGTTCATGTGCTGGCCATGCCCAGTCCCACGCTGTGCCCAAGCCAGCTACAAGGACAGGACCTGACATGGGGACTCCCAGGAGAAGAAGGTGGTCCAGGTTGCGGTGAGTGACAGCCGCCAGTGACTATCCAGTGGCTTAAAGTGAGGTGGTTCCTTCAGCACAGTTTTGAGGAACAGGTGCCCAACCCCAGTCCCAAAGGGTGCGCGGCCCTTTTCTTCTTGCCCCTGTGAATTTTAAATGCTGCCGTAGCTGTTTGCCTTTATGACCCTTTACTGACTATGGTCTAGGGATCTGAGGGTTTCCTGAATTGCAGCTGCCCTCCGGCTCATCTCCTTGCACGTACCATCATAGCTCTGCCTGAAGCACTGCTGACCATCTCACGAGGGTTAGTAGCACTCACCCCATTTAGACATGGGAAGTGCAGGACTGTGTTTGCACTTTCTGAAGCTGCCAAGGAGATTTAGCTGGTCCTGGAGCCGGTGGAGAGGGGTGTTTAATGATCCCTGATCCACGCTGTCCATGGAGGCCTCCTTCCATGTTCACAAGAGCCAGAGAGAGTCAGATGATGGATGTGAGAGGAGAGCATGAATAGATAACACAACAGATCAGGAATAAATTAGCAATGGGCAGTGCCTCACTCGGCTCCCTCTAGTCCAACTCTCCTGCAGCGCAAATGTGTTCCCCGTCTGCATCTCCAGATTCGCTGTTTAATCTAGTTTCAAATGTCCCAGGCTTTCCTTGGGAGAAACTTCTCTACAGTCTCATAAATCTTCTTGTCAGGAAGCTTTTTTCTTGCTACGGACCTGAAAATCTCACTTTCTTAATTTCACGCTGCTTATCCTCCCCTCTCTGGGCCAAGTCATCCCCTGGATAGGTGCTGGAGCATGACAGCAACATTGCTCTCAGCACCCACTCTCTCTCATCCCACTTTCTTACGGGTTATTTCTTGCTCAGTTATAGCTCCTTTGCTGCTGCCTGGTCCTACCTGCTCCAGGGCAAAGCAGTAAGAGCCTCGGGTGGCACTGGTGTGGTGGAAGAGCAGGATGAACCTGAAGGGGAGGCAGAGGACCTTGAGGGTCTCTTTGGAGCCTCTAAGACCAGGATCAGCTTTCCTTAGCCTGTCTCGCATCTACCCTCTTTCTAAAACCCTCCTCACCCACGGCAATCAGGAATAATCCTTCACTCCTGTCTTTTCTGGTGTCCAGTCTAAATTTCCCTTGCTGCAGTTTCAGTCCCTCCTTGTTTCACTTTGCCCAGCATGGCCATGGAGAAGAGCTCATCACCTTGACCTTCGCTGCAGCTGTCCCTGCACAGGAACCCTGCTAAGTTCCTGTCTACACTAGTGCTTGAAGTGATAAGAAATGCTGGGTCTGTAAGTCCTTTGGGGTCTCCTGGGAAAGGGCTGCAGGCTGCTGCCTTTGCTGCCCACGTACTGCAAACTGATGAGCCCAGAGGAGCACCTTGCAGGTTAATGTCGAGGCTCTAAATGTGGCCAGGTTGAGTTGCAGATGTTGGTGCCAGAGCGTATTTATTCATTTCACAGTTTTGCTTATTTATCAGATCCTGTGATCATTAAATTGTGCATTACCATTTGGCATGTGGCAGGTTTTAATTCCTATGGCTGGTTTATGCCCTCTGCAGGTATTAGCCTAAATGCATTTCCTGACAAGTGATGGATGCTCCAAAAAGCCGTGGCAACATATTTATTGATCAGAGCTCTCCGTAACCCCAGCTCACTAATGCAAACTCTCGCAGCGCCAGGAACTATTGTCTCCTCAGACTGTTTCATTAACTCAGATGTGAGGGTCTGGACTTTCCTTCCATGCAGGATGGAGTAAATCTTGAGTGGTGTCAGCTCTGACAACAGCTCCGGCTCACTGAGTAGGGTAGACCTGGCCTGTGCTTGCCAAGGGGACCTCTGAGGAATATTTAGGGCTAGAAAAGCCCTTCAAGGACTTTCCAGAGAATGTGGGGGCAAGCATAGACGTCCTAGGTGTATAGGAATTGCAGGGTGCCTCTGCAGATTCTTCCCTTGCAGATATGTCTAACCTGGCTATGTACTTAGTCATGAAGCTGCAGAGTTTGGGAGCACAGCATCTGGTTGCTGCTGCAGTATCTCCCAGGCACAGATGAAGTTCGCTAGTGAAGTGTCAGCTCAAGGCTCCCTGCAGGGTCTGCAGTGCAGAGACGCTTTGGTGCTGCAGGGAATGGGATGCGTGTGATGCTGGCAGGGCTGTGCTTGGAAAAATCTAGCAGGAAAAGTTCTGCTTACGACTTTTTCTAGGGAAAAGTTTCTGTTAACCCTTGAAGAAATGAAGGAGTATGAAGGCACCCTGAGTTACCCTGTGTTTCATGGAGGTGTACATGGATTTTGATGGGCTTAGAAAGCTAATGTCTACCACAGCAAGAAGAGATGAGGAGTAGTTACAGGTGTGGCCAAGCTGGTTAGAAAATGGTCAGGAGACAAATTCAGCCCAAAGAGGAGTTATGGAGGCTTCAAGGAGTGACAGGTCCCCTGCGTGGTGGTAACAGGGCAGCCATGTGCCACTTGCCTGCCCACCCACATGGCAAAGTGCATTGTTGAAACCTTTTACCTCTGCAGTTGCAAGCACTGCTCCTACCTGCTCTTCCTAAACCCAGCCTGAATGTGTCTGACTTCTTCAGGGACAAAGACCAGAAGCCTTGAGAATTTCCACATACTTCTGGGAGAGACTAGGGTAGACAAATGTAGGATGTCCTGCCCCATCCAGGGTCCCACTAGAGCTTGGACTTCATGAGACGGAATGACCTTGCAAGGAGATCGTGCCCAGAACTGTGGAGGTGGCACCACTGTCCTCGGTGATCTGCAAAGCTCCTCTCCTATCTGAAGTTTGGGAATTGTTTCATCCCTGCAGCAAGGCAGGCAGCATCTCGGCACCTCCACAGCGTACGATCCTGTGGATGAAGGCATGTTGCTTCAGGCTGACTGCAGCTAATGCCCTTCCTTTGCTCTGTGCTGTGCTCCAGTGATGAGAGGGGGTCTTTGTGCTCCCAAAGAAAAAGCCAGCAATGCAAGTGGGTGCTACAGTGGATAGATGATCCCATTTTCTTCCCAAGGCACATTCTTAGACTCCCTTCCCTGAGCCTGTGTCTTGCGTCCAGCCGTCCCACTGTGCTCTCCTGGGACCGTGCCGCAGCATTCAAAAATCTCAGCCCTGCATTGTCATCTCGCCTCCTTTGAGAGCAGCAGGGTGGGATGTCGTTGTCTGGGGACTTATCGCAGCCCCATGCCTTGCAGGGCCACAGCTGTGGGGCAGTGGGGGACGGAGCAGATGGGGGCGAAGCTCCCAAGGGAGGGAAGAGGTGAGTGGCCGTGTAGAGCTGGTGGGAGGGTGGTGTGGGATCCCGTCTGCTCCTCAGTTACGGGAAACTCCGGCTGATTCAAACCTGCTGCCGGGGCTGTTGTTGGCTGCTGGAAAAGCTGCTCTCTGCTCACGCTTGAGGAACAACAGCCCACATGTTGCAAGCATTTCCAGAAACCAGCTCCTTGTCCCTTCTGCGGTTTGCAAAGCCTGAATGCCCATGGTAAGAGTTGATGAAGATGTCAAGAGAGAGAACTCCTGTCTCAGAGTGGCACTGGAGCACTCCACTTGAGTATCCAGCCTGGACCCCTGTGGCTGACAGTGGCTGCAGCTCTGCTTGTCCTCACCACCTGGGCACGTGTTACTCAGTGTGCCAAGGGCAGGACACTGCCTCATATCCTCCAATGTCTCATTCGCACAGGCCCCGGTCTGGGGCTGGAAACTGGAAACAAAACCCTGAGGTCCTGCGGCCAGCAGGCAGAAAGCCATGCCTTTGCCAAAAGACAAACAGGGGACCAACACCTTGCTCATGCCAATGCTCACAGTTGCCCAGAGTGAGCATCTGTGTGGCTGAACTGGCCACCAAGGTGGCAAGTCCACCACCCCATCAGACTCTGTGGTAAAACTGAAAGAGTTTCCCCTCTTTCCTATGCAATCCTCCCCAAACACCAGAGGCATCGGGGGTGCCCACCCAGGTTCCCACCACTTGGAGAGAGATACGCTCTGGTTTGCCTGCATGAGCATCCCTGTGTCTCCTCAGCCAAAGGCCTCTTAGTAGTTGCCGATCAGGATTTAAAGACCCCAGCTGTCCCCACCACTTCATCACAAATGCTAATGAAGGCTGTCTTCAGGGGGTGCAGCAGGGTAGGGAGCTGGAGCCGGGGACCCCTTGGTGAGGGTATCTGATACAAGTGGGTGCAAGAAACCTTCGGCAGGAGGAGGGTCAACCCTCCTGCTGTCTCATGGGCTAGCAAAAGCCTGGGCAACAGAGTACGACAAGGACAATTTCACCTGGGACAGCACAGATGAAAGGACTCTCTCCATCTTCCCCTTCCTCTGATGGAGACTGGAGAAGAGAAAGAATGATTTTATAGCAAGAAACAGGATCTTACATTAATAGAGAGAGATTACAGCTTAATGTGAGAAGAAGAAAGCAGGTAAAAGAGGTGCTGATGCAGCGAGGCGAGATCTTTATTGTTAAGCAGAGTCTTAATAATGCATAGTGTTGTGCTCATCTTTGGGTAACTTTATTCCACTACTGTAAATCTGGTTTTATTGATTCCACCATTTCAGCCTCAGCTCCTGTTTAGAGTGGGTCTGACGGAGCCATCTGCCAACCAAGAGAAACTCTTCCCTTCCTCTCCTCACACCAGACCCTGGGAAATGCCCTGCTCCCCTAGATATTGCTCCCTGACACCTGGAGTCAGCGCTGTGTCCAGCACAGAAACCCCAAGGTCTGTCTTGGGTAGAAGAACTTCCCAGGCACTGTGATGGGGAGGAAAGGTCCCTGACATCCAGAGGGAGAGCAGAAATCAGGTGACGAGAACTGGTGGGAATGGAGATGCAATCAAAGAGGAAAAATCTTGATAACACCAGTTCAGTGCCTGGAGTTGTAGATGCCACCCCTTTCATACAGGCTCTCCAAAGAGTTGCAAAAGCACTCTTATCAGAGAAAAAAACCCCAACCAAACGTACTGTACATGGTTTGTTTTGGAAATCACCAGAATGGGATGGTACCTGACAGGTTTACTTCTGCACCCTGTTAGTGCCTGTGTCCCTTTGCTGCTCCTCTGAGGCTGGAGACAAACTTTGGGAGCTGGTCTCTGGCCGTCTGGGTTGCAGCGCCCTGAGCTGAGCTTTAATTAACAGAAAGTGGCAGCCATTCTGCTCAGCACAGCAATCTCAGACTTCAATTGCTGATTGAGGCAAGAGCCATTTCTCACCAGGTAGAGGAAATAAGGCTAGCATTGGAACATAAAAGATTGTTTTAATTAAACTTGGTATTTCTAAGCCCGCTGCTGGCTGCAGCCAAACGGAAGAGGCAGCTGGAGTCGGTCAGAAAATTCCCAGAAAAAAGGCACTTTTTTTTTTTCACTTTGTAGGCTAGAGCAGGATAGAGTTGAAATCAGGCTTTTACTTTGTTCAGAGGTGTATTTGCCTCTTGGCCACGTAGGCTGAAGGCATCAGGTTGGGCACCACAGAAACTCAGCTTCCCGTGGGGTGTCAGAGAGGAGGAAGACCTCTTCTGCATGTAGCTCCGGGGGGCTGTGTTTGCCCCCAGGACTGACTTCAGCCTGTGGTGGCCAAACCCCAGCATCACCCATCCCTCTGCCTTTTGTCTATGCATCACGATCCTTCTCTTCCTTCTCCACCTCACCTCTAGCTCTGCAGTGGTCTTTGCAGGAAGGCTGGTATCCAGATGAATTTCTACCTCAGCATTGTAAATATCTTGAGGTGCTCTACTTCCAGCTCTGAGGCTTTTTCGCCCAGCAGGTGCATGTTGAGCCAACTTCTCTCCCCACCGGAAGCCTGGCCCATTTTCGGGTGCCTTTAGCTAATTTAGTCCTGTAGAACACGAGGAGAACCAGTCAGCCGACAAGCTCCAAGCTCATCAAACCTGGTGAGAAGATTGTGGAACAGACCCCAGCCTCGGCTCTCAGCTGCATTTTCTACATCTGTCATGATTTTCAAACCCTCAGCTGGAGAAGTAAATCCCTCCAGTTATTCGCTGTGTGCTCGCCCATCCCAGGCACAGCTGAACAACTTGCATTACAGCAACCAGCTCCCTGGGCAAAAGCACCAATCCAGGCAAAAGCACATTTTTAAGTGCACGTCGGCTCTGGGCTTTCCCTGCTTAACAAGGTGAAACACAGAGCTCCCAAAAAACACGGCTGTCCCAGGAATTGAACTGGATTTAGTCCTGGACTTCACAAAACAGTTAGGGAAGGGACCACCAGAGCCTAACTAACTCAGACAGACAGACCCAGTGTGACAGCATGAACATCCCCGGCGGGACCGAATGTACAGCCGTGTTTGTCTGTAGCCACAGGCTGTCTCCCACCCATGCGCCCAAGCAGGGTGAAGAACAGGAGTCTCCAGACGGGTTTGCTCAGGCGCAGCACCCTTTTTCTCCATCAGTTTTGTTGATTTTTTTCACCAGCCAAGGAGCTCATTGCACACAGACTGGGAGATGTGACCAGGGCACTGGACTGTATCAGGGAAAATGGGCTCCCACTGAGCCCTTTGGAGGTCATCAGAGGCTCCAGCACCTCCCAGACCTTAATGACGAGCAAAGGGAAAGGCTGAGCCACAGCGACAAGGGTGTGGGTTGTTTAGCAGCACCATCAGGCCCTATCATCCAAAATGGAAACTTCCCAGCTTGTTTTGTGTGACTAGTTGATATTAAATCCTCACTTTCTTGTCTAAAATAAACACAACTGAGCAAAGTTATAAAAATATGCCTGTATCCACGGACAGAAATACACTTACACGCCACATATATGGAGTTTCAAATGTTGTGTTTGCCCAGAATGCTGCTTCAGCAAAACCAAAACTATTTGCAGAACAGAGTCAGTCACAAAAAAAATAGCTTTCCCAGCTCAGATATTTCTGGGGGCAAAAGCAACAATACCTATTAAAGTGAAGCTGCCTGCCAAGGTATTTGCAAACCAGAGAGCTGCAGATGAATCCAGATGTGCTTGTCTCAAAATTGTGGTATATTTGTTTGTAGACAGACAAACAAATAAATTGAGACTAGCATATAACTACTTGAAATGATGGAACCAATCTGTATCAGTTGCCTCCCTTCCGACCTGGAAGTACCAGCTTGTAAGAAGATAAAAGATCTCGCATTTTTATCTTGGTACAAGACAGGAAACATTCCTGAAATATCAAATAGTTCCATAGATTGGAACTTTTTAAGATTTATTATTTACTTACAGTGTCTCATGGTGCTTCTGAAACATCTCCTGCCAATGGGTGATCTACAATAACTTCACCTGAATGAGCAGAGGAACCGAGACATTTCTGTGGTGCATCAGCAAGGTTTGTCAGCTGTTTGGGCCCCACTGGTGCTGCATCCAGCTGATTTAAACTGCATATGCAAATCTTAATTAATTGGCAATTAGGAACGGCAGCTTGTCAGATTGCAAAGCCTGGCAGTGAAAGATGAAGACTGTGGCCATGTACTTTCAGAGCATAAGCCCTGAAGCAGGGCATTGTTAAAACCTTTGCGACAGGGAAGTACCACTAAGCTGCGGGCTTTGGAAACCTCCAGCTCAATTTCAAGGAGCAGAAAATTGATGGCAACTTGTTGGAGAGGGTCTGCCCCAAACTGTCCTGTGTGGTGGAAAAAGGAGAATGTGAGGTTGCAGGCCATTACCTCTCCTCAACAGGCCAGGTCTGCATTTGTGGGTCTCCAGCCAGATGTCCTCTGGGGTGGCCTGGGGACACCGGGTGGATGTCCCAGCTTGCAGAGGCAGAGATCTCATTAGCCTGAATCAGAGCCCAGCTTCCATCCAGGACTAGCTCAGTCCATGCCAACAGACAGATTTGGCTGAAGGCAACTTGCACTGTGGATCATGCCGCTGGAGCCCGTGGATTTTCACGTGAATGTGTGCATCAGGACGGGGCGTTGAGCGGCTGAGTCAGAGCTTTACTGGTCCAACACATCGGGGGGTACCCACAGGGCAGAGCGTGTTTCCCACCCCGGCCTCTGCCTCGTGGGAGGAAATGCTCCCCTGCGCTGCTGCGGGCGCTGCCCACATCCAGCTGTTCTGCAGCTGCGGCTGGCTTCACCGCTCCGCCATTTCCAGCATCCCAGCGTGTGTAGGAGGTGCCAGGCAGAGGGGATGGGACAGCAGGGCAGCCGGGGCCTGGATACCCCTGGGAAATTCACATCTGCTAGAAGCCCCCTCCAAGGGTTTCTCTCTAAGCTTGCAGCTCACGTCCTGCGTCCTGCTGCTCCTATTAGCCAGCCTGGACAGATCAAGTAATTTATGTCCCACGCAGCCAGAAAGAAATAAACACATTTCAAGCCAATTTGTTTTGAGGACCTCTACACAATTTCCAACGCATTTTCCAGCAGAGGTGTAGACTTCTGGTACATTAAAGCCCACTGACCGCTGCCTTGGTCCCTTCTGTGGACCCCAGAAGCTGCCCATGTGTCCCTCAAATCTCCAGGACATGATGAAAAATACTGACCTATATTTCCCCATGAAATGTTCAAAGTGCCAAGCAAAAGTCAGAGCACAGCTTTGAGCCAAATGACGAGAATGGCTGTCCGTGTTCAAGCTCATTTAAAGCGTTCACCACCAAAATGAGTCTAGGAGCACTGGTGAGAGCCAGGCAGGGTACATTAAAGACCCCCACAGGGATGTTATTGTGCTGCTGTGATTTTAATATCCTTAGACAGGAGATAACCCATCCCCACAGATAAAAACAGGAACCGAACATGAAAAATGCAGCCATTATCCAACTAGACACAGTTTCCTCAGCTCTGGGAAGCTCTGAGTGAGGGTAAATGCACACAGGATTGAAATTTCAGTCTGCTCCAACTTCCTCCTGGGGCCAGAGCTATGTGGAGAGAAAGAAAAAGATTTACTTCCTTCAGAAGAGACTTAAAGTTCTTTATATATCTCTAGGTGCCTGGTGCTGCATGCTGACCAGGTCTACGCATTTAATCTCATTTCATCTCATTTCGTTAGAGCTTTAATCACGTTAATGACGGTCCTAACATTTTGGGATGGCTGTGGGTCAGTGGCTGAGCTCTGAGCATTTTACTGCAAAGGAAAGGATGCCAGAAGTTAGACACCACTTTCGGGTGTCCTGGCATCCCCTCTGCTCTGCACCAGCAGGCTGGGAATGTCTCCTGCAGAGGCGGAGAGGTGGCACCCGCTGGAAATCACCCTCTCAGCTCCCTCCTGCCACATTTTCTGCTCCAACTCTGTGCATTGAGCGGGACCTCGTGGAAGTTGCCATTGGGGGTTCATGCCTTGAGCAAGACTTGCAAAAAAATTCTGAAAATAAAGACAGCTTAATCCAGAGCAGGGGAAGTCAGAGAGGAGATAAGAAAGGTCTCCAGTCACATAAAAGGGAGCCGCAAAAAGGACCGGAATTCGCAGAGCTCACCTCTGCTGGGCACAGACAAGAACTGCTGCAGGCACTCAGCAGGGAAGGCTTAGGTAAGACATTAGGGGACATTTTCCAATGATACAGGCAGTGTAGCTCAGGAATCAGTTGCCGGGAGGAGGCCGGAGCTCTCATCATCTGTTTTAAAGCAGCAGTTAGCCCCGTGCCCAGCCGGGCAACAGCGGGCTCAGCTTGCAGCAGGAGCCTGGGGTTGGTGGCTGCCGACGATCACTCCCAGCACGACGACCTCCGCAAAGCAACATGTGCCCGAAATGCACAGTGGAGAGGAGACAGCCCTGCTAGCCCTGCCTAGGTACCCACTGCTCAGAGCAGCCAGGGAGCAGGTGATGTTGTGTCTGCAGAGGAATCCTACAGGTCCTGTTAATCACACTGAAATCATCAAGCCCAGGGAGTCAAATGCATTAAGTGCTAATCACAGGCATTGCGAACCCTGCAGGCACTCCATGTCTCCATCACAAGGCTCAGCCCGAAGGCAGGGAACCTGACACCGTAAAGGGGATGTGACAGCCCTGAGCATGATGTGCTGACCTCCCCACCTTGTTGCTAACACCCCTCTTCTTTCTTGCTCGAGGGCACTTGCAGCCTCATGGACATACGCACAATGCACTAATTGAAGGACATGATAATATTGCTGCATTAGCCTCCTCGCTGTCTCCTTCCATGACCCCAGGCAACTTTCTTGATCCCTTCTTGCAAGGAGGATGGTGCTTGGCCAGAGGCTGGCACACGACAGGGAGAGGGCTGAGATCCAGGCCTGCAGTGCTCAGTGCTCCGACACAACATCACATGTCCGTGTGGTGGAAATGCATGAAAACCTCGAATCCTGCTGGCGTTTCTCTTCCACCTGCCCATTTCAGCTCTTCCTGTCTCATCTCATCCCAGGACTCAGCACTGCAGCAGATGCAGAGCAATCTCAAAATGACAGGACACTCTTTAGCACAACCAGAAGGTCTAATGAGGTGAGATGGTATGCTGAAAATCAGACCTTCGAGCTGCGCCAAACATGTCCTGAAATGCAAAGAGCCCTCTGTAAGGAGAAGCAAACCTTTGTAATTTTTTAACCCATAGTCTCAGCTCACATCGGCACCAGAGCAGGTTTTTGTTTCAAACCTGGGCTTTCTCTCAGCAGAAGAGGGGCCAACCTGACATGCAAAACTGAGGGCACAAAACCAAAGAATATGAAATCACTCATCGAAGCAGCACCTGTGCCTGCGTGTCTCATCACTGCATACAGACACCCAACTTCTGGGCAGCCACTGACCCCAGCTCACACTTCACAATCACCACATAGACCTCACTTCAAATAGCATGCCTCTAACCACTTATTTAATTTCCTGGTATTCATCTCTTTATGAATTGGTAATTACTATGATCTTATATGCGTTTGCACTAAGTAGATGCCCAGACAGCATCATTCTGCCACTCTACTTGCCAGGTCTTTTACTGAGTAGTGGCTGCATATCTCGTTTTCCAGGTGAATTTTATCCTTTGCATTAGCCTGGCTTTACAGACAAGGCTTTGCGCATGGAATAAATTAACTCACTAGCCTCAGATAATCCAGTGGCCAAAACAGGCCATGTTTTATGGACTGTTTTCCAGCCCATATCATCCTGGCAGCAACTGCAATCAATAGGGTGGGATATTTTTTCTGTGACTGCGCTGGGTATCTTCCCACACGTGTAGCAGCTTTAGACCTCAGGAAACGTGCCAGCAAGTTTAGATTAAAAGTTGGCCCCACATTTCTGCAGCAAAACCTTTCTGATTGAAAACCAAAATGTTTTCACCAAAAAAAGAAAACTAGAAGCAAAACCCTACAGTTCAGGCCAGGCAAAAGGGGGCTGCCTGCAGTGTGGTGATGGGTTATGGGGAGCAATATCTGATCCCCAGCTCAGAAGGGTCAGACACATCAACTGTGATGGGTTGCATCCCCTCCTGTGGGACACGTGTCCCAGCATGCCAGGGGAGGCCCCTGCCCGAGGCTGTCTCCCAAGACCTTGTTACGTTCCTTGTCAATGAAGCCCCATGGACATCTGCAGCATTTCTCCTCTTTTACATTCAGCTCCAAAGCAAGCTGTTTGTTTGCAGGCTGGCAAGGGCAGGAACTCAGCCCGTGGCCAGCCAGCTCCCAGCCTGACCCCCAGCCAGGGCTCCATACCAATTGCTCTGCACAGGCTTTTATGGCTCTTTCAGCTGCACTCAGCTTTGATTGTGCCTGATCAAAATGCACACGGCCAGCTTTGATAATCACTGATGATCAGGAGCTTTTAGGAGACAAGTGACGGGGGCCAGTGCTAGCTGAATGGATCGGGTCATTAGGAGCAGCAGTTTCCCTCCTTGACTTGCTTTTTAAAGGGAAGCTGTGGGTTTGTTTTTTTTCCCCCCTGCTTTTCTGGGAAGCTTTGTGAGCATGTTTTGGGGGATACCTGGCTATTGCACCCTCTTAAAAGCATAAGGGTATTGGTGGGTATGAGGAAGGACGTCAGCATAGTCCCGCTGTGTCCTGGCTAGCATGCATACCAGTGGCTTTGAATGGTAGTTTCTGCATAAATCAGCTGCTGGCCCTGCTGGTGTTTGAATAGCTCTCCTGGTTGCGACCAGAGCATCTTTATCATCACAGACCCCTGCGGTGAGAACAGAGGTCCAGGTTGGGGGGCGGAGGAGCAGAGGGATGAGAGGCAGTCTCCAGTGCAGTATTCCTGCTCCTGAGCTCTGCCTGTTTAGCTGGGTGGGCTGGGGGCACGAAGAGTTCCTCTGTAGTGGCCGTGTTATGTGCATCACCTGGTGATGTGGGAGCACGGGTCTGCCTGTCTTGTAGCTGCGCCCATCCTGCGGCTGTGGTGGGATGCCATGCAGGATCGCCTGCCTTCCTCAGGGAAGAGCTGTTGTTTTCCAGGGAAGCCTTCAGCCCCTCCAGGGAAGTGGCTGTAATTACCACCCACCAATGCAAAAGAGTATAAACACGGTGGTCGTAAATACCTCTTTGCCCTGGAGGAACCAAGCTGCAGCCAGCAATTAGTGAGTTTGTTACAAACCCCAGAATGTGCTTCCAGCCCATCTCATGCTGCTTTTCCTCCTTGGGATCTCCGAACTGTGGTTTGGGAAGCCCAGAGAGGTTATACAGCCCCGGCATTGCTGCCAGAGCAACTGTCCTCAGCCTTCAGGATCACTTCAAGCAGAGTCAGGAGCACCCGTGGTGAAAAGCTTTGCCTAGTGCCAGGACCTGCTGCTGTAAGAGGAGCAACCCATGTATCTCCAGCTATTAGTGGCCTCTCCAGAGCATATTTCCACCCTACAGATAGAGCCAGGGACCTACTGCAGCAGCTGAGCCTGCAGACCCTGCTGGGCTGCAAGACCCCAGGGAAAAGCCAGGCAAGGAAAAGTGAAGCTGTATTTGGAGGAACACACCAGACATGCTATGACAGCTCGCTCTGCCTGTAGAGACTGGGCAGCCCTTGGCTAGAGGCAAGCTGAACTGCTTCGTACAGGCACAGCAGGTATCTCTGCTGTGGTAGGGCTGAATGCATCCTTGGAGCAGTTCATCCTTAGATTTCCCACTGGTCTCTGGGGATGGGTGTGCAAACAAGGTTAATCGTAGGTGCTAAGTATCTGCCTCCCTGAGGACACCTTGTTCAGCCTCTCCTGCTCTGCTGAGACACCACCAGTTTAGGAATTAATTATAAATGTGAGTTGGGAAAAAAAAATCATTTTGTTTAATAAAAAAAAAAAGGGACATAGGGGAGAGGGAGAGAAAATTTGCCAGAGCTGTACATTAAAAACAAATTATGCTCAGCAGGCAGGTGAGCCAAGGCCCGCCAGGCAATTGGGAAGGCACTGTGCAGGCGGTTATTGAAAAAAGTGAGACGCAAGCGAACCGCTTATGCGCTGGCGTAAGAACTCCCAACACACACATGCAATCAAAAAGTTAACAGCTAGCAGCGGTGGCCAAAGCAGGGACGAGAGCTGCTGTGTCCGGGGGTCCCTGCTGCTCCCTGGCCGCTGATCTGGGGTCTGCGTGCCTGGGACTGGGGCAGGAGTCTCAGCGGTGATTCCTCACTCTGCTCCTCGCTTGGCCCTGAGGAACCTCAGATCACCCTCAGGGTCTGTTGAATGTCTGTGAGTTAGTGCTGGGGCTCTCTTTATAGCCTAAATTATGGGTTGTTGGAGGGCGTGAGTGTTAAACACCTGTTGCAGGAGGGATGCTGTTGTCCCTTTGCGATCAGCTGCTTGTCTTCCCAGCTCCTGCCCTGGGGAAAGCCCTGGCATCTCATCCTGCTCTGCTCCTCCGATGTCCCTGTTGATTCCAGCCTCAGGCAATGTCCAGGAGAGACTTTGTCCCCAGAGAAAGCCACTGATCTGTCCCCAGCCACCTGGGAGTTGGGGACAACCTCAGCCAAGGCTTTCCCTAAGACTGCCGATTCTATCTAGCAGCTGAACTGGATTTGTACAAGTACGCAGCCCCTTTCCTGGGCTGCCATGGCCAGGAGGCACTCCTCCTCTGTCGTCAGGGATTTCCTCACTGTGTGAGCTCATGAACTGTGATGAGGGCATTCCTCATGCCTTCGAGTCCTTCTCTGCAAGGGGAGCAGACGAGCTTACCTGCTGCAGGGAGGGCAGGGCTCTTGCTGTGGAGTTGAGCCTGTGCTGGCTCCTGTGCCCTGCTGTTCCAGGGGTAGGGCTGAGGATGCAGGGAGCCTGTTGGCCTCCTCCTCTTCACCTCCTCATCTCCAGGCAGCCTTGAGAAACAAGGGAGTGGTGGGGGTGGGCTGGGGTCTTGGAGGGCTTTCCGTCTTGCTACTCTGGTTGGGTCACGTCTACACATTGGCAGTCGCCACGCAGTCGAGCCCCGAGTTTGCACCAGTGAGTATCTGCAGAGCAGCTACATGGAGCGCAGCAGCTCCTCTGCTGAATGGTTAGTCTGGCCCGATTCTCACCTTAGCCCCTCTCACCAGGGCTCTTGCCCACAGGAGAGGCTGTGTTTAACCCCAGCTGCTGCTGATAATCCCTTCTCTAACCCCATTCCTGCCTTCTCCCATTGCTCCCTCCCTTGCAGTTCCCCTGCAACCGTTTCACAGCTCCTTTATGTTTCAGGCTCTGTTGCTTTGATTGCTTCACATCCAGTGGGTCATCCAAGATCAGGACTCATTTACAAAAGATGCTGTACACGCAGAGATCATCCCTGCCCTGGGAACCTACAGCTAGCTTGACAAACTGTGGTTTATCCTGGGGTTGGGGGAAACAGGGACCCGGGGAGAAGGCAACAACTCATCCCGTGTCACACAGAGGACCCTGTGTGAGGAGCGGTCCCAACCTGGGTGCAACCATGACCCCACGTAAGGCATGTGGAGTGCTAAAAACAAGACAAACTAAGCGCAGCTGGCATAAAATCCATGCAGTACATTGAACTGTAATGATTCTGACAATAAAGCAACCCAATAAATATTATGAAATGAAAACAGCCCTCCGGGAGCGTTTGCTATCGATTGCTGAGAGCTGGCATTTGTGCAGCAGATTACGTGCAAGACAGGTTCACGCTGGCTTTTCTTCTTTCCCTTTTAAATGCAGAATGAAAAGAGCTCTCTGGAGTTCGTATTGGAGGGAGACCCCCTCCCCCTTGCACCTGGACGCTGTCAGAAAGGGAGAAAAAGAGGCGAGTGAGCTGGGGAAGGCTGTGCAGCAAGTGGGAGAGGAGTGTGGGAATGCAACTCCTGTCCTTGCAAGCAGTGACAGCTCTGCTGGTGTCCCCCTGTCCCAGCCTGCAGAATTAAGGATCTCTTTCTATCCCTGAAACATTCATACCCCCGTGGCTGATGCACAATGTAGGTCTCCTGCCCCAGAACGGAGCAAGGGGAGCTGGCTGGTGTGTAGGGCTGAGCAATGGGACCTGGACTGGGTTTGTCTGTGCTGGGAGGGACGAGGCGTGGTGGGAGAAGGATGCTTGCCATGGGCACCTTGAAAAGCTACAGCTCTGTCCTTCCTGCCTCCCTATCCCTCACCCAAGCACAGACGACTCTAAATGGTCCTTTGTTGGCCTGGCACGTGGACCAGCTGTCACCTGGGTCCTGTCGGGTTGGTGCTGTGAAGACAGGAGCACTGATGTACGATGGGTCACTACTTGGCACCTCACCTGGTTTCTCTGGTCTTTGCCTGCTGTGGCTCTGGTCATAGTGTCCACGTTTCACCACTACCACCTGGATTTTCCTTTCCTGTTTTCCCTGGCCTCCTTTTCTCTCGATGCCCCATGAGATACTCAGCTGAGCCAGCCCTTCTCTCCCTGGACTGAATATCTGAGGCAGTGTGGGCAGAGGATATGAACTGGGGGCTGTGCAGCGCAGGGGTCGCTCCGATCCCACTCCCTGGCCAATGCCAACCATGAGCCTGGGCATCCTGGGCAGCCAAGCCAGGCTCTGACCTCCCTCACAGAGCTGCAGGGCACTCCCCTTGGTTTCACTGGCTCCTGCCTGCTGCTTCTTGAATCCTCTCCATGTGGCTAATTAACCCTGTTCCCAGTGAGATCCATTCTGCTGCCGCTAATTACAAGAACACCAGCCTGTGAGATAAGTGTGATGGACTGGTCGCTACATGTGGTTTCTAACAAGGACAGGCAAACTCACAGAACGTGAGAGAGGGTAAGGGAATTCCTCATAAATTCCAGACATGAATCAGGTGGGTAAGGTGTCTCTTCTCATACAAGTCCGTTAGATGAAGATAGCCAGAGTCAAGTTTTGAAGTAAAAAAGTAGTACTTCCAACAACAGGCAGTGGATCTTCAGCATCCTTGTCATGGATGTTAAAAGCTTACTTGGACAGCAGGGAATACTGGACATATTCTAGAAAAGACAAGTTCATAGTTGCACAGGAATTACGTCTTGCTTAGGAAGCCCCTGAGCTGGGGGGCTGCTGCCTCTCCAGCAAACATCCAAGCGAAAGAGGGCGAGTGTCAGCAAACCTCGGAGCTGAGCTGCACTCCTCCAGAGCATGAACCCTCTCTACCACTCCCCAGCGGGTGCCTCTTCCTCTTTGCCTTCAGCTATCACCATTTCTGTGAAATCTTCTGTTCTGCAGACTCAAGGCAGGGCACCAAATACTGAGAGTCACTGCTCTGGAGCTGCTGGCATGTTTGCCATGAACCGCTCTGTATTAAAAGAAAGATGTTTAAAAGCTGCTGCAACATAGCAAGAGATGTCCTAGAGCGTGTGTTATCTCACCAAGTGTGGCCAGACTGAGCTCAGGTCTTTCACCAGCCTCATTTTTACGAGCAGCAGCTGATTGCGATTTACAAAGTGACATCTCCAAACCTCTGGGTTCTTTTTTTATTTATTCTTTTTTTTTGTTTTGTTTCTTCTTGTTGTTGTTTTTCATTTCAGAGAGCTCTGCTGCAAACAGCTTGGACAGGAATGAAAAATCAAAAAGAAAGAATAGTTATCCTTGTTGGAGAGAGAGGATAAAATAGCTCCATCTATTGTGGGCATTTCATAGACCTATGTTATGATCGACCGCTGGGTGCATGACAAGAATGGGCCCGACTCTGCTTTCAGATATTTACCTGAATAAATTTGAAGTATCCGTACTAGAGTCAATAGTTTTTATGCAGGATTTTTATCAGTGCGAGTGATAGCAATTGAAGGTTTTTTCAAGGCATTTCTGAAAAAATATTCCTGCTGGCTAAAAAGATACACTTCTTTGCTAACTGGAAATAATCATATGCGTTTTGATATCAGCATCTGCTAAATAAGTCCAGGGCTGTGTATTAATGAGGGCGCTGCAAGAACTTTAGAGGACAGGCTCAGAATTCCAAATAATGGGTATGGATTGGAGGGAGTGTCTGGAATCAGCCAGACAAAATTTAGTACAGAGAACACAGGGTGCCACATTTGGGCAGGGTAAATGAATGCATGAATGTGTAGACAGGGGAGCCTGGAGAGCCAGCAGGATGGCAGGAAAGGATCAAGGGGTTGAGACGGATCACTAACTTAGCATGAGTCAATAGTGCAATGGTTTAACAAAAAGGGCGGCTCACCTCCTGGGATGCATTAATGTTGGATGTTGGATGTGAGCCATGGAAAGCTGCAATTCTGCTTTGTCTGAGCTGCGTCCAGGTCTGGGTACTGCAGCTGAGGGCACCTGCAGATGAACAGAAGAACAGCAGTGTGTTTGAATGGAGAGATACTAAAGTGGGCCAGAAATCAACCTGTTTTTCAGAGGGAGAAACATGAAAGGCATTGGTTTCTAAAGGGCTCATCCCACTACTGAAAATCAACCTCAGGCTCCTCTGAGTTTTACTGTGTGGGACAGTGGTCCTCACTTCTTTCTATTTCTGTCCCTCAGATCCTTCTGCCATGTCATTAGACCCTACCCTGGTGGGATCCCATCCTTTGACATATCAGATTTCTGTTGGGGATGTCTTAGGATGGACAGCAAACCATCCTTACCCTGTTTTTTTGCCGGTTATCTCCATTCCCACTTGCATTGCTTGGGTTCACCTAGATGCCCAACAAGAAATGGTCTCCTTGACTGACTTCTGGATAGGGAGCTTGGATTCAGTGTTCAAGGTCCGGGCTTTACCCTGCTTTATTCTCTTTAAAAACTAAAAGACTTGTAAAAGGAGCTTCTGGGCCAACAACATGGCTCATTTTTGAGACTGTGAGTCTGAGCAATGTCTGGGCAACCCTGGCACCAGACACCACCTCTCTCCTACTGCCCCTCAGACCTGTGCTCATGATCCCAAGGACAAACAGCAACTAAACAGAAAACAACTTTTAACATACAGAAGTGGAACAGCTTTGGGGCTGATCCTTTCCCACCGGAGAACGACCGGCTCCTCAGCTGCAGAAAAAACCTGTGAAGTCTCTGTGAGGCTGCACAAACGGTTTATCACCTGCTGCTTGATGAAAGCAAGAGGCAGACTTTTCCGCACCAACTCCTTGCTCTTTGCAATGCGCTGTGCATACCGGCTTCTGGGTGACATTAGCGTTTAGGCGGGTGTGTGTACACCAGAGGAATACGGGAATGCCGAGCGTATCCCACAGTGGCAATACAGTCTATGGATTAAGCCATTCTTTCAGTAATATTAGGACAGAGCTGCAGGAGGTCTCTTGAAATCAGAGAGGCAGATTATCTTGATAATGAAAGCAATCAGAATCTATCCTGCCCCAGATATTTAAATGACACCACTGACTGCCTGAGTCTTGGGGATGTGACTGGGGCTGGTGTGGGCGGGGTTTGTGGCGGTGCCTGGGGATCCGGACCTGAAGAAGGAGGGAGGATGGGCAGGATGCCCTATGCCCTTGCTCACCCCAACCCCATGGTGCCACTGTGTGGGGTGGGCAAAGGAACACAGTGGCAGGGCAGCGTGAGACTGAATGCCCACCTTGGGAAAAGAGCAGCCAAGAGTGTGATTTGTCTCCACCATCAGTGGCCAACAGAAGTCGGATGAACCACCTCCCCAGAGGTCTTTATTTCCCCTTCCCTTAATCATCCCTGCCTCCCTAGTCCTGCGTGGAGGGCACCCATGCATGCTGCACCTCCTCAGGGTGCCAGTACCCCAGGTGCAGCCCCGCACTCCATCCTAGCCTGGTCAAGCCTTCCCCACCGCTCCTCCTTGCCAGCATCCTGGCACTGCTATCACAGCCCTCTCTGACATGCCTCTGGATGGCAGACAAATCTGCCCTCATCCACACACTTGTGTCACGCATGACACCATGCAAATGCCATCTCACTGGCCCCATCCAGGGGGTATGGGAATGGTCCCTCTCAGAAGATTCAGGAAGCCTGGAGGGTGCTCGAGCAGGTACGCCCATCCCCTGGGATCCATCTCCTGACACTGCCTGGCATTGAGGCGGCTGCCTGGCTGTGCAGGGTCACTGCATGCTGGCTGGGCTCCAGTAATCCCAGTTGCATCCCAGTTTGCATCTTTGGTGCCCAGCTGTGGTGCTTTGCTAACCCTCCTGGCCATGACTTCAAAGCAATGGGGGGACCAAAAAATCTCTGTGCCCCCTTGTATGACACCGGCCCTCACCTTACCTTCTGGGTGCTGAATATTGAATAATTCACCAGTTTCTCCCCTTGGTCTTGAGCTGTGCAGGTCCCAGGCTGCAGGCGTGTTATTGATCTGCCTCTCCAGCGGCATTTTGGGCTTAGTTGGGTTTTATCAGGACA
>Ga0065711_1007823_pt1 | contig 27908 bp, 17 predicted proteins | sample Hoacrofraction12_FD_59098 | JGI IMG/M metagenome (GOLD analysis project Ga0065711, IMG submission 59098) | Hoatzin crop microbial communities from Cojedes, Venezuela - Epithelial fraction 12 v2 (version 2) | ecosystem: Host-associated > Birds > Digestive system > Esophagus > Crop | place...
TTCAGGGTGGGTGTCAGGAGGAAGGGGCCAAGCTCTTTTCAGTGGTGCCCAGTGACAGGACAGGGGCAATGGGCACAAACTGAGGCACAGGAAGTTCCGTCTGAACATGAGGAAGAACTTCTTCCCTCTGAGGGTGACGGAGCACTGTAACAGGCTGCACAGGGAGGTTGTGGAGTGTCCTTCTCTGGAGATATTCAAGACCCTCCTGGACAAAGTCCTGTGCAGCCTGCTGTAGGTGACCCTGCTTCAGCAGAAGGGTTGGACTAGATGACCCACAGAGATCCCTTCCAACCCCTACTATTCTGTGATTCTGTGACAATGCGGTTGTTGATCACAGATCTGGATGTCGTTGTTATGTCATTGTTGTTATTATTACAGTCATGATTATACACTTCCAATGATAATAACAGTAATGAAGTCTGTGATTGCTTGATCAGAACCTAATTTATTGTCTTGGGACCCTATGTGATGTTTGTCAGCCTAAGCAACAGAAATTTTGTTCCTTAGTAGAATGCTGTATTAGCTCAGGTTGTCATAAAAGGTTAGCTACAAAAATATTTGCAGACAGTAATAGAGCAAGGATAACAAGTATAAATCTAGTTAGCATTTCATAGATACTGTATTCTATTACATATGTTTACATCATAATTTGCTCTGGCATATCTTTATTGTAGCTATCCTGGATTTAAATATCGAATAATGGCTTACTCAGATTAATTAGTAAAGCCTGACTCAGCGAAACAGAAGCAGCACATATTTAAGTACTTCAGGAGTTCTCTTTAAAGTGAATGGCAATTCATATGTATACAGAATTTAGCAAGGTTGTACACTGTGTGCAGGAGAGCTTTGATCCTTGTCTACAATTCTTAGATGCTATGTTAATAATAATATCAATAATAACACAACTCCTGGTTACTGGATCAGAAGCTAAAGTAACAGATCTGTCATGAAAGCTGTATGTCCAAGTTTGTGAAATTAAACAATCCTCCCTGCAGTTTGCAGAAGGATCTGACTCCCTTTTTCAAGTCTGCAGGTGGAGAGCTTGACAAGTCTAACTTTATCTTTACAGGTTTCTATTCTTTTGCTGACATTAATGCTTGTTTTCGCAAGCTTTGGAGTGCAGCTATTTGCTGGAAAACTGGCTAAATGCAATGATCCACACATCATCTCTAGGGTAAGAACTGGTTTTCTGCTGCAAAATAGTAGTATGCTGTGATATTTCTACTTGCTGGGGAAAGCAAGTGGGGCAATCAGAGCTATCATATGAGAGCTGGAGATCTTGGGCACTTTCTTGTTCAGAAGAGGGTTGGTGGAGGGAAAGGTGATAAAGGAGTGAATGAGGGTAAGGCTGGGTTTTCATGTGCAAAAGTAAAGCAAATCCAAACATTGGGGACTTTCTGAAAAAGTGGTCAAATTCATGCCATATTATCTGCAAAGGACTGGATGTCGTATGGAATTAACCGTGGAAAATGACACCTTTGCATTCCTAGGTCAGCAGCTAACAATCGGGTTAGGCTGCTAGAGGTCAGAAGCGCTGGGGTTGCTATGTAGGTTACGTGGAGAAAGTTAACCATGTTTCTTCTCCATTTGGAGAAATATCAGCATCACCTAAAGAGCAATGGTCTTTAGCAAAGACGTGAAAGGCTAGATAGTCTTGTAAAATGAACGACACTCTCAGTCCTGGAAGGAGAAGGGTTTTTTGAATCCTTCCTAAAATGCATTTTTCATTTGCGTGTAGGTCCATGACTGTTAATCCCAGACCTGTAAATAACCCTTCATTTCTGTTTACATTGCTTCACCATCATGGCAAGAGTGCTGTCCATACTGGTATTTTCACATCTCTCACAGGCCATTATTTAATCTCAGGCTGTGGTTTATTTCACTGTAGGAAGATTGTCATGGCATCTTCAGAATAAATGTAAGTGTTTCCAAAAATCTCAATTTAAAGTTAAGACCTGGAGAGAAAAAGCCTGGATTTTGGGTGCCGCGAGTCTGGTGAGTTGCTATACATTGGTCTGTGTTTCTTCAAAAACAGCTGTTGATGTAGAAAATGGCTCACATTTCACGGCATTAAACTACTGATGGAGCGTTTTTATTGTAAGTCAAATGATATTAAGGGTAAAAATTCTGGTATATTTAGTAAAAAGCCAGATATATGAAATTTTTCCAGACTCAACCTGTGCTTCTATTCATGAAGCAGAAAAGAAAAAAATACCCGTAGGTACTGAACCTAGATAGGGATTAGATGTGATTGTTATTACAGTGGGAGTTTTTGTCTTGAGCCAAGATTATCACTTAATTCTTCTTTAGTACTATTATGATGAGATCCTGCGAGCCATACATCAACAACAGAACCTAAGAGTAAATAGGAAAGGATGGGAAGAAAAAGAAATGGAAATTAACCTGCCTACACCCACCCATTAAAAAAAATGAGCAAGTCATGCCTAAACCCAGCCTCTCTCTTCTATGGCCATCAAACATGCCAGCTAGCAGCTTCTTTCTCTTTCCAGTGCAGGGAATCCTTGTGGTCTATCTGGTGCAGTAGTGGAGTAAAAATTATTTAGGAGATAATATTATGTCTGTGATTAGTGTTCTGATAAAGCCCAATTAATATTTCCCAACACCTGAACAGGTAAAAAACTCTCTTTTTAATTGTTTACGTTTGTGAGTTGGTGGCATTTTGCAAAATCAGCTTAACAGCCACAATTATTTTAATTGACTATGTGCGCAGATAAAGAATGTACCAGCAGTGGTAGATTCAGAGCCATCCTACCCTAATGAAATAGTATGCTGTGATTTGAACAGTCAGTGAAACTCTGATATCTGCAGAAGTCTCTGTTTCTGTATGCTTCAGACAAATTCTTCCTGGAGTAAGCAAATTCAGTCCTCTTCAGCTTGACCCAGAAATAAGCAAAAACTATCTTAATCAGCATAACTGTAAACTATGGGGAATGTTTTGTTATTGCAGAAGAATGTTTTACTGCAAGGACGTTTTTACCACCTGTTGGCTGTGTCAGGCCAGATTTTCAAGAGCCAGGTGTCAGTAGAAGGACCGCATTTAAAAGAAATGCCTGCATCTGAGAGCTCTCTTTTTCGCTGAATGGTTGGATTTTCAGAAGGCACCAAACACTTCATAATTCTTCAGGAATACAACTATTTACTTTATAAATTGTTGAAAATTAACTGGGCTCCTTAGATTATCTCTCTTGGATTGTAGAGACAGAGCAATGTGCTAACCTAGCCCAAAGAGGGTACTTCCAATGTTCAGATGGAAACATCCTCTTGAATCTCAACTGATACAAAAGGTCAGAACATATGGTATAGGAAAGCCAAGAAGATGTGATGACCTCTCAGTAAGTTTTGCTTTAGACCATCAGTTCCCCATAATAATGAAACAAGGAACAGCATTTTCTAGAAGATCTCACTGACTTTGGAGTCTGAATCATTTAGATGGTTTTGAGACTGATCTCCTTCAGGTAAATTTATTTTAGACTCTGGCTGATGCCATCAGATCAATTTTTCCATGAACGCTATATTTTGCTAATTTCATTGACAAAAATGCTAAAAATAAGATTCTGAGTAAGAAAATAAAACATACATAGAGATCAAAAAAAAATTATGCTGTACATATTTATTGCTATTGCTATTGTTTTATTCTTGAGACTGAATGATATATTTCGGAAGCTTTCAGACCAAGTTTGCAAGGTATTTGTGTGTTAGTTAGACTATGAAGAATCAAGGTAACAATTAGAAAGAACAACTTTATTGCTGAAGTTACACCTATTTGTGTACTGCATTTCAGGGCAAATCCTCGGAATTTTAATTTTGACAATGTGGGGAACGCAATGCTGGCACTATTCGAAGTTCTTTCATTAAAAGGCTGGGTGGAAGTCAGAGATGTTATTATTCATCGCGTTGGGCCGGTAAGGAAACACATCAGAGTCCTTGAATTGTACAACACTTACTTTGATTTGTTTTAACTATTAATCTTATTTTTGTCTATTCAGATCCATGGAATCTACATTCATGTTTTTGTATTTCTTGGCTGCATGATTGGACTGACCCTTTTCGTTGGAGTTGTCATTGCAAATTTCAATGAAAACAAGGTACTGAGTGAGGTGGTTTATTGTGTGTAGAAATGGCTCTGTAAGAAACCTGAAACTGATACTCCACTGTCTACGTTACCTGGTAAGGCTACCTGTAAGACTGACTTACCAATCTTACATTCTGCAAGCCTGCAAGTATGGCTTCAGACACACCTGATCCATATTTGCTACAAAACTCAAGCCTGGGGTGACAGCAATCCATCACACACTCTTTCAAAGCTGTCTGGAGTTTATTTACAATGCAGCTGTGTTTCCAGACGGAGATTGAACCTAAGGCACAATGTGTTTACAGATGCTCCTCATTCTGCTGTTTTGGTTTGATGTAGGCATATATGCAGTGGCAGGTAAAAAGACATGTTGTGCTTGTACGTGTTGCGACTAAAGGGTCTCATTAGAGCCCTGCAATAGCAGTATGTCAGATCCAAAGTAAAGCTGCATGGCTTTTTCCTGGCAAATCAGAGTACATCGTGAAATTAATTGTCCATCACTCAAACAAGAAAGTAGCTAGTGTTCCAGGAAAAAAACACAGTTCACATGGGCTTTGCATATTACCCTGAAAAGTAGAAGATCTTGTCCCCAGGTGAATTGTTACAGAGCAGCTGATGTCTACACTCACTAAAGATAGCATCCTCTGGATGGGACTGCCACATACACACTGCGCAGCCCTTAATCTGCCTTTTTTTTCTGAGCCTCTTGTGGTGCCCCTGTGGCATCAAGACATAATTATTAATTTTTTTCATCTTTCAGTTCAAAGTCCCAAAAATAATGAGATGTCTAGGTTGCAGCTAGCTAGAGTGATATTTTTGTCACTTGTGGCACGACAGAGAAAGGATGATTGTGCACTCTGGGGCTGGGGGATGCAAGGCAACCCAGTGTGCCACTGCTGGAGACGAACTGGGTGCTGGCCATGGCCCTACTGTGGCCCTGGCCCAAACTCCATAGCAAACACAACTGTTGAGTTTGCCCTTCAGGGAAACCACTGGACTCCTGCTGGAAGGGAGCTGAGCAGCACACTACCGTGTGTCCGGTAAGCATGCCGTGCAAGCAAGGCATCATGGATTGAAGTCAAGCAGGTTGTGAGCCAAATAAATAGCCTAAAACCTCTGCTGTTCAGAAGGTATTTTTGTGTTTGCATGTCTCCAGTGTGATTTTGGTGAGATGAAGTGCAGTCATTCTTGTTAAAATACATCTGTTCTAGAGAACAAGGAGCAATGTGCTGTTCATTTATTTTCTTATTCACTGTATTTTGACTAGTGAATTAACAAAGCTGAAATTTCTCCAGTATGAGAATTCCATTGGATTTTTATGGAAGCTTTTGCCCCTTCCTGTTCAGCTGTGTGATATTACTTCTCTTTCAAATGTGTCAGCCTTACACTGATGAATACAAAATATTTTTCAGCAAGTCTTGAAAAAAAAATCAAGTCATTTCATTTAAAATAAAGGTAATTAAAATATTATTTGAAATGTTAAAATTATTTTAACGTTTTTCATCTATAGCTATGATGTATTTAGCTATATATGTTTCTTTCATGTACATCATAGTCCATGAAACCCTACTGAGATGTTAGCAGAGCATTTCTATCATATAAATTGTTTCTTCATTCCCATTTACACTTTCTACACAGGTCAATTTCCTCAAAAACCTGTTCATAAGCACGAGTGTGGGTGAGAAGAAGAAATATCGCATTACAGAGTTCGCTCTTAAATAGCTTTTGATGATGGCAGATCAAACATCTTCCCTTTACCCTGTTGAGGAGTGGCACGTGTGGTGTTGGGAGTGAGGAAGTGGTGCATTTCCCTTTCGGTTTTGCATGTGGTCTTGAATGTATCTGTCATGAATTCTGAGCCAGCTCTGTGGGCAATGGAGTATCATCAGGAGCCCCACTTGCTCCCCTGGGTTGCTTTGCTACGCCTACAGATGTCTACTTTTGGCCACTGTCATAGAAAAAAAGGTACCAAAGGAGCTGGGTCTTTGCTGCTACTGGTACAACTTTTACTGTGCTTTTGTATCAACAGGCCCAACCTTACTAAGAGCTGTCAATCTCCTAGACAGTGTTTTCACCCACTCTTTCCGTAGGAGTCACTCACAAGATCAAGTTCACTGTGTCAGCCTGCCTCCTGCAAAGGCAGCTTGTGAGATTTCTTTCACAAATTAGTGAGATGTCATTGACTGGGAACTTATTATTCAGGTGTTGACTATGAAATAAGGTGAACTGGGCCAATCCATAGGTTACTTTTGAAGGGATTTACTCACAATATCAGTGTAAATCTTTCCCCAGTTTTTGATTTTTAAGGTTTAAAATATGAACATGAACCAATGAAAATTACCCTTAGTTATACGTGACTGTGTATCAGATTCGTATTTCATTCCCTCCTCCTAGATATGCAGCTTTAAAGACACAGCACAGCTCAAACTCATGTGGAAATTGAAAGTTTGTTTATGTTCGCTGTGATTCAAAATGAGAGGGAACAGGAAGGTGTGAACATGAGATTTATTAAGGATTGTGAGCACAGGAGATAAACAATTCATCTTAGCCCAGATTGCCCCTGCGTGAGCCGCCAGTGTAAGTGTGTAAGTCTGAGGTGTAGGGCCTGACTTAGGGTTCCCATTACTTTCAGAAAATTATCTGATTTTTACATTTATTGTTTTGGGATGGTTTTCTCTGCTTGTATATTTTCCTCAAACTAGAGCCACTTTTTCAGATATTAATGCTCTAGTCCTTCAGTTCTGTATCTGAAAACAGGGAAATGGTTAGTCTGAACATCAGAAAAGCTACTTACTAATAACTGTTCCCTGTAAATTACACTGAACAGGTACATCACGCTGTATTTCTATAGAATTTACATGATATTAAAAATGCAGCCAGTATAAATCATTCATGAACAATGTCATCTGGTTCAGCTTTTTCACTTATTTCTTAGTAACCTCAGGTAGCTGCTGTGGCAAGTAATGTTTGTTTTTCTCTCTGTTTTCTTGAATACAAGTTACTTTGTATGTATTTACTATAGGGAAAAGAAAATGGTTTCAGATTTGAGCTGAANAGNTGAATANGTTAGTNAATTATGCAGTGGGGGAAAAAAATCTCAGCCCAATCAATATTCAGGTAGAGTGAAGAAATGCCCAGGAACTGAAAAAAATGTGAAGTAAGCTAGAGAGAAGGCTAGCAACTAGTGTAGAAGGAAGAGAGCAAAACAGTCCGCTGTGTGAGGTAAAGTTGAATCTTCTTAAAACTACTTACTTGGCCAAGCTATTGGTCTTTTAAGTAGACGATGGCTTTAGATAGTTCACAGCTGATATACAGTTAGAGTAGTTCCAGGAGTTGTTGAGGAGGGTGAAAGTTGGACATAGCTGAATAAACTATTTTACGTGAGAACGAATGATGTTCTAAAAAAAAAACAAAACACCAAAATATTTTCAGATGTACCATAGTATTTGGTGTGAGCTGTCAGAGCTGCAGGTGGGAGATGTTGGACTGGGCAGTACCACAGGGTCTCTGGGCTGCCTCTCAGCTGTGCCAGCAACAGGACGGTAGCCTGAAGCCTGCCACCACCCCCGATTTCAAAACCCCCGCCCGTCAATGCACCCAAGTGACATGTTCAGGTGGCAGTGAAGATGTGATCGACTCAAATATTACCTGGCAGCTTTGAGCTGCAGGCCGAATGCAAACGCAGCTCCCCCAGCAGCAGTCCCTCTCGCGGGGCTCTGCTCTGTGGTCCCCTTACAACGATCCCACTGGTGGAAGTGGTAGTTTCTGAGAAACAGAGCATCTTGGCATCACTATTTCTAAATTTTACAAAGGTCTGCTTTTTTGCCACCTTTTGTCTTGTTTGCAGTGAAAGCTCTCCGAGAATATAAAGCAGACGCACTCAGTGGGGTGAACGAGTTGCCTTTTAATTTGAGCGTTTCTAAATGGTGTGGTTTGGGCCTGACACAAGTAACAGGCATCCTCAGATCTGTTGCTTTGTCCGCATCTCATTGGAAGGCACCTCCTCCCAGGGTGCTGTCTGGGGACACAGCTCTGTAAAGAGATTATGTCCGCTGAGAGCGAGGAATCTCGACCTTATCAGCGGCACAGCCAGCCGCAGTTCCAGCGTCTACCCAAGCCAATGCCGAGGCGAGCCCCGAAGATCACACCAGCCCTCGCCCAGCTCGGTGCGGCTCCGTGCTGACTGGGAGGCAGGCTTGTGACATTTACCTTGAAAAGGTCTCCTTTGTTTTTGTAACTCGAGACTCCTTCCGTGAGATTTTACAGTACTCTGAAGTGATGAGGGCCTCATTTTTTTTTGAAGGTCGCTTTAAATAATGTTAAACTCTGTTTGGGGTTTGCTTGTTTCTTCCTGTGTTGTGAAAACACTTACAGACGTTGCCATGTACCACTGCCCACCCTAGAGGTGTATCTCCACCTTTCCTTGCACTTCCTTTGTGGAGAGCTCATGTAGGTTCATAGCATACGATTATTTTATTTCAATTACACCCCATGCAGAAGAGCTCCAGAGAACAGCAATGGTCTCCTGGAGGGCTCGTTCCCCGAGAAACTGTAGCTGCACTGACGAGCCACAGGATTTTCTGCAGCAAAGTCCGGACAAAATCGACCACTCTTTAAAACAATGCTTCCTGGCAAGTGATGTTCAGTCAAATGGAAGACCTCCCGCAGTGTTTCAGTGCCCACACTGGGCTGCTGCTACAAAGTGCAACAACTGTGCCTGCTGAGTTGAGTCCCAGAAACTCACAGCTAATGCATCCAGAAATCCTCCTGAGTACCAGCTGACACTTCAGGCTCCTTTACCCAAACAGTGTCTTATCTGAGGAGAGATGCATATGTAATTTTATTTCAGGCACCAAACGGAATGTTGTTTTCATGTTTACAGCATTGGATGTTCTAGCTTTCATATGACAAAAGCTTTATACGATTCTCTTTGTTTATTAAGGGGACAGCTTTACTGACTGTAGATCAGAGACGATGGGAAGATCTGAAAAGCAGACTGAAGATAGCACAACCTCTTCATCTCCCACCTCGTCCGGGTATCAAAGATATTTTGATTTTACTCATGTTGAGCTCTAGTGTTCATAATTCCCCAGGAGTCTGCGATTCAAATTAAAATTGTAATCGTGAGGCCACTAGGAGGTTGTGCATAAGTTAATGTGGAAACAGGCTCCAACTACAGATCTCTGCATAAGGCTATTAAAATCAACCCAAAAAAGGTTGCGCTTCGATGGTTTTAGGATAAGCCTTAATGAAAAAATGAATTTCTAAATGAAAAATATTTGCAGTTGGCTGTTAGTGATATGAATGGAATGTATTAACCTGACAGCAGTTGAATGATGCACTTGCCCTACAAGTACCAAAGCCTTCATGCAACAGTGGTGTTCAGTATTTGAAATTATATGTTCAGAAGCCCTATTTGATATGGAAAATTGTAGCAGAAAATTAGAAATGTATTTTGAAACTGGCAAAGGATTATTTTGCCACTAACGAACATGGAAAAGATGTCAAGAAACTCTTTCTTTTTCAGATAACGATGGCTTTAGAGCTAAGATGTATGATATAACTCAGCATCCATTTTTTAAGAGAACTATTGCTGTACTTGTTCTGGCCCAGTCTGTGTTGTTATCAGTTAAGGTAATTGTGTTTCTTTTACGTGTTTCATTATAGTAGTACAACATGTGTTGCGCATTTCCTACCGCCAATTAACAATCAGTTGAGCCATTATTGTGATGAATGTAGGGAAATGTGATTTCTAGATACAGCAATCTCAGCTGGCACAGATCACTGTAGATTAATTGTCATTTACGGAGCTGAGTCAATTTCTGCCGTTTAGTAGTCTGGCCCACTATTTTTAATTTGCAGTTAAGCTGTAAATCTGTGAGAGAAGAATACACCAAGATGGCATTCCTGTCTGGATATATTTTAAATTGAAATCTATTCATTAACAAAACCTGCAAGAAAAGTTAAGGCAATGAATAGACATTTAGTTCTGTTTAACAGCTACTCTTCTATGACCAGATTTTGTTTGCATTTCAGTGGGATGCTGCAGATCCGGTGACTGTGCCTTTAGCAACAATGTCTGTTGTTTTCACCTTCATTTTTGTCCTTGAGGTAAAGTAATATATTTTATGACTTCTTGAGATTAAGACTAGTATGTATATATTTCATTTTGACTTTAGGGATGTTGTCTCATTCTTCACTATGGTTTTCATTTCTGAACATCTACGTTTGGGGCTCTCCATGTCACTTGTCTTTAAACACGCATTGTAGGAATAAACTTCTAATTTGTTATAGTCATATTTCACCGCTTTCAGCTTTGTGTCCTTTATATATATTCAACTCTGAGCATTTCAGCTTGTGTTTTGGTGAACCTACTGAACTCTTTTCTTGCAGAACATCTTGGATTAAATTCACCCTGTACAGCACAAAGGTCTGTGTTATATCATGGAAGTTCTGCTCGATCCATTTCCATTTTGCCTGGTTCTTTGGAACAGGCTGCGTTAATCTGCACCCTTCTGTAACCGTGATATCATCAAACCTCTCTCAGTTTTGGTTTTTTTTTAATTATCATACTTCATTTTAATACCTTTTAATAAGCTATGTCAAATTCCAGTATTATCTCTTTTGTTGTACAGATCTGATCCTGTGTGGTAATGGTTCTCTGTCTATCAGAAAACTGTCACCACAATCAACTGTGCAAAGTGCAATTAGCCTGTTTTCATAAGATTGGAATCTAAGGACTTAAACACATTTTTAAAAGCATATATTTTTTTATGTGTAAGGATATCTGTAGTGTAACAAAGCACACTTGTATGAGGTTAAAGAAGATGCTTCCTCTGTGGTTAGGTTAGTACATAATTCTTTTATAAGTTTGTGTTTGACTATTTTTCTTTTCAGTCCCCTCTGAACAGCTGATACTGACCACTATCAGAAACAGGATAGTAAACTACATTTCTCACTGCTCTAATCGAAGATGACAGTTCCTATGTTCCAGTGATAAGGCTTGCCAGCAGTGATGAATAAACAATGAATTGAATACCTTGTAGCAGCAGTAGCTAGAGTATGTCCATGTTGTTGCTTCTTTTTTCCCTACCCAGGAGAAATCAGTATCTCTTGAGAGACTGAGTAAACACAGAAAAGTTTTATTTGTATCATACACAGACAGGTTTTATTTTATCTAGTAACTGTGTCTTTAGAAATACTTTTTTTCTCTTATACTGCCAGAGGAGACAAATGCACTTCTAGAATTTCAAAGGTACTTTGTCAAAGCCAAGAAAAATTTGTTGACTGTCTCAACGGGCAAGCCATCACATCACACTGTGAGTGCCCGTGATTTATGGAGAGAGGAACCAGATGCCTGCCCAGGATCTTCACTAACGCAGCATAGTCTGCTATGTACACAGTCTGCTACCACTAGCAGGCATGGTCCATGAGGAAGGCCAAAGCTTTCTGCATAGCTGATGGCCCTATGTCCAGTCTAGGAACTCCTGATTCAGTCTTAAACCTCTGCTGCTCACATCAGTGCATGCGGTGTAGAAGAATAGGAAGAGTTTGGAGATCTCACTTTTGTTACCACACTGATGATCACAGAATAAAGTAAGATGTGATTTTTTATTTGTGCGGTGTGGTATTCAGTTCAAGATTGTAGACACCTGAACTTGGGTGTTTATATTCTACGTGTGAGGTAGATGTTTAAGCTGTCCCTGTGATCAAGGGAGATATAGGGTGAGATTCAGTTGCCTAAATAACTGAAGGCATCAAAAGCTTTTTTGGATACTCTTGCTGATCTCCCCTTACCTCCACTAGTTGCTACAGAAGGGCAGGGATGTTTGCAGGTCTTGTGTCATCCCTGCCAGCCTTACACAGCTGTCTCCAATATTCTGCGGCATCTCAGCTGACTGGATAGAAGGAGACAAGATACCTTCAGGCACCTCAAATGATAATCAGAGATTCAGAGACAATATTCTCAATTTTGTAGTCAGTCTTCAGAAAACATTATATGGCAAAAAACTAACTGGAAGATCAGCCTTTTACCTCAAACTAGTGTCCTTTTATATACGATTTAGGTTTCAGAAATGTAAAGAGTACTGCTAAATGGCAGTGTTGCAAGGTAGGATGGAAAAAATAATGTAATGAATGCCTGGCATTTATAGTCTTTATACAGTAACACTTGATTTGCTTTGAGGCTTAATACAAATTGCGTATGAGAAACTCTCCAGCGTTCCCTCTACATGCATCACCCTACCTTGATGTCTGTTAGCTGTTGTGACTATTTCTTATCAGTATCTATTCTTAAGCTTCCTGTCTGCACTCTTATTACCTGTATTGGAAATGTCAAGCACTGTGGCTGCTGTCTTTTACCAGGTACATTGTAAAATGTACTGCCTTTAGTGTTCTTGGCTTTCTTCTCTTATATGCTGCTGAGTACAGATGGTGCTGAGTATGGAGTATTCCTTAAAGCAAGAAATATTTGCAATGTGGGAAAGCTTTTTAATTAATTTGAACTATAGGTGCCACAGAACACAATTATATTCTTGAGTTCAAATGTGCTTATGTGATTTTAGCCGGATTAGAAACAGCTAGCTGGATAGGATAGTACTGCCTCTTTTAGCTACCTGTCATTGACATAATCCTTTTCTAACTTCATGACTTGCTTAACTATAGGAAATCTTAAGCCCACATTCACCTGAGCAATTTATACAGTAATTTATGCAGTCTGAGGTGGTAAGCTGCACTCCTTCCTTCAATACTTGATGGAGAGAGAGAGACACTTCCGGAATACCCCTGGTCTGGGTGATCTGTGGCCTTCTACTAATACCAGTTTTCATCCATCTAAGGGAAGATTATATGATCCGGTTAGTCTAGCAGCCTAACTTGTCCACATGGTGACAGTTAGCTGACATGAATCCTGTCCTTGGCTGCTTGAAACTGTTTCATGAGATGAACTCAACAAAACATTTCAGAGACTGGAAAAGGTTCTTATAGCAAGAAATAACCATTTCTTCAGTACAATGGAGAAATTCTTTTTATCCATAGGTCACAATGAAGATTATTGCCATGTCACCTTCTGGCTTCTGGCAAAGCAGAAGAAATCGGTACGATCTCTTGGTGACATCTCTTGGAGTTATATGGGTGATACTTCACTTTGCCTTACTGGTAAGATTTGCAAAACACAGTTCCAGTGTTTAAGGTTGATTTTATCTGTTAAGCACCAACAGTAAAATCACTGCTGTACATCCCGATAAATCTTTGGGAGTTTGATAAGGCTGAAATATGTCTGAAACAAATTAAGCTTGATGCTAAGAAGAAGGAATCATTGTCTTGGGCAATGATGAAGTACAAAAGTTGTCTTACTAATATGAGGTAGAGTCTTTAAATGTGGTAGAAAACCGAAGTCTTAAGGAGGGATGTGAGCGAGGAAAGGAAGGAATCTGAACAGGCTGAGAGCTCTTGCCAACAGCAGTCTCATGAGCATCAAGTAAGAAAGAGGCAATGCATAGAATTCAGACAGGAGCAGAGGACTGGAAGAAGGCAAAAGTTCAAAATTGCTGAACAATGCAATGTGTCCCAAATCCAGCAGCGATTCTGGACCACAGGTATCGGCTAAAGGGCAAGGTTTATTCCAAGAAGGCATGGAGGAGAGGGGAGGAAAGCAGCTCTCCCTCCATCCTACACCAGTTTTTAAATTTGGCTACCCCCCTATTTGTGAGGAAAGGAGAAGGGATAGTTGATACTTGTCATCAATCACAAGTTGTCAAAGTCACAACCCTAAAATGGCTGTGGGCTTCTCTCTTGTCTGCCCCAAGCTCTGTTTGGAGGAAAACCTGTCTTGTGTGACTGGTCATTTTGCCCTGACATTCACAGTTTGCTCCCTACTGCTGAGTAGCTTGGAAGGCCTGAGGAGTTTCTGTAAGCCAGCAACTGCCTAGAGAAGTAGACTGGGGCTGCTGAACACAGTTACAGCCCAGCTACTGAAGGATGGAAGTTTTTTTTATTTGATGTGTGGAGAGGTTGGAGTAGTGTTTTTCAAGTGGTAGAGCATCTTCTGTGATTTTCTTACTTCTCCCCTGTTACTGAAATACTAGTGCTACTAGTTTATGATTTCTCTTATTTCATATGGCAACTGCCCTGCATTATTAAAAGACCAATTATTATGATGTTTCCATGAGATCCCTGGGGGACAATGTATTAAGTCTTCTGTGTTTCCATTCCAGAATGCATACACATACATGATGGGGGCGTGTGTAATTGTCTTCAGGTTTTTCTCAATTTGTGGGAAGCATGTAAGTATAAATTAGGAACTGCAACCATTGCAGTGCTCATGTATAGATTAAAGGACTAGTTGCTATGCATCTCTAGTGCACATTCTGTACGGCTTCATTTGGCATGCCAAAAAAACAGGAGACTTCAAGCAGCAGTCTGCCAGTTTCACACGCTGTCTTTAAAATGTCAGGATTTTAGGTATATTGTATAATAGCACTATATTATGGTTACTGGAAAAGCTACATTTTTTGAAAAAAAAAAAAGAGCGCAACTGCAATACCACACAGTTTTTTAAAACAGCTCTCTAAAACTCTGAACATACATTGTGCTACTTTCAGTCCTTGCCATTTCAGTGTGGTGTGATGTGCATGCTGTTTACTTATTTTCTCTGCAAGACTAGTGGAGTGGTGGGTGATGCTCTCATATTGTTATGATAGTGCTCTTTTATAGCAATTTATTCCTCACAGACAGGTCTGTGTCTTGTGTCTCTACAATGTACATCTCATCACAGTAAAGGATTTATGTTCAATTTAGAAAAAATACTGGGCCAAGATAATTTTCTGGAAACATTTCATGGTGGCAAAGCAAGTCACTTCAAAAGTTTACATTTCTTTTGTGTTTGGATTTGCTCTGGTGTAATTGAGAGTAGGCTGGCAGAATAAGCGTAGGTGGAGAACAAACACATTTGTTTAACAAGTGGTGACACTCTGCATTCTCTTGCTGTAGAACTTCTTAGGCTATCCAAACATTTTCTGTGAAGTCTGACATATTAAAGCAAATGTGATTAAAAGACTGCTGCATTAGGTTGCTGGGGTTAAGAACAATAAGTCAGAGGGTTTGTTCAGTAAAGATAAAAAATTTTCTTTCAATCAAACTACACAGAGCCTGTAAAGCCTTGGAAGTCAAATGAAAAATCCTTGCTTCTCCTGTGCAGCCAGACCAAGTGATTGCCTTCAAAGCTTTCTGATTGATTCTAAAGTTTTTTCAAGGTTTTAACCTAGTCATTTGTGCTTTAATATTAGGAGCTGTATCAATTTCACTAATTTATCTGTTGTGATGCAATGAGATAGCTTAAAGTCAGTGTGAGTTATCAGTTTGGCATGATTCTAAAGAAAACTGCTACCCTCAGTCCCATTAAACAGAATTTTCCATAGCATCCAAAGTGGTTAAGGGTGTTAGGACAATCTAGGCAATAACTTTTTCAAGAGTAAAATGTACAACATGCATGTATGGAAAAGTAGTATCTATTATCTAGGCCTACAGCCTATGTAATTTTGTAACTATGCTCTCTTCTTAAGCTCTTTGGCCAACTTGCATGAGAATTTACTAGTTTAATCGAGCTGTGCTGATCTTAGTGAAATGCTCCTCTCTATACATCAACCCATTGCTTTAGACAGGCTGCAGTATCTGTGGTTTCCACCTAACAGTTAGCAGCACTTTCAGATAAGGCAAAAGTAGTTCACCACACCACTGTTCATGCAACGCTGATTTTGATACTTCTGGAGTATACTGATCCTAGAATATTGTAGTTAAGCTGTATTATTGCTTTATTGTCCTACACTGTATTATCCTATATATACTCTTTGAGGAGCAACATCTTGACCTCGTAAGGTAGGCGGATATGCTGATCTCTTCAACAAGTAAAGAGCATATTGAATTTTAGAGACAGATACAAAATGTTCAGTTCCAATCAAATTCGTAATGTACCATTTCACTGGGCTCATCCATTAAAGTATGTGTGTAAAGAATTCGTTGTCAAAATGGCAAATGCAATAACTCTCTTTTCCCTTTTATCTCTGATTTCCTCAATGGCGTCATGGATTGCTTGTTCTCTGTCCTTCCAGGTGACACTAAAAATGCTACTCCTGACCGTGGTTGTCAGCATGTACAAGAGTTTCTTCATCATAGTGGGAATGTTCTTACTGCTTCTTTGTTATGCTTTTGCTGGAGTGGTTTTATTTGGTACAGTGAAATATGGAGAGAACATTAACAGGTACAGTATGCGCTTAACTACCTCATGGGGATGTTCTTTAAAAAGCCCAAAAAAATCACATTCTGCTAGAGAAGAGTTTATCTGTGGTGAAACACAGACAAGTCCCCAGGCCTAGCTGAAGAGCTCTAAACAGAATTTCTGGTAGGAGACACTGAGCCATCTTTCCAGTCCTTGTGCATTGGACCAAATGACACCCGACCCAGCCCAGAGCAGAATGACAGCTGTTCTTCATTATGCCAGATGGAATATGCTGCAAAGCAGCACTGCGCTGGCCCCGGGCTGCTGAAACACAGTGTACCTGCTACACCTTATCGGTGTCACCCAGGAACAGGATCCATTTACCAGGCTGGTACAGAGAGGGGACAGTGCTGTGAACTGACTCTTCACTGGGGATTTCCCAATCAATAGCATCGTCGGGCTGCAGGAGGAGAATGGAGACAGGAGATAGGATCTGGCCTTGAGTCTGCTTTAGCTCTTCAATGTAATGAGCCAAAATACTCAGACCTATGTCTGAGCTAGAGTTCAGTTATTGTAGCTTAAGTCATGGAATAAATAATTCAATGAGCCCGTTCAAATAATACTGTAAGTATTTTTAGTTTAAAACAGTAGAACAATAGAAAATTGAGATTATTTGTGTTTTTTCTTGCCAACATTTTAGTTCTGGGACATGAAATGATCTCTCTTTCTCTCTTTAAAACAGACACGCAAATTTTTCATCAGCTGGCAAGGCTATTACTGTACTCTTCAGAATAGTTACTGGTGAAGACTGGAACAAAATTATGCATGACTGCATGGTAAATACAATACTGCCAGAGATAAAGTAGGCAAGAAACAGGAGACACCCTTGGATCTCAAAGTGTTTCCAGTGTCTTAGCTTTGTATAGGGAATGTTGTGATTGCCCGTATCTCTTCAAGGGATATGATGTTCACTAAACCTCAGAACATGATGCACAAATTGCAGTTCCAATCACTCACTCAGTGTAATATTTCATTGGGCTAGGCTATTACATGATTTAAAAACAAAAATACAAATATGTTTTCAAAATCAGAAGTGCAGTAACTCACTTTTCCACTGTTATCTCTGCTTTGACGGAGGCAAGGTGGCTTTTCAGATTAACTTTGTCTTCGATGCCCGCACTTTGGCTTGTTCTGTGTGAACAGTAGTCTTAAGGACCTCAGTTTGTCCTTGAATCATTTTATTTTGCCCAAGTAAGTGTCTGTCATTTCCATTGCGATGAAAATCATATTCCCTTCCTTTTTAAAATGAATGGGCAAGAAAGCTTTTTGAAAAGCACCGTGTTTTAGAGCACCAAGTTGTTTTTTAAAGTGGCATAATGCACAATGTGCCTTATGTGTGGTAGTGAGATCCACGCCTAGGCCTTTTTTGTCATAACTCTCTCTGATTTTTGATTTCTAACTACTAAAGGAACAAAAAAAACCTGCCCACAAGAACGTCCACAGTATTATTCCCTAACTGGGAAGCTTTAAAGAACTGATAGACAGAAGTATAGTATTGATTGCAGAGAAATTAAGAATCTCTTTTTATGATTGATTGACTTTATTTTCTTTTGTTTTGAAGGTTCAGCCTCCATTTTGTACACCAGATAACAGCACCTACTGGAAAACAGACTGTGGAAATTATGCTGGTGCTCTTATGTATTTCTGTTCATTTTATGTCATCATTGCGTACATCATGCTAAATTTGCTTGTTGGTAAGTGAAAATGTACATTAATAAGAAAAAGGTCCATCTTGGCATGTAGTATGTTAGACTTGAGTCTGTTGTGCCATCCAGATATGAGGCTACCTTGTACGCTCACTGTTACCTTATATGCATATGATGGGTTTGATAGTTTTCTGGCATGGTGTGTGCTAAAACTCAGGAAGATTGGGAATGAAAGTTTTTTGAACAAAGAGATGTGTTGTGTTTGCAGAGTATAGTTACCCTAAGGAATATTATTTTCTGAGCTTTTCCTTCCCACAGGCAACATTATCCCAATATCGTTGGAATTCTCCTAATTGATTTTAGAAGATGTTAGATTAGGCATCTCACCAGCATTTAAGATATAACTTTTAAAAAGTGAGAACAGTGAATATGGACATAGCATGTCAGTATATTACTTATTCAAAATCCTTGCCTGAACATACAGCTAAAGACATTTATTAGTGTGAAGTTTGCACAACAGAATTCATATTCTGTGGAAATGTATTGTGGCTTGTAGAGATTAACCATGTAAAAAGTAACTACAGGCTTTCTTGATTTTGTGGTTTTCAGCGATCATTGTGGAGAATTTCTCATTGTTTTATTCAACCGAAGAAGACCAACTTTTAAGTTATAATGATCTTAGGCATTTTCAAATTATATGGAACATGGTTGATGACAAAAGAGAGGTAAGAAACTTGATAATGAGCACAGAAATCCAGTAAATGTACATTTTTCCTTGAAAATCGATATGGGGAAAACAGCGTGCTGACAAAATTCACTGAGCAGTTACTGTTAAGGTTGTGAAAGTTCAGTAAGCATGATCTAACATTGTTTATGGCCCTTCAAATACTAACCTGTATTCTTTACTACTGTGAAATACTTATAATAGTAGATTTGAAAACACATGTAGGTATTAATAGGATCAATACGATCGAATCATGCCTGACAAATTTGATGGCCTTCTACAACGGGGTTACTGCTTTGGTAGATAAGGGAAGAGCAACTGATGTCATCTGCCTGGACTTGTGCAAAGCACAGTTTTGGAGGGAAATACTTCCAGTCATAATTTTTAACAGCAGATCAAAATTGTTTTCACAGGAAGTGCAACATCTGCTAGGTTGACTCTTAGAGCAGAAGACCTTTGAAAAGCCAGTAAAAACTTCCAACATTCGGCTGTCCAAAGGTGCACAGAGAAGAGGACAGTTTTACAGTCAGGTATAGGCCTGGCTGTGAATGTTTAAATTGAAGTTTAATTTCAGTTTCTCAAAGGCAGCTATTTGGGCGTATAATTCTCAATACAGATTAATGCAAAAGGGGAAACTAAATCCCCAAGCAATTTTAAAAATTTCTGGCAAAATTAACAGCACAGATTCTCATTGTATATCAGTCAAATAACAGCGAAGACTTCCATGAATGTGCTGAAAAGCTGGCTGCATGTGTATATTCATCAGTAATGTATTCACAGTGACTGAAATAGGCCAGGACTTGACACAGAGTCTTTGGAGAAATAGTGTTCCTCTCACTGATCAAGTTGAATGTCTGAGTTGGTTGTTAGGTCGCAGTAATAATTTACCATCTATTATGCAATTTTACCCAGGGAGTAATCCCTACCTTCCGAGTGAAATTTCTGCTGAGGCTTCTGCGGGGCAGGCTGGAGGTGGATCTCGACAAGGACAAGCTGCTGTTCAAGCACATGTGCTATGAAATGGAACGGCTCCATAATGGTGGGGATGTCACTTTCCATGATGTGCTCAGGTACTCTGAGATCTTCTCTATATTTGTAGAACAGTAGTTCTAGTAGTGGCCTGTGTTTCTCTCCAGGCTAACAGGTATTCATTAGGCTTGGAAAAAGGCAAGACTGATACCCACAGAGGCACTGCCGTTTCAAATGTAATATAAAGACCAGATTTCCCTTTTTTCCTGCAAAAATGTTAGCGATGGAACACATGGGTCCTAGGAAATCAGCTCTAAGTAATTGCAGTGTTTTCGTTGGAGACAGTTTGTCATAAACAGCAGTCACGTGTTGTTCTTGTATCCTAAGTAATGAAATGTTGTCCCCACATCATGACAGTGAATATGACTAGAAATAAAATAGAAATGAGAACATCCAAGCATAAACACTTAGGGGGAAGAAAGACCCAAATGACCACAAATACTTACAGTTCAGTAGCTCACCCGTATTGGATAGCTAGAGGTAGGTGATAAGGTCCTCATTTGTTTTAAGTACCACAAGTCTCTTCTGGAATCATTTCAGCATTTTCTAGCTCCAAATGCGATTTTATTGCACACACCTGAATTATGTATTTTTGCACGAAGGTCTTAAATATGAGCTTTTAAATTAAAATGTAAGGTCATGGGCATTAAAAATATATATATATCTATGTTTCTTCCAGCATGCTTTCATATAGGTCTGTTGATATCAGAAAAAGTCTTCAACTGGAAGAGCTGCTTGCTAGGGAACAACTGGAATATACCATAGAAGAGGAGGTGGCCAAACAGACCATACGCATGTGGCTGAAGAAGTGTTTAAAGCGAATCAGAGCAGTAAGTCAAGCTAAACCAGGATCTAAGTGGTTGCAGAAATTGTACTGCTCAGCAATGCTGGAATTTGCTGTCACTATGCTTCATTTACTCTGCAGTCACGATAATATTTATGTGAAGAAATACGTAGCAGTTGCTAACTCAGCAAAAAAATGTATGTTACAGCTCAATTGAAAGTGCTACAAAAATAAGCGTCCTTTGAAGGCAAAAACTGTCTTCCTGCCAAAAATTTATCTGTCTTTTCAATACAGCAGGAAGATGCATGTGCAGAGACCAAAGTCAAAGGAATAAAGGAAAAACAATGTAATTCGATGAAACCTCATAGACCTAATCGTTCCTCACAGAATGTAATTGTGTAATTTCCTTGCCTCTGCTGGCAGAAGATACCATGATCAGTCACCAGCAGATGACTCTTCAAATGGAACCCGTGTCAAGACACATCATTTCAGTGAGCCGTTACAGTGACTGTGTGTGCAAATGAGCGGTGTGTACATGCAAACCAGGTGTACGAACTGTGGCACACAGTAGCTCTGTCTGTGGCAGTAAATGAAGCAGGACCAAGGCATTGGCTCCGGACTGGCATGGGGTCACTCATTAGCATGTTCCTCAGCACAGTTTCGGCCTCTGCATACTCATACTCTCCCAGACCACTGCCATAGGAGCATCACTGCCCTCCAGGCGTGGGTCAGGGTGGAGAGTGCTCCCAGTAGACAGTGGTTGAAGCTGTCTTGTGTGGTAGAGGGAAGATCAGCCAGACCATGCAAGTCCTGGCCCGTCGCTTTGCTTCAGCACTGCATGCAATCCCAGTCTGTTTCATTTACTAGTATAGACCTAGCCAGTCCTTCTGTATTCTGTTCATGCAGTGCTTCTGATTGTCAGAAACACTTTGCCTTTGATCAGGATAGCTGCAGTATATGCTGGTTGAAATTTGTTTGGGATTAAATTTATATTTTAAAAAATCAGGAAATTTGTTTTGCAGTTATTCTTCTCTTTTCTTCCAAAAACAACTCTTCCTTTATGTAAGAAGTCACAACCTGGTTGCCTTGATGACTGATTTTTTAGTTATTGTAATGCAGAGTCCAGGTTTTGATGCATGTTTTTTTTTTATTTTTAGAAAAGCTTACTTCTTATGTATGAAGGTTTTTCACAGAGACCTGTGAACATGGAATCTGGCTTTTTCTGTTTGTAAATTTATAAAAAAACATCAGTGGACAGTTTGAATGTAATGTATATTCCAGCTGAAACGTCAGTGTTCAAGGCATAATCAGATAGTTTCATTTTGATCTCATCTCTGTAATAATAATGGCAGTAAATTTAATCTCAGCTCTCAGTTCTGGATTTGTTCAACTCCGTTGTTCATTTCATTATGGTATTGAATTACACTACGCTAAAGTAAATATGCTATTCATTTCACTCTAATAATGTGGTTCAGATCATTTCACATTATATGAACCTTTTATAAACTGAATGTAATTATGGAAGTTAATATATATTTTCAAATTCTCTTGTTAGTCTCTAAGTGTCTCTAGAGGGAGCATGTGAAAACAACCCAGGAAAGAGAAACCCTTCCTAACGGCTGTTTATTTTAATTTGAAAGCAAATTAGATTGTAAGATTATAAAGATAGTGGGTTTGTTTTTCTATTTGTATTGTAAATCTATACTCAGTCCCAAGGTTTCCACTACTGTTTTATTTAGTCTTATTGACAGCCTGTTCCAAAGTCCATGAAAGAAAGCAGATTTTTTTCGTTTCCTTTGTGTAATTCTTAGTGAATCTCTACGAATTTCCTTGTTTCTTTTTCTTTGCGAGAACTTTTAACTCATAAATTCAAAATTTTGTATGTTTTTAAACTCTAGGTTTAAACCAACAGTTGAGCAATTTGCCTTCCACTTAATGTAAGTTTTATCCTCTATTCCCTCCATAAAGGTTAGACATATGCTGGAAGTCACTTTATTTAAATAACAACCATCTGATAAATGTAGCTTTATTGATGCACCTGGTATCCACATCTGGCACTCACCGTTTGGTTAAATATTTAGAAGGCTTTAAAAAAAATCAAACACTGACACACCGACGAGAACATTTTTGTTGTCACATCTTGTACCTTGATAGAAACAACAGCAGTCGTGCAGCATTATCCATAGCCTACGAGAGAGCCAACAGCAGGAGCTGAGCCGATTTCTGAATCCTCCCAGCATTGAGACAACGCAGCCAAGTGAAGATATGAATGCTATCAATCAGGATAACAGTGCACAGCCAGAGGTACGTTAACCACAAGACTATCAGCTACTCAGAACAAACTCAGATAACTTCCATCTTTCTTCTTTCTTCTTTTTTAAACATCATTTTAACTGGGAAAGTTGAAAGCAATATCTTGTTTTGCTTCAGTCTTTGCCTTCAAATGTAAAGGCAAGATGGTCTAAGGCGGTAATTCCCCAGCTTAGTTAGCTGTCTTGCTAGCACCGTAAAGGTCAAACTCAGCTGTACGACAGCAGCACCAGCTTCCAGCTCTAGCGTGATCTGTGTATGGGCTCAAGGATGTGAAGCTTTCCTGTTCAAGCATTTACACTGAGAGTGGCAACATTGAGCGTTCTGGGTCCTCTGAGTAGGAGTCCTGGCCTCGTCCAGGGTAGGGAATGAAGAAGGTACAACATAAGGACTCCACTGTAGAAGGCTGAGAACAATTTTGTACCCTTAGGTGGGACTGTATAATGGAATTGAGCCCAATTTGACTTTTTATTTTTTCCTATTAGTAGTAATTTTCTGGGTCAGTAAAGAACAGAAACTATGCTGCCTTAAAAAGTGGCAATAGGTTTTGTTTGTATTCATGTATAAAGCTTGGAAACAGAATAGAAAGATAAGCCTTCTTAGGATTATTCCCATGCAGTGGGGAACGATGACTGAGATTCTTTTTTCTCTCTTCAGACAAGTAGCCAGCAGCAGCTCCTTAGCCCAACGCTTTCTGACAGAGGTGGCTATCGACAAGACTCTGCAGATGCTGGGAAACCTCAGCGGAAATTTGGACAATGGCGTTTGCCATCAGGTAAGTGAAAAATGTTTATCAGTAGAGTTCCCACATGGCAAATCACTGCTGTATAATAACAAGCCCACGAGACACTTCATGATTCACAGATCTAACTCCCACCTGCTGCTTGCACCCACATCAGGGTTTTTCTACACTCATGCATGATGAAATACAGCAATCTCTCCCTCCCAATTCTGAAAGTTTGGAAGATGGGCTCAAGCATTGCCACGTGCAGGCGGTTGGGTTGTTTTTTTTCATGCATTTACTCAGGGTCTTTCGATTGGGGGCTGTACCATCCCGTATGCTTGGCTAGCATCTTGTGCATTTAGAATTCTCTTTTATCATATTAAAGCACAGTGAAAATGACCCTTCCAACCCCTACCATTCTGTGATTCTGTGATTCTGTGAAGTTTTTCCTAACAACAGTAATAACTTCTGACTGCCTTGTCTTGTCTAAGCATACCAGGTGTATGATTTATACCTTACACCATAATAATACATTTTTATATCTTCACTTCAGCTAGGAATTGGCCGGGTGTACATTCAGTTTCCCATTTATTTTCTCAGAAACAGGAATCATCCTCAAGTTATTCTAGTAACTACAGTCCGCTAGAAAAGAAAGGCTAGACTATGCCTTATAGGAGGGTGGGAGAGGTGCATAGGTACAGTCTGTGGCCTTATTAAGTCATTAGCTTAAGAGCACTCTCCACCACCTGAAATATTCTCTCTGAAAGTACATATTGACCTCTGCTGCCTGCCACGCTTATGACCAGCAGGTTAGGTGTGTGCTGTCGTCAGTCAGTCCTATTCCGAGTCAGTGCGCTGCCTTCAAAGGCTGCTGCTGTTCAGACCCTAATCATATCTCAGTGGAAGTAGAAGAGATGGTCATGCTGTGGCTACCATTAACCCTACTTTTGTGATCAGAGTACTTGTCCAAGAAACAGGACAGCTCAACAGAGAGCTTTCAATCCATCTTTTGCCCTGAAATGTCACTAGGCAGCAAAGATCAACATTTTGTTGGAACAGAGAGAAAAAGAGGGACCATGCTAAAGAGGAATTGTACTACTGTAGCCAACTGATAGGTTTTTCAAGTGAGAATGAGGAGTTCAGGGCTTCCTTTCTTAGCCATGTCAATCTTGAATGTTCCTCGGCAGACGGTCTGAGAAAAGGAGAGTCGCCTCCTTGCAGAGTACAGCCCAGTAGATGATAAGTAGTCTGCCTCCAGTCCAACAAAGACATGTATTTAAGATCATGAATAGCATCATTAAGATCAATTGTGGGTTTTATGTACTTACACATTGGTTTTAGTGCTTTCGTAAAGCCATACCAGCACCTTGTACTGGCTTCCACCCCTAGGCCATAGTTAAATATCACTTTCTAGGTGTAGCTGCCACCCCTAAATGCACTTTTCCCTCCCTTTTTCTGGCACTTACCACTTTCACCATTTTGCCAGCAGGTCTGCTCATGTAAGTACTGCCTAAACCATTTAGGTTGCGATGAGCCAGGTAAGAAGAGACCTGTTGCATCAGCTGTCTCAGCAGAAGGGAGTGAGGAACTGCCCAGTTACACTGCTCTACCAGCAGATGTGAAGAGCTGGAGCTGAAAATACAACTAACATTAGAACAGAGCTCTACTCTTTCTGCACAGAATCAGTTTAAAGCTGCCCCAGCCTGGCTAGTTCTGTATGCCTAAATTCTAAGCGAAAATGTTCAAGAAGCAGACCTACTCTAATACAGAACTTTCTGTTTAATTTTGTAGCCCCCAAACCAATAAGCCATTCAGTGTCTTCAGTCAACCTCCGCTTTGGTGGACGTTCAACTGTGAAATCTGTTGTATGCAAAATGAATCCCATGTCTGATGCTGCTTCTTGTGGATCAGAAGTCAAGAAATGGTGGACAAGACAATTAACTGTGGAGAGCGATGAGAGTGGTGAGGACCTTCTTGATATCTGAGAAAAATTTAAGTCATACTGCAACAACAACAACTTCAAGTACAATCTGATTTTCTATGTTTAGAATTGAAGACGCTGTGTGATGTACAATTTCTTTAAAATCAGTGTCAGAAATTTTTTCAAATGCTTGTCCTTCTGCCATATGAAGCATAGCACACACTTATATGTAAGAATTAGCCTCTATAGGTACTAACAGTATTTCAAGAAACCTGTATACAATAGCAGTACTAACAAAGCCAGAGAGACTGTATCGCCTTTAGCGACAGAGCATTGAGAGATTTCATATGTTCTGTAGCTGCATAATGAAAACGTATTTTGATATACGCAGCTCTGTGTTTTTCTTCAATCTATACGGTACTTTAAAGTGGCAACACTTCACAATACAGGGGTAATGTATTTCTTCTTTTTGTGTTTTCCGTAAGTTCCTATTTAGTAACATTTCTTTAGAAAGCTTTTATTATTCACAAATGACCTGAAGAGGTCAGCACTGACTTCATGTTCAAGGGAAGTATTTTTACGAAGTACAGACTCTGAGTTACAATTCTAAGCTTTTTCTGGGCCTTTTTTTAAAATATGCAAGACATGGGATAACACATTTTAAAATCAGAAGGTTGAAAGAATTGGCTTTTAAAGTGTAAATATCTTTGGGGTTTGGTTAATTATGCAAAGAGCTTGATTTTCATAGAGAAAACAGGGAAAAAAAAATTGAAAAGAGATGAAAACTGTGCATTTAAGCATCCAGCAAAAGACTTCCATGTGAAAAACATGGGTTATGCTTCATTTTCAGAATGTACTGGTTACATATATGTATGGTGTCATTGTTCATCTGTTAATTGGGTCCCATTTCCTTGTGTAGTCGTAAGATAACTTTCTTCTTGTCTGTGTGATAAAAATCAGCATGTTGGAGGTTCTAATTACAGAGTAGTATTGTATGGCTTTTAAAATACAGTTCAGTTTTGCCTGTATAGGTAGAAGTGAATTTTACTTACCCGTGTTACTAGTCATGCTACAGCCCTGCAAAGCTAAGGCATGACACTGTACTGTGGTTAAGTACTTTTGTCCCTTTTATCCCAATGCATCGCATCGTATTTTGGCCTGTTAGACTTCTTTTGTTTTATGAAGCACAAATAGTGCTACGTTATCGCTTGTGAAGAAGCAGCTATCCCTTTCATAAAAGTTTTTCAAGTGAAAGGCCAATGCTATAGATACAGAGGTGGGGAAGAAAAGCCACAAAATGCAGCAGAGTTTGTTAGTTTCAGAATTTAATGCTGTCTGAAAATATGGAGTAAAAATGCACCCTTCCCTCAGGGAGGAACTAAGAGGTTGCAGATTTTGTAGCTTGGGCCCAACTGGGTTTTTTTAGCATAGCTGGGACCTTTCTGTTACCATTGTTTCCTATGGAAATGATAGGTTGTTCTGACATGGCCTGATGTGAAATCTTGTAAGAGGATCACAGTTAATGTACATCAATACTTAAAAAATATGTCCTTTAAAAAGCAGACAAAAGCCAGTGCTTTGCAATGTTTTCTGGCCAAAATATTAGTGTAGAATGGTCAGAATACAGCATTGTTTTCACAGATGCCTTCACCATAAATGCAAAATGAGTTTGGCCATAAAATACAGTTTTCTTGGCATCTATCAATGTTTTGTTCCCTGTGTATGGTTGAACATGGTTTAGATCTTTTTTGAAAATAGTCATATTGAACACATCTGTATTTTGTGGGGTTTTTTTGTGTTTTGGGGTATATTTAAGTTTAAATCTAGTCAAGTGTAACTCTATAGTAACAGAACGTGCATTCTCTTGTTTACTAGATTATGAACCATCAACAAAACTTCATATGCAAATCCCTTCTTTTGTGTTGTTTTGTGCTTAAGTTGAGCTTTTGTATATACAACAAAAAGATAAATATTGGATTTATAAAAGATAGTATCTTTGAAAGTTCAATAATATATTGAACTGCAAATCTTTCTGAATCATTCTTGCTGCAAATCTTCTTTTTAAAAAATCTGACAAACATTTTTTCCTTGCCTTACAGTACTCTGTCAATAAAAGTGAGTTGCTTTAAGCCATATTCCTCCCTCTGGTTTTCATTCCAACAGCATTCGCTATATCTGGCTCATCTGTGATAATGCTGCATAGTGGCTAGGTGTGTGGTTTGTACAGGATTGTTTAAAGAGGTGCTTTCAAACTCTTCTAGTTGGACAGCGTTTGTTTTTTTGGTGAGAAGTCTGAAGAAGAGAAGGCTGCGAGGGGACCTTATAAATGCTTACAAATATCTGAAGGGTGGGTGTCAGGAGGATGGGGCCAAGCTCTTTTCAGTGGTGCCCAGTGACAGGACA
>Ga0065711_1032147_pt1 | contig 27908 bp, 11 predicted proteins | sample Hoacrofraction12_FD_59098 | JGI IMG/M metagenome (GOLD analysis project Ga0065711, IMG submission 59098) | Hoatzin crop microbial communities from Cojedes, Venezuela - Epithelial fraction 12 v2 (version 2) | ecosystem: Host-associated > Birds > Digestive system > Esophagus > Crop | place...
TAGACTCAGCGCCGCTGATGACAACCCTCTGAGTTCTGCCATTCAGCCAGTTCTCTATCCACTTCACCAACCACTCATCCAGCCCACACTTCCTGAGCTTCCCTAGGAGGATATCATGGGAGACTGTATCGAAAGCCTTGCTGAAGTCTAGGTAGACAACATCCACGGCTCTCCCTTTGTCTACCCAGCCAGTCATGTCATCATAGAAAGCTATCGGATTGGTACTGCTGCCTTCTTACACATTTCTTTGACACAGAGGTCTATCAGGTGAACGTTACTGCATAGGTAGCATGGTAGCATGGCCTTGATCATGCTACTGTACAGACAACATTTCTTGAAAAAGCTGCAAGAAGCAACTTTCAAGCCATTGTTCATTAATACTTTGATCACATTAGCAAGGATTTGTTGGCAACGGCTGATGCAATAAAATACGTCTGTTAGGCCTTCTTAATCCTTTGGATGTAGAATCTACTGTGCCTAAACAGACTGGCATTGCCCACTGCTGGAAAGCACTGCATGATTTACCTCTTCGCGTAGGCACTCTCATCTGATTAAATCCCTCTTTCCTTGCTGCTGGGAAGCAGAATTGGCAGCAATGAAACATGTTTAACATTCTGTATAATGCACCTCTGGAGCTCTTGCAATACATAAGCGCAAATATTGGTTTAAAAAGCTCCCTAAGTTTGATTTTACTTGGCTGAAAATAGGAAACCTCAAATTGAGCAAATAAAATATTACAGCTGATGCAGAAAAAAATTCAACTTCCACCTCCCAATGTACTTCAGTCTAAGGTGAAGGTTGATTGCAAGAGCACGAGTCACTGACGTATTCGCACCGAGTCTCTCTGCAGAGCTTGTGAGCCTGGCAAGTCTGCCACTAGTGACATAGTGACTACAGGACACTGTAGCTGGACAAATGACATACAGTCACTTTAAATAAAGTTCTGTACATGTGTTAGATGGCTAAACACATTGGATAGTGCAAACAGGTCATGATGTGAATGATAACCTGGTTAACATACCTAGTAACAACCCTTTTAATTGGTTTCAGAAGGAATCAGTCTGAATAACTGCAGTAATAGCGGTAACCTGACAGTAAAATGTGACTCTCTATTTGAGGACAAAGAAAGGCTGAGCTATATATTATCTGAACAATAAAATGTATTTGAGGGAAAAAACCCATTTAACTATGATATGGATATAATATGGACAGCAGAACAAGTACGTCCTAATGTTGTATTTCAAATGATCTGGCGGGATTCGAAAAATACGGAGTTTTCATGATATATGTGGATGTACATAAAATACGATGCACATTACTCAGGAATACGTGTGACAGAACATATGATGTATTAACAATTAGCAGTTGTACTGTTCCTATTCATTTGTCTAAGCCTTGGTGGTGTGACCAGTAACTGGAAGCACTTTAGTCTGAGCTGTTTAGATGTTAATCTGACTGGGTCTGAAACTATTCACTCTCATACTGCGATGTGGATAGTTATGCAAGCAATGAGATTTTGGGCCAGAAACAGTAAGTATGGCAGTCTGATTTACTGTGACTCTCACACAGGAAAGAAAAGGGATGAATCTGATGTATGGATTTAAATTTTTTCAGGGTTTTCAGGGAAAAATTTGAGATTTTTCAGGCATGATGTTCCTATGTAAGAAAGGCCATCCATTTATTCCAGTATTCCGCATTTTTCAAAGCATGCTCACAGTAGTGATTATTCCCTCTGTGCCCTCAATAAAGAAAGTAAGAGAGAGGTAGGTATTGTCTTTTGTGACAGCAGAAGTTAATTAATTATACTTTTTAAACCTCTTTACATCAATGCATCCAAGCTACCAAAGACAAAATGAAACCTCCTTTAAAGCTACTATCTGACATGTAATATAGAAAGAGCATACTTCCTCACTCCACAAATCGCTCCTTGCTTAAATTTAGAATCATGTCAGCTGTCTTTGTTCATTAACACAAATTTTTCCTATTTTTTTGTTCCCTGCAAAAGCAGTATGTAAACTGGATTCTGTGCCAGCTTATGCATCACCAATAGGATTAATTATTTCAAGAAAACATTTGTAGGACAGTGTCTTTATTGTTCATGATTTGCAAGCTGAGAACAACTCACTGTAGCTCTTGAATCCCAAGTTGGCAGGCATAAAATGGTCTTGTTTGGGAGCAGGTGAGACAAGCAATCTGAATTCCTGTGGCACAGTCAAGGCAGAAGCCCACACTGCCATTTGAGAATCAGTTTTACAGATGTGCACGTTGACAGATCTAACACATACTTACAAATGGGGGATGTCAAAATGTCACTGGAAACATTCCTTCTTTTCATTCCCAATCTTATCCCTTTCTACAGCTATTACCAAAATAATTCACTGACACAAGCAAAGTGCTGCTTATTGTTAGCAGTAATTTGTTTAATATTCATTCTCCAGGAATGAAGTCATTAAAATGAGAAACTGATCTCCACGTGAGCTTTCAAAGCCAATATAATCAGGAACACTAACACAAAACTCCCAGCAAGAGGCACTGTTTCACTAAACGTCCATTACCACGTTTTTAGACTAAAAAAAATGTTATTGTACAACTCCTCCATTTAACATGAGACATAAAACCACATACAGCTCACAAAAATGTTGACCCTTTTGTCACTTATAGATGAAGGTAATCACTTTCATTCAAGTATTTCTGCTTATTTTATTCATTAGTCAACATCCTGTCAGGTATAGGACTTGCAGTTTCATTAAATTAAGATACACTTTTCAAACATGAGATGGAATTTACTTATTCACAAATGCTTGGATACTCCAGAGAGAAACAGAGGTGTGTGTATATAATGGATGAACTATAAAAAGGATGAACTGTCAAGAAATTTGTAGGGGACATTGAAAGGTGTTTGGAGACAGGATTCAAAATGTCAGTGTGACATGGAAGGAAGTAATAAATACTTTGTACGTTCAAAAAAAAACAAAATTATGAGATATTCAGCAAATCCTGCTTTGGGGAGTCTAAAAACAAGAGTAAGCACAAATCTGAACCAGTGCGCTATCATGAAAAGAACTCCTTTGGAGATTTTGGTCTTTTCAAGACTAATAGGAGAAAAAGAAAACCTTTGGTCATTAAAATGACAGAGGAGGGCAACAGAATCAAACTCCATGAACTTTTAAGTAGAACAAGGTTGTTAGCAGGAGCATACCACTAAATTGCTGTTGAGGAGCTGAAATCTTCTCTCGCATTTTTCTTACCTTATATTATCTCCAGGGTTGTGACTAGTACAGTCAGATCTAGCCTACTTTCCTTTACAGCAATATTTTTTTCCAGATAAAGACCCTCCTGAGATCTTTAGAAATTTCTGGAAAATATAGTTGTCATATTTTTATGGTACAATTTCTTCATATCCTTATGATGTTTCCTGGCTGTTTTTCATGTAATTTTTGTAAAGATATGTGTAAGAAAGCATCTGATAAGGACTTACTTCTCTATGTGTCTCATTTAATGAATTTGAGGCTTACTCTGAAGAATAAATGAGTATGTTAAACTAATCAGAGTGTTTCTCTAGGAGTTAAACACAGCAGACTTCAGAGGTACTTGCCCAGACATCAGTTGGGAAATGAACCATGATCTTACTTCTTCAAGCGTTTAAAATATTTGAATGTTTCTGAGCATTTTGCTTTTGAAACAAAGAAGATAAAATAAGTAAAACGACTGTCCTCTTACCTCTGTTATTCTGAGTAGCCAACCAGTGTCCTGCAGACTGTTTAGTTCTGGACAACAAGGGAACGATGCAGTCATGTAATCCTTTGCAAAGACACAATGCAAGAGGCAATGTTAGACAGTTTCTTTGCCAGCACTTCTACCTCATACTTGGCTGTAAAGCACTCCCTTCCCTACTCTGCTTTTGCTGTGATGTAGAGCTATACTACCAGTAGTCATCCAGCTGTCTGTAAGACTTCTTTGCTGTCTCTTCTGAGTATTTTTTCACACGCTTTGACATGTAAGGCTAGAAAAGAAGGCCATGTCTTGGATGGACAAGATTTCTTCTTCAAAGAGGCATTATGGTTCATTCACTTCTGTCTGTAATACTGTGGTGTGGTCACAGATGAAGCGACAACTAAGCAGTAAGGAATGACTACAGAACAAAGCGCTTTTTACAGCTTTTTAAATGGTCAGAATTTGGTCAGGTCTGGGTCTGAAAGACAGATTGGGTGAGGAAGTAGAATACTGTGGCTGCTTTATACAAGAGAAAACTACATTTTTATGAGATCTTCTTTTTCTTCTATCCTCTTCATTTTTAGCATTATGGGAGGCTTAGTCTGGATTTCTGACATCCTCACAATTTAGGATGTTCAGATAAGGAGTTTCTTTTCATTCTAACAAGAAGCTTCCATACTATACGCAGTCAGGAAGTACTTTCATGGTTTCAAGGTTATAGCAACCCTTGCAGACCTATTTCTGAGTTGTGTTCTGATTTAGGGTATGCTGCAGAAGTACTGTCACGAACCATTGTAAGGGCATGATGTTAATGTGATTAAGGCACAGTAAGCGGGTGGTTGTTACATTGATTTGTCTTCAGCTATTTCTACTTAAAGGAACACATGAAAGAGAATGTTAATTTTTTTTGTTTCCTTCTATAGCTCTGTCTACTATGTAAACTCAAAGGAATGAAAATGTGCTATATACTTTTCTCATTCTCAATGCTCAACTCTATCCAAATCCCATCTGATGTTTAAAAGAAGACCTCAAAAATTGCAGTAAGAAATACATTGTTTCTCAACTACTTCCTCATCTAATATGCTTAGCAACACAAGATGATGTGAATTTGTGACGCACTTTAACTCGGCAACTGTTCCTCATCAGGATTTATCACTGTACGTCAGTTTCTGCATGCATGCCTTCAGGAAGACTATAATTTCTTTTTCATTGCAAATGGATTGCCTGGGATAAACACATGACTCTTATTTTGTAGGCAGAGAAGGTCAATAACAGTCTCTACAGAATCCCTCCATAAAATGTGACAATAAATAACAGTTTAACCTCTAATCTATATTAACAGACTACCTTTATTTATTGTTTGACTTGTGTAAAGACACACAGGTAATCCAAAAGAAGCAGTCACAATAGAGGCTAATGACCTTCTTTTACAAGAACACAGATACCAGTGGGCAAAAACCATTTCAGCTTCAGCACCATGCAAAGCGCTATTTTGCAAAGAAACACTGTGTGTTAGTTGTTGAAACTTTTTTGTGCATTCCCCGAAACAAATTACACTATTCTGGATATTTTCTTTTCTGTGCAGTAAATAAAGTCTTTCATGTTGACAATGCTAATATTATATTTTAAAATAGATTTGCATTTGTGTTTTTTGTCATTTTTTATTGCATTGTATAAATCCCAGAGCAGAGATCCACTAAGCTCACTTTGAGAAAGCCCCGTTTCTTGGGATAGCATCATGCAATGACACAGGTGATCATATGGCATTTCAGTATGGTTTACTGGCGGAATCTATTGGAAAGTTATTTCAACAAGAATTGTGGATATGAGTTCGGAGTACAAGTCAGGAAGGTTATTTTTAAGTGATTTTTTGTAGCTGAATTATTTCATATGAATGATTTTCAAGGGTAAATATTCTTAATGCAAAGTAATAATAAGATATTTCAGTCTAACCAGTGTTTTAAATCTACTCGATAATCATGGGAAGGATGGGAAGGGGGGAGCAAGAAAACAATTTTATTACTACTGGTAATTCTGGGATTTAGTAAAGCCACTGTGGCATTGGGGGGGATAGAATAAGAAATTATTAGTGAACATTTATTTCTAAGGAATAGTTCTGCACATTTCCTGCTCTAGCTAATAAATGTTTTCTAATGCATGAAGACTTATGTGTAATTAAGTTGGTTTTACTTACATTTACATTTTAGTGACGCATAAGACAGGTAGCTGGAAATTCTTTTCAATCTTAAACCACATACCTAGAAATAAGTTAATTTTTATTGAATAGCTATTTAATTTGTTCTTAAAAATACATCCTCTTGTTTGAGAATGCCTTAAAAACTCAATTATTTCATTTTTTTAGTCTCATTAGTCACTAAAAGAAAGAATTTCTAGATAATTTTTAAAGATTTTTTTGTTGCTTTTCCTACTTTATGAAACCTATTTTTAACAGCAAATGGCAAAAATCTCTCATACATGTAAGCAGTTCAGAAGGCAGTCTCATAAGGTTTATTAGAGTTGTCTTAATGTGAGAGGTGTTTCCTGAAGGTAATGAATATAAGTTCTGGGACAGTTTGTCTTATCTTAGTGTAGGAAATATGAAAAGAAAGCCACAACATTTCTGCGAAAGGAAGATTTTCATTTTCTTTTCAGTTAGTTGAGGAGTTTGACACCAGTCCTGTAAATGTACAGAGTGTGTTTTTCAGACTTAGTCTGATTAGTAAGAAATTATGACAGATCTTCTCGGCACTGTGGGAAATTTCAGCAATGCTTTTTGAAAATGAGGCCTTGGAAACAACATTGGCCTTCCAAAATGGAGTCACCCAAAATTGCTAGGCTTTTTTTTCCTCCACTCTTAGCTTTGCAGTTTAGCTTTCTGCTTCTCACATTTTCATTACGTGCAGTACTGCGTATATACAACCTAATAAACCCTATTACTTGGAACAATGAGTTTGAGCATAATTCATATCCTGAATTAAACACAAATCTAGCACCAGAAAAATGGATTAAGTAGTATGATAGGACTTGAAATGCAAATACTGTGTCTTTTCTCAAAATCAAGTTTAATTAAATATAGGAAATGCATACTTCTTAGGACTGACAAATGCAAGCTAGCTTTTGTATCTGTAAGTAAGCAACTAATAAAACGCATGCACTGTGAGAACAACATGGAGATTGAGCACTGATGCCTTTGGAAGTAACATACAACTGCCTTTGTAAACATCTTTACTCATTTTTGGACAAACGGTCAACTGGAGGAACCTTAGGAGAAGAATGTCCTTTTTGCAGGTGCAGCAAAGTTTTTTAATACGACAATGCATCAGTATTTAATTTGTTTGCAACTGAAATAGTGAAGCCTTTCTACGCAGCGGATCTACTGCAAGACTATTGCATTATTTCTTTGAATTCTGAAATGGAGGAAGAAAAGATTTCAAATCATATCAGCAGCCAGATAAGTGTGACCTTAATTGACATATATATGCAATATCAATTTGGAACAACTATAAAGATTTATGGTTGTGTAGTCCTTTGTGCTAACGTGTGGCTCAGGGTAATACACAAAGGACTTTGGCTATAAACCCAGGGCAATATGCCCAGATTTCTGCTCAGTAATTATTCCGAGTTGCAGGGGATAAAAGATGGTGCTATTTTCCCACTCTTTTAATAGGAAAAGGGACTTCGGGGGGAAAATATTACTTTGTACATAGACAAGGGAATTCAAATACTTATTTGATGTTTAGAAACATGGTGATTTCATCGTGGTGTCATTTCATTACAAGTACATAAATGCCATAAATATGGAAAATATAACCCTGAGGAAAAAAAGTGTCCTATTTCCATTATGCCAAACAATCTTCTTGACAACTTGGCACCTTTTGCCAAACATGATTTTGACAACATAATGCTGTGGGTTATCATTACAAGGCCACAAAGTTAAACCTAGAAACTTCTTAAAAGAACCATTTCTAGCAAACTAGGAAGTAAGAGAACATGAGGCAAAACACTGGCACAGGTTGCCCAGAGAAGCTGTGGCTGCCCCACAGGCCAGGTTGGATGGAGCTCTGAGAAACCTGGGCTGGTGGAAGATGTCCCTGCTCACAGCAGGGGGGCTGGAACCACATGATCTTTAAGGTCCCTTCCAACCCAAACCATTCTATGATTCTATGATTCTAAAAAGTTTCTTCTGTATTAATCCATTTGTTTCACTGAAGGTGAAGACAATAACTGCAGGCAGACTCTAGCTGGCTGTGATTGCATACATGCAGCACATACTTCTATTTGTCATAGTGTCACGACAATTGGAGACAAAAATCTAATTGCTCAATGTATTCAGAATACACAACAGGTCACGGCTGAATTCTGCTCTCCTCCAACTGAAAGGCAAAGAGAACCACATATTTGGATTTAAGCACAAATTCAGTCCTATGAATTTAGCCCATGTTCCTTCTAAGTAAAAATTTTTTCTTTAATGATTTTTCACATGCAGAAATAGATACAGAAATCAAAACTGACTCATGAAGTCCTAGGGAATGCAAGATTTTGCTTACAGTGTTTTAAAGTTCATCTGAAAATTCCTTGATTATCACTGATGTTTCCAAAAACACTCAGGAGTTCTGCTCTGTGATATAGAAATAGCTATCTTGGTTTTAGCTCAACTCTGTTTTGAAGATATTTATCTGAAATTTTGTTTAAATTTGCCACCTCTAAGACAAACAAACAAAATACTGATAAGTAGCAAAGATTAGGTAATATAAACTTGGACATAATCTTAATTTTCTTTCAAGGTAATTAGAATTACTATGTTGCAGATAAATAATATGACCCAATTCTTTATCTGAAGATAAATATCTAACATAGTCAGCATATGCTACTGGAAAAGGTTATCTGCTTTCTGTGCAGTTCAAGTTCTCCTGTAATGTACAAAATATTAATAATGCTGATCCTAAAAACTAATCTTTTCAAAAATGTCCAATTTGAAATTTGAAAATAAATGTATTCAGGTTTCCACTTCTATACGACAGCATAACAGAATAGCTTCTGCACATAACCCATCAACTATTTTGACCTCAGCCTTCACGCAAAGTATTAATTTGCTTTGCTGCATAATAGAACCACAGAAAGCTGTTGTATACTGCATTAGAGAGAGATATGATATAAATTTCAGTGGAAGCCATGCTAAATTTCATATCTAGCTTATAATGTTGTTCAGTAGGCACCTTTGCACATCTGAAATGTGAAGTATGTTTTTTTTGCTTGTTGGACAACAAATGACCTTTTGTTTTGCTAAGGAAGCATCCAAGTCATGAAACAAAACCGAGGGAAAGGCACATTGAAAGCTAATTTTATCTTGCTTCTCAGTACAGTAAATTAGTCTTTACTTCCTCAGTAGGTTTTCAGTGCCAAGGATAAGTTGATCCAAAGATGGCTCAGGATCCCAACAGTCTGCAGCATACACTATAAAGAAAAAATCTCTTAAATATAATTTGCCTTAATTGCCCTCTAATAACGATCCAAAAGCCAGTGCTGTTTTTCTGTGCGTTTCTCTCTGTTAACAGAGCCGTTGTCAAACGGGCTCTGCCGCAGTACAGCACGTCACCTGGGAGCCCCTCAGTGAATCTGTGCTTGAGAGGCTTAATTGCTCTAGTGTAGAAGGTTGCCATGCATGTCTGTTAAAACCAAGACAAACCAAACAAGAGCATTTCAGCTGTGCGCTACTATCTCTGTTAAAAGTAAGGAATAGGGACACTTCTCTTCATACAAAATACTCACCATTTTCTGTTCAGCAACTGTAACAACTTTTGCAACATGATCGCTCTTTTATTTGCCAAGTTATGTTACTTCCCACAGACTCATCACTGGTCCATACAGGGTTGTAGGAGTACAATCTGGCTTTACAGTCCACTGAAATTTAGCCTGAAGATCTACGGAATTTTTTTAGCACTTTTTTAGTAAATTTTTACAAAAATACCATTAACAAGTTATTTCCTTCTGGTAATGCAGACACGTTCTCAGACCTAGCTTTATGTATTTATTTCTCTAGTTTCTTTTTAGCCCTGCCCTCCTAGTTAAGGGGACTCTCTACAGTGTTCTCCCTCACTTTTGGAAACTTCCAAAACATGAAGCGATCTCTGAGAAGACATTGAACAGCACACAGCAAAACCTGAACAAATTTCTTTCGTATTTAAAAGAGTACTAAGTCTAGTGCTTTTTGAACTTCCAAAATTTAAGATACATCTTGTAGCACGATAAGAGAACCTACTTAAATATCGAAGTCCAATATTGCTGAATTAAAAATACACATATTATGTTGTTCGAAAACACTATAAGGTATAAATATTGCACTTAGCAATGTAATAATAAGATTTCCTTAAAAATAGATTAACTTCAAATGTCTTTATCATTAGCATATTGGTATTTTCCATTGTTTGCATTTGCTAGCAACCTTTTCGTCCTTCCAGGAGAGAACATTTGTGCTTATTTACACAAAATATAGATAGCTTCAACTTCATAAGCTCAATATTTTGGGCAAGCAATAATATACCAGTCTGCTAGCCAGTCTTAGCAGGAAATAGTCCTAGCGCTGATCACCATAAGATGACTTGTGGTATCAGCTCATTTTGAGAAGTTTAGCAAACATGTTATCTCTAGCAACAGGTCTGATGTAATGTTTATAAGTTCATTCAATCCTGCTTTGCCATTGTTGGTCATACGCTTGTTACCAAAACAACCTAAAAGTCCTTTCTTCATCATGACCTTCAGAAGGTCACATACAGATGAAGTTTCATCATGATCTAATATTCGAAACATATGTTGAAAGAGAAATCCCTCATGCACACCAACATTTTCGTGAATTTAAATCTTCAAATCTTACTTATAATGAAGCTTAAACAACTTCATACTGCAGAAAGCTTTTAACTGATAATCTGATCTTAATGTAAATAGGTTCTATTTTGTCCAAATAATGAATATGCCAAGTTGTATGGTGGATTATCTATATGATTGCAAACGCTTACTTAAAATTATGGTTAGATGGCCATCTATATTTGTTGAGTTAAGGACCACTACATGTCTTCCAGGACACTTGAACCAAGGCTTACTCATAATCACAGAGGGAAAATTGTATGGAGGGTCAACTAGAAAGAAAGAGGAAAAAAATATGCAATCTGTATAATGTATTTCTTCAACATTCTGAAAAGGTATCAGGTTTATTAGTACTCTTTTTACACTCAGCACATTCTCTATTTCAAACAGTGTGTTTAAAGTGCTTAAATTGTTACTACGATCATGTCATACACACTCTTTTCCCTTTAATTTCCAGTCTTGTGGCCTGTCCATTCAAATGAGTTCTTTCTAATCCTGATGCTACCAACTCCAGGAGAGATTTGCAGGCTGCAGTGATGCCGTCACCTCTGTGCTGACAAGAGGGTCTCTGCTTACATGTCACCATCTAGAACCTCGTAAGAAATCCAGCTGATGCAATGTAAAATTAACCCAGCCCCCTAATTCTTAGCTGAGTTGGGTCAGTAGGACTAATGTTTGAAGCAATGTTTCTCTACTCCTTTTTCTTCATTTAAAGTAAGAAGTTATAACTGAATATGCACAGCATGAAGATTGGATTTAAGGAGTACAGTTTGTAGCCATTTTCAGAATAAAGTAACACTTCACATTACTCAGTATTACACATGTACAGAATAAGTATTGCATAGAAATTCACAATTACTCCTCTCATGTCTCAGTGCGGCAGGAATGAGTAAGAAGCCACAGGGCAAGTTCTCTATTCAAGATCATCTCAGCAACTTCTCTAATTGCCTCCAAAGACAGAAATTTCTTTCCAAGACAGACTGTTCTGGAATGTGCAGATGTCTTTTGGTTCTTCCTACCTTTTGCTTGTGGTTAAGGTCCTCAGGAACTTCCTTCTTTACTTCTCTAGGAAGAGGCCTATGACAGAACACACAATACTTTCCATTTGCTACTTATACAATCTTCTATTATTTTTGTCTCAGCTGTCTGAAAAGCAGGGGTTCCAGGTCTACGTATAAAACAACAGAACTTAACTCTGTGTTTGGGTATCTGAAAGGGTTAGAGTTGTGCCGCTTCAGAAGCAACGAGTATACAGTAACAGAATGAAACCAAGTAAAACAAAATGCTCTATTGGCAAGAAACAGAATCTGAGATGACAAATTACATACCTTACTATTATCAATCACACTCATCTAAGGATTACTATAGCAGTGTAAAATATCTTAAAACAAAGCCATAAAAACAGTGCATAAGACATTCTGGTAAAGTAATACTGTCCACTTTCAAGCCTACAATGTCTATGGACAGTCCTTCTATCAACAAGACCTCCAAAACATGTGACAAACCCAGATAATCTGCTGAAGTCACATCACATTTTCTTTTCATCTATATACATCTTTGCAGATGTGTGTTTCTACAGGAACTTGTGCTGAAAATTAGAATTTTGCTCTCATAAGATCTCTATACAGGGTTTTACCAAAAAATGTCTTTGGCTTGTTAAGATCATATTTCTTTTTGTTTGCGTTTCTCAGATTCTGAGATGGAAACAACTTGTTACTAGTTAATACAGTAACACTTTACATATATTTTTTTTCATATTCTAATATATTACTCTAGTTCAGATATAAAAATGCAAGGATAGAAAGAGACATCTTATTTATAGTTTAGAACAAGAGTGAATATGTAAGTTTTTGATGAAATTGTACTCTGTCCAACATTTTTAATAACAACACTTTGCCTCCCACCTTGTTCAGTACCAACTCTAGAAAGAGCGTGTCCTTACTGAATGATCATATGTCCTCTCTGAACCAGCAGTAAGCGTTCTGGTTGTTGTTACTGAAGGTCATTTCCTGTTTCTTCACAGTTTAGTACCGATCCAGACCAACCTTATTCAGCCTGAAATCAGACAGTGTTGGAGTTCAAGGTCATATGGCTTCAGGCAAAATGAAGTGGGACTAGTCATTAAGCTGAGTGTTATGTATAATTTCAGTTTAAAAAGAAGAGTAATATACAAAACAGCACAGTTTCTACATGCTGAGTTCACAGCTGCTGCTTTTGTTTACTGATGCATATTTCTACTCCATACAAAAGCTTGAGCTTTCCTGTGTTGAGGCTGTAACACACTAATTCAGGGAAATAAGATACAGATGGTGGTTGGCAGAATACAACAGATGAAATGTAGCACAAAAATATATGGATCCTTTACAGCTCCTACTAAACATGTACTTGGGCTTCATGTCAGATATTTCACCAGGGTAACCGTAGACATTAAAACTAAGCATGTCTGAGCAACATCCCCATTTAATGCTAATTTGACAACAATTGAAGGAAAACTAGGAACTTTACAACAGCACTTTCCATGAACTGCTGGAATTCAATAAAGCAAGCAGGAAAAGTGCTTGAATCTCAACAACACCTCTACAACAGTTTTTGCATGTGAGATGTCTAAGCAAGTTTTCACTTGGAGTATCTTGGGGTCCACAGAAAATCTGAAAAGCACTGCTCTAGAGATTATAGGCAAAATATTGTCAAAAGTACACTTGATTTACAAAGTTGTACACTGATATGTCTGCACAGACATTGTCTCAAAGGAAGAAATTGCTGGAGAACTGGGCTGCCATTGAGATATAAAATATAAGATAGGTATTTTTAAAAATGCCTATTTGTTACCAGTTCTCATCATGCCCCTAGTTCTATTTCTGAGAGCTCTTCCAGAAATTTTGCTCATAAGGAAGCTCTGCATTCTGGTCGTGTTTGCAACAGTATTCTAAAAATTTATCCCAGACCTGTGGATGTGTCACAATTTATTATTTTGAAAATAACTTTCATATCTGTACTACAAAGAGCAGAATATTGTATTTCGCAAGGTGTCCTGCTCCTGAATATTTACCCCAGATGTTAGGTATGCTTGTGCAGTCTGGGTTGCCATGGCTATATTCTTGCAGATACCAAGTCTGCATAAGAAGAGTGATGCTGCTGACTGTGGAGATGTTCTGGGCATGGCTGAGTCCGGTATAGGCAGAACAAGTCCACCAAAGATCTACCCTGCTTTCCAGCAGCCTGAAGCTGCCTTTTTGTCAGAATTCACAGTTTTTACAGAAATTGTTTCAGATGATGGTCATTATTATATTAAAAGTTCACAATTCCTTTTTGACAATTTGGCAGCCCTACAGATCACTGTGTTCGGATAAACGGTGGTGGTACATTGACCCTTTTGAGCCTTTTCTCATATGACAGACATTGAAGAAGTCCTTCTGATAGTGTGTCAAGGAGTCTAATTTGTGTGCCATTATGTAACACTAATTTTAGTTTCATGAAATAGGAAACTACACAGCTGTGGATGGCTCCAGACATCCATGGTCACAGTGGGGACAGTGAACAGAGAAGGACCACTAAGGAAAATTGTCTGATGAGCTGAAACATCTTTCCTTGTTTAATATAGCAAGCAAACGTCAAAAGGAACAGACGCACTTTTCTAGATAACAGCAGAAAGTATGTGAAATACAAATGAGGGGCTGAACACTCTAGTAGACACAGCAGGGGTGAAAACTTTGCTAGCTTTAAGATGGAGCTTAAGCATAAAAAGGCTGGCTGCAGTAGAGTGGGAGTAAACAGGGTCTATTACAGTGATCTGTCCCTACCTCAATCTTCAAGGTACATAAGCCATGCACCTGGAATTTCAGGACTACAGGGAGGCATTTTAGTGCCTGGGACACCTCCTGTTCACCCATTTAACACTCTGGGACATCTGTCAGACTGAAGCCCCTCTTTGTCAAAGTCAAATCCTACCCTAAAAATTCTGCAGTCTACAATGGGGAAGATGTAGCCCAGATGTAATTCAGAAGGGTGGACTGTCCTGTTAGAAATTATGCAATAGGATTGGGACTAACAACAGGCTCAGTGTCTTTTTATGCCCACTATGTGTTCCACCTTCTCCCCTTCACAGTCATGTCAGTGATATCAAGAAAAAGGGACAAACCGCTCTATTGCCCCCTTAGCTGCCTTTCCTTTTTATCTATTTCTCCTCTCTCCAGTAAGCAGACCTTTAAAAAGCAGAGCATACAAGAGCAACATCACAAGAGAGATGGGAGGCAGCTGAATATAGGCCTTTTTTTCTATTCAGTATTTCTTTTGCTATAATTCACCAACGTCCTCAAGCATGTGGACATATGTCAGCATTTTCAATTTTCAGGTCTCTAAGAAGATATGAAGAATACACGTGAAGAGGCATGCTATATCAGGCAGGAAAGCTGCTGAAAAGTCACATTGCCTTGAGAAACAAGGCATACCTCTTCTGCATTAGGAAAAGGAAAGAGACTGTACTCTGTTAAGCTCTCTCCACATAAAAAAAAAAAAAAAGCTTTGTTTGTGAAAAATCACAGTGTCAGTAAATAGGATTAACTTTCAAGAAGAAACTTATGTTTTTTGTGTCAGCAGTCCTATTTCTCAAATTATTTCTAAACACACTATTCCTTACTTCAAATAAAACTCTGTCAAGCTCTTGGGGTTTCTTTCAGTTTGTTTCTTAGTTTGCGGTTTTTTTGCATGGTTGCTGGCTTTATCAGGTATATCCTGATCTGGAAGTAAGAATTTGATCATTTAAAAGTGAATGTAAATGTTTGGCTTTCAACCAGGCAAGCTGTGAAAAAGGAAGTTCTTTTTCATAGTCAGCTATAAACACTTCTAGTTCATTTTTTACTTGGCTTTTCTTATTTGTAGTGGTGTTTACTCTTTGTGCCAATAATTACCAAAGAATAAAGGAATACTTGAAAATATGTATGAGGAAGTACAGTACTGGAAGCCTGGAAATTTTGCATACAGACTGCCTAAGGAGCATTTATATTTATTCTTGAAAAAATAAACATGGAGACCATCGCCTATTTTTCAGGAGTTATAGAAAATACCAGAAAAGGGCATAGGCTTTCCTTTCATATAATATTAAGAATACATACTTCTCCTATATTTAGTGACAGTAGTCCCTGTAATGGGGATAGGTTTCAGGTTCATTGGCATTACCCATTCCATAGATATTTGCTCAGTGAAGTACAATTACTAGTTTCTAGTCAAGAGGCAGACTGGAGATGCACTACAGGGACCCGTGACTCCTGTCTGAGTAGCTGGAATGGAAGTTTCTAGTGCAAATGCTAGCATTCATTTTGGCATTGCTATTACAACTGCCAGTCATTCCCACCCTCACTGCCAACAAAGCGTTGGCTGCCAAGCACGGCAGCCAGTCTGAAAGAAGCTCCACCAGACATTTCACTGGCTCTGAGTCCCACCCATGTTAACACAGCTGAGTCTTGACATGAACCCTTTGGGACAGGCAGCAAATATTCTAAAACTAGATGGACAAACAGAAACTTTTGTCTGTAGTCAAGGCAGTAGCAGCTCTGCCAAACTTTCTGCCACTAGAAATCACTCCCAGCACACCTCTGCTTCTAGCTGCTACTATTCATCTTCTCTAAGAACCCCCTGGCATGGCACAGGCACCGTGGCGCAGAAGTGGAGAAGACAGATGGCTAAAATGTCTTCTCACATCCTGTCAAATCCAAGCCTCACACTGGGACAGGAACACATGCGACCTAACCAGCTCCCTCCGCTTTTGTTCCAGTCTGTTTGTCTCCGATGAACACACTGTACTATAAATTGATTCCCAGAGCAATGAATAAAAAATGACCAACTAGGCAACCTACTTCACCTAACTGTATTCCCACCATTGTCCATCTGGTCTCATGTTAAGCAATTAATTTAAGAGAGACTATTACATAGAGTCACTCCAGTAACTTTCCTTGTTTTTTTTTTATGTTAAAAAAAACCCTACCGGAGGCAATTTCTGTCACACTGTCTTTCTCCTCTGTGCTTATACTTTGCACATGCTTTACAACACTTGTTCTAACCATTTGCATTCCTCATTTTGCTGATAAAGACACATTTATCTCTCTCAAGCAATCATTTCAAACAAGACACCACAGCTGGAAGAAACTATCAGGTTCCTGCAGTAGAGGATGTACCAGTCACTGTATGCCTTACCACTACTGATAATAGCAGGACCAAACTCCTGCAAGATTGTTGGCCAATGTCAGCTATTAGAACATGAATTCTCCCATTGCTGCAAATTATTTCTGTGTTAAAATCTAAATAGAACATGTTTGTAACCAAGCAACCCTACCTCTGCTCCCAGCCATCCACAATTCTGCACATGATCCTCTAGATGTTTTGAGTAGTTAATGTGAAGAAATCAAGACAATGACATTTGCAAGGATTTGCATGCCCAGTTCCTTTTGGAACATCCAAAACACGGAGATGGCTTTGAAATGCTCATGCCAAATCTGCTTATCTCCATAAGATATAGATTTTCATTAAAATGTCTTTGTCTTTCCAGTAACTGGCTAAAAAAAACCCAAATCCAAAACATATATTATGCAACCTCAAGAGGGCAGCATGGTATTTCAAGAGTCACCTTACAAAAAGGTAATAATGCCTTAGCTCGACAGCAGGGTCTAGCAACAGCATAGAATTAAGGTTGTTGTAAATATTAATTATTAAAAAAAAGGCTAAAAATAAAGCAAGTCCATGACAGTATCATTAACTCGCCTGTTTTGCTGCTGTCCATGTAGCACCACATGACTCACAGTAGCAGATGATGCAGGATTGCAGTTTCCAGATATATGTCCCATATGCTGTAGCAGCTACACCAGCACAGTCCTCCATGCCAGTTCTTGCTTAACCAATACCTGCTATGAGCATTCTGTTTCAAAACTGTCATAGCACTGTCTGGGGCAAGGAACAGCTAGTTCTGTGATACTGAAATTCTTGCCTGCGAGCGATAATAATTCTGTTCATGCTTTCAAATGTTACACAGAAATTTAGGATTATAAGAACACTAACCGCAAGGTGATCTCATGAGTAACTGAGTACAGATGCCTTTTACGGCAATGCATCATTTCGTCCTTTCATAAAAGTATTATGTTCTATCTTAAAAATACATTATTTTTCCCTCTCACTACTTCTCTTGGAAGACTATTTCAGAATTTCTTTGCTCTAATTGACCTTATATACAAATTCCGCTCCAGATGTATTCTTAGTCAGCTTGTATCTTTTGGTTCTTGTGTCAACATTATGTTAGCTCCTACACTGCTTCTGTTTTGCTTAGTTAAACATGTATCTATCTTTTATCCTATGATGAAACCTTCCAATTCCTTGTTCATTTTAGTAACAATTCTCTCTGCCTGTTCCCATTTTAATCTCCTTCCTTGAGCACAGATGATAGATAATAACTGTATTCCAGGTGAATAATCCCCAAATCACTAGACTTAATACTTCTTCAAGTCTATTGGAAATTCATCATGTCACCACATATACCTTTTATAGCACTGAGTTAAGGAGGGCAATGTTACCATGTGTTCTGAAGACTTGGAGGAGGAACAAACTGAGAGTTAGCTGCAGGTACAATCTCCAACTCTGCCATCACTATGCAACCATCCAACACAAACAAGACTGCGTCTCAGGTACCCCTTTTCAGAATGGTGGTAACATCCATTTATGCTCCTATATAACTGGTACCACAACTGTGAAATTATATAGAAATCTAATACACACCATATGTCTTAATACCATACTTTTCAGCTCATTAAAGTAGTTTATCTGCTGTAATTCTCACAGTGATCTGTCCAAGGTCTGCCAAGAGCGTCGATACTGGTATATCACTGCATAACTCAGAGTAGCTCACATATTATACTAATTTCCTTTTTCAGTTGAATTTTATGAAGTAAAATCTCTCTCATTCTAGGAGAATGCCTTCTGGAATTCTTCTTGAAATTGGTGTGATTAGTTTCACCATAAATCCTGTGTACCAAGGAGAAAATTTCTAACTGCACTTTTATGACCACTGCTTCTCAACAGCTTTCTCTCTCACAATTTTAGTACATTGCAAAATAAAAATTAAATTCTTCCTGATTTCTTTGCAGGTTATATTTTTTGTTAGTTTTAGGTTTGTTTCTGAGAAAGCCATTGACCTGAAACACAAAACACCCCTCCTGCCATCAGAAAAGTGTTCAGTGATTGCACAACGGAATAATCAGCAACATTTCTCATAGAATCAGGGTTTCATACTTGACATACATCTCCCAAATCATAGAATCATAGGCTGGAAAAGATCTCCGAGATCATCAAGTCCATCTGTCAACCCAATACTACCATTCCTACTAAACCATGTCCTGAAGTGCCACATCTACATGTTTTTTGAACCCCTCCAGGGATGGTGACTCCATCACTTCCCTGGGCAGCCTGTTCCAGTGCCTGACCACTCTTTCAGTAAAGAAATTTTTCCTAATATCCTATCTAAACCTCCCCTGATGCAACTTCAGGCCATTAATGTATCAATTTTTCCAAAATTATTTGTGCTCGGCTCTGTGATTTTTGATCCTGCAGCAAATTATCTATGGCCAGGCTAAGCCAATCCTAATGGGGGACATTCAGACAGTATTTGTGTCTGCAGTATTTGTGTTGGCAGGACTTGGGTGAGCATTAAACCTCTCCTAGCGGCCAGTGTGCTGGTGATATGTACATCTCTGGGTAAGATGGATTTAGTGCCCTATCAGCCAGAATCCTATTAAAGACAACTTCGTGTTCGTGACTTGGGTGGAGATAAGCAGTGCTACAGGGGAAGAAGAGCTACCACACTCGTTGGCCTTATGCTCACATCTAGCAATTGATTTTCCCTCTGACTGCGAACATGAAATAACACACTGTGAAACACCACAATATGCAGGGTATCTGGCATTGTACACCATCCTAAACAGAGTATGTTTTATTCAGTCCTTGGCCTAGGAGCTCAGTGAAGCTAGAAACCAATTCCAGTCATACTGAAACACAGAGAGCTCCACAAACCACAGAATTCGAAAAAGGGTTCAAGGAAGCAGCAGCGTATATTTTATCTCCTGCATGCTATGTAGTCCAGCAGCTAGCCACAGTTGACACAAAAGAAAATGCAATAGCAAGTCACTCTCCTGACATTGTGTTCAACAGATGGTTTACAAGCTCATTTTGTCGATCAGAACATAACACTGCCTCTTCTCTTTCTAAGTAAGAATTTGTCCTGCTCTCCTTAAGTTTGTTTGGGGAACCCGTTCTAAGACTTCTGCATTTAAAATAACAATCTAAACAGATGCTCTTGATTTTACAAGGTTTCTACACATTTAATAGGTGATCTGATGTGAAATAAAACAAACACAAAAAAGCTTCCAGACTCACTCACCTTACAGCTAAAAAGATAAAACATACCAATGGCTAAAAAAAGGAGCTATATTTTCATGACTGACCTATACCACTCTCTAATCCGAGTCCGCTCTCTAGTTACATAATTCCTAGGAATTTAAAAGTAGCACTTCTACATGCCTGGATCACTGATTCATTCTGGTACTGCTTAACGCTACTGTGTCTTGTAACGTATGGCCTGTACAGATGCAACCTACAGCCTTGTTGACATTTAGCTGACTTGCTCAGAATTCTGATTCAGAGATCAGTTTTCTTGCAGAGAAGGATGAGTATGTTCACATCTATGTATAAGTCCTGCCAGACTTTTTTCTAATTAAGAAAGGAAAAGAGAAAAAGAGGCTGTGACTCTTCAAAACAGATCACTAGCTCACACCTGCAATGCTAGAACAGCTCTTCTGATACGGCTCCAAGAAGCTGGTGAAACTTTAGCTGTAAAAGTTTCTGGTGTCTTTCTTCCTAGCTGATCTCCATATTTCATTGTCCCAGGTACCAAGCAATAATCAGTTACACAAAGAGACACATACGATGCCATTAGCACACAGGCAATTACAATATGGTAGTGAAAAAACATGGGAGAGGGATTACCCAGTACTGGATACTATCATCATTTATCCTGTTGAGAAGCCTGCATACCATGAGCTTAGTCCCACACTTCTTTAACTTCTCAAACTCCTCCTGAGTCAGAATCATGGTGTAATAATTTCTGTTGGACAAAGGCAGGGATAGCAACGCTGTCAAGAGGCAAGCTGTGGCTCCCTGAATATATTCCCCAAGAATCAAACCTGAAATAGGTTAAAGGAGATGGAAATCTGCTTTGACACTTGCCAGATGACAAGTTTTTCCTCCATCCCCAATACACATGCTGTACCAAGATTAGTGTTTCCAGGGGAATGGATACACATTCAGCCTTCCCAGCCGGAGAATCCTAAGTACTTTCTGGTCAGTATGTACTGTGTCAAACCTGCATTGGAAGTAGAGCAAAGGCAAATCAACCCCTTGTATTCTTGCTTCATTCCAAGTGCCTGGACTGGGCATCCATCCATTCCCCCCTCACCTCCAAGCTTTACATAACTGGAGTGTTCACTTTGCTAGCAGTTAGCAGGTTTTACACTGCATTATTTATTACCTTGAGAAAAATCAAAGGAGCATCACTTGGTCTGAAATTCACTGAAAGAACATTCAGTGATCCAAGAAACAAAATGCTTTTCACACTTAAGGCAGATATTCAGTGACTTCCTTAATATATACAAAAATATGTTCTGATCTGAGAGCTCAGCTAAGTCATTTAGTGGTGTGTACCGTCTTCTGTTAAACTCTTTGTAGTTTTATTGGGTAAAACTAACTCATAAAGAGAAGGCTTATATATGATGAACAAGATCTTTGGCTGGAGGGTGAAAGAGATAGTAAATGGCTTTTGCACCATGTTCTCCAAAGATGGAAAGCAATGTATCAGCCCAAACTACTGCAATTCTGAGACAACATTGGAAAAGGAGATGGAGGAAGGTAGGCTCCAAAACAAAGATCTTAGGGCAAAATAATACAGATTAACAAAAATTATGTAGGAGTCCTATTTCTTAACATGTGTTAAGATTTCTATCATCACTGATGTTAATAATTGACATGAAGTACAGCAAGAGTTAGATAACAGCAGGAACGTTCAGGCCAGGAACTCATTTCATTTTCCAGTGGTGTGAGGCACTGGGTAATAGGGAAATGCATAACTTGTTTTCAGAGATGATCTTGCTTCACTGTGTTACGTCTCGAGGAATTTTATACTGTCTAGAAAGAGATTTCTATTTGTGGCATGTAATAGGAGGCGTTCTTCAGAGAGTAGAAAAAGAACAGGATGTGAATTCTGTGTTCATGAAAGTGAAGAATTAATAACAAAGCCTTCAGTCAGATGTAAGCTGTGCGGGTATTGTGCAAGCCTCATCACACAGCACTGCCATCTCACCCCAATTTATGACCTGGAACACAGCAACTTTTACAGCTTTTAGCTGGAACTGCAAGTTGTACCGAAGCGTACAACGATTTTATAAATACAAGAGAAAGAGGTAAAAGCTCCAAATCTCTTTTGCTCTTTAGCCTAGCTCAAGTATAAGCTGGACAAAGTCTGATGGCACACTGCACCTCCTGAGCCTGCAGATCCCATTGCCTGCATTTGAGTTCAGGGTTTAAATACATACACTCTGTATTCCCTGAACTCAACATGCATATGCAAGCCAAGATTTGTTCTCTAGTACAAGCAAATTCAAGTAAATGAGTAGAATCAACTTTAGCATGGGTATGATCTGCATATTCATGTAGGCAGGCCACATTTTAATTTTCACCATCATATCTGATAGGGGTAACATTTTTAATGGCTTCCTAGTGCCAGAAAATCTCAGCCCGCACAGGCTACTGAGATCAGGGTCCTCTGTGTACAGCCTGCCAGCCCCCACAATCCACCAGAGAGAGGGAATTCAGGCTTTCAGTTCTCTTTACACTGCCAGAGTCCCTGCTTTCTGGTTCATACCACCAAAAGCCAGATCAAACCAGAGGTGAATCTACTACATGATATAACAAACGGCTATTGCTGTTATTTGTCCTGTATGTTCTTATCTTACAGTATGCAATTAATCACCACCCTGGAAATCAAACACTAAGGTATTTGTACGTTCTCTTTGAAAATACATTTCAATTTCCTTTTACTTGAACTGCCCTGTCCTTTGCCACACCTGCTCAATGCATCATTCTGCATAGCACACACTGTACATACCTGAAGAGTCTGATGACTCATGCTAGACAGGGAACATAATCACCACAGAAAGAATATAAGACTGAAAAGTGTGATGCAATTAAAGTATAGAGGGATTTCTGTTCATTAGCAAATAATAATCACATTTGCATAGTGATGATAGTTACTGTACGCCATGACCAAGGACTAGGTTCCGTTCTCAGTAACATGAAATTCTCTTCAGTGTGTGTATGAGTTACATGAGTACCAAGTTTGTACTAAGCACCAAAGTCATGTACAGGAAAACTGTAAATCTAATCCCATCTATTTGGTACGAACACATTTTTTGATGCATGTTAGCCTAGCCTTTGTGATTGCTGAAATCTAGCTGCTTCTCTTCTATCTGGAGATATTTTGCTCTTTGCAGAGAAGATAATTGGGAGAGGCTGATTTTATGCGAACAGCAGTGCAGATGAACTGGTCTCCAATCTAACTTTTATCGGGAAAGTTTCCTTGGTTTCAGCATAGCTCATGGGTACAGTTGAAGGTAAGCTAGTTTCTCTCTACTGCCATTAATCTTAGAGTATTCATCAGGTTTTAGAACAAATACCTTAGATTCTCAAAGCCGTCCCTGTCCCTCATCATCTAACCTGCAGGGATTGCTCCCTTACCTCCCTCAGGTTATGATGGTTTTGTATCTTTTATTTTCAGTACTGAAATGTTTTTGCCATTCTGTCATGTATTTCGACTATGAATTAATAAGTTGTATTTTGCAAATACACAAACAGATGGCTCTGGAGATTGTTAGGCTTCCACGTGCCTGAAGGACAGCCACATTATTGCTGGAAATAGTCTTTGCTTATTTGTATAAAAGAGCTTAATTCCTATACAAAAAAGCCTGAAACAACTGTCTGAAAATGCTGAAAGCAATACTCCAATTGTTACAAATCCTGAGACTGATTCAGTGAAGTTCTTGTCACAGATGCAGTTGCATCCGATCTGAGATGATCTTACTCTCAAACTTCCATGAAGGAAAGCAGTTTTAGCAGTACCAGAGTTGAGAAAGATGGGCTTCTTACAATTTCATGGACTCACTTCAGTCAGCAATTGTTTATCAAAACTTCCATGAGGATGACATACTCACAATGGTTCTCTGCTGCGTGGACTATGTGATGTCTCTAAATAGGCACTGTGATCTTCCCCTGTGGTGAGACGCTGTTGTATGTAAACCCTCCTTCCTTTCTTCTCCTTGACAAAGAGGGTGGAACTGGCCAATATGATTCTGCAGTTATAAGGACAAAAGGTGGAAGAGAAAGACACCATGACCAATATCAGCCCTGTTTCCATAGAAAACAAGGCTAAACATAATCTATTGCATTTCAGAGACTCTGCTTCATTGTGAGGAATCTAAAAAAGCACACATTTACAGTCTTACATTTATGCATTACTTGTATTAATGTGGTGTGAAACACCACATCTCCCAAACCAATACAAGGACTGAGCCTGAATCTGCTGAACTTGTATTAGAAGGAAGGAATATGAACTAATACTTTATTCAAAGTTTTACTGGCAACTTGTCTGTTCTGATGATTTAACTGCTATTTACACTGAAACCAACATGCAAGAAGATTGTAGCCTATGACTCCCAAGGGAGCAGCTATGGAATTTTTGCATTCTGCAGAATGTTATGGGTTGGCAACCACTCCTATGTGCTACACAGATCTCTTCAATCCTGTCTGTTTATCCTATAAACAAGAAAGTGCTCCACACTGTTGTGCTAAAGAAAATAGCTGAAATCTAAAGCAGCTCAGTCCTGTTTAAGCTGTCCCCAGACACACTGCCTACCACGCGGGTTTGTTTTTCATTTGTTTGTTAATGAAAACTGGCAGCAGATGCTACACTTTTATTGAGCACATTAATCATTGAAAGAAAACAATATTTCTGCTGCTCTGGCAACCTCTGTACTACACATAAATTAGGCCTGGTGCTTTCCTGTTAACCCTGTATATAACTTAGAATCCCCTAAAGCACTGGGTTTCTTTGAACTAGTTTATTTCTGCTTGAAGACTGGATGCCTAGTGTGCATTCAAGTAAGCTCTGAAACCATGAAATCTGGCTTCTGATTCAAAATTCAGCTTGTGGCACTAAGTACTAACAATATGTGATGCGCTTGGATGCTTTTGAAACATAAGAATGCAGTCTTGATCCAGTTGCTAGTTTTCACAGAATAGTTGTAAGAACAACAACAGCTTAACACTACTGATTTCTGTCATTCATAATTATTATCATAGCAGTCACAACAATATGTGCTGAATGCCTGTACGGCATGAGGGAGTTCCTTGTGCATGTGCCACATTTACCTTTCATGAATGTAGAGCCACTAGCACACTCCTTTGCTCATCTTCTTATAGGGTAAGGTGACGAGTGTGTGAGGGCATAACCTAACTGAGATCTAGCTAGCCCTTAAGCAAGCTTTTTCTTCTCCCCACTCCTAGTTTACAGGTTATGTCATTAATGGCTCTCTTGGGACAACCTTCTCTCTTCAGAGCAAGCTACCCTGCACACACTGTTCTGACAGAGACTGCTAACAGCTCAACACTGTACCTAAGAGCTCCAAACAGTTAGATTCATTGCACTTCTGCTAATTCGTGCCATGCAGCAGAATTACAGTGCTCTCTCTACCTGTGTGGACCTCTCCAGAAGGTAGAATGACACTGTTTAGGTGGCGTAATGGGTCTTCAAGTACTGTTAACAAATATGACCTACTCTCTTCAGCAAAGCTGTCCTACTGCAGATGACAATAATAACCTTTATATTCTCATACCCCCACATTTAAAGCCTTGATCTTATATCTGAGGAAGAAGAGTAAATTAGAACAATGCAGTTCATGCAGCTGTGGAAGTATCAATCCAAGACTGAAGGAACCATCAAGTACAGGCTACTTCAAAAACATTTTACTGATCAAATAACCTGTTACTCACATGTAGTTTCTTTATCTCCTGCAATGGAAAAAATCCCCGAGGCAGATATATTAAATTCAGTGGAGACACAATTGAGAAATGTAATCCTCCTTGTGTCTCTATTATTGTATACTCTAGGTTACACAGAAGGATGTACCTGGCTGATGACCAAATCTTTATGCTGCAGAATTTTGAAAAATTATTCTAAGACTTGAGTATAACAAAACAGATGACAAGCAGTCCTTGGGGAAAGTCTGCGCACACTAGTCTACAAAGAACAAATTACCATGGAAATCTCTATAATACAGAATATTTTCCTGTAATGAATGAGGCATTACTTCCCCTCCCCCCCGCCTAGCTTCCAAATTGCTTTGTTAAATCAGCCCTAGGAGAAATCATTTGAATGTATGTCTTCGTTATTCTCTGTAATGAATTCAGTGCAAATTATAAATATGTCAGGTAAATTCATTTTACTATGGTCTACTTCGGAGCAGGTCTGTTAGCTATATCCAGTTTTATTCACACTTCCCTCTTTGCTCACATGAGTACAATAGCAGAGAACAGCCTGGGCTGAAAAAATAACAGTGGGATGTCACAGAAACAGAAAAGTGCTAACAGGTACTCTTTAGTTCTCATGGCAGTTACAGTAAGCACAAAACTCTCTAGTAGATACTGCATTCACCAGCCCAAAACAGGTGTTTTCTAGTATGAACTAGACTAGTCCAGCTTGGTATTTACATGAATTTGTGTGCAATTTCTAAGTTCATTATTCTTCATATTATCTTTTAGTTTTCCTCTGTCCTGCAGGTTCACCCTAAAGGTGCAAATTTATTGTGAACAGTGCTATTAAACGAAAGACAGTGATAGCTGCAGCTCCTAGGATAATAAATAATATTTGATTTTGTTATTTCTTTCTACATGAATGTTTTAAGATCTGTATGACTGCAAACAAAACATCCTATATGAACACAAATGCTAGAATACTAATTCTCTTTTTAGTTCCTATGAAGTCTAGCTCAGGAAAATAGTTACGAGCCATTAGAAAGCAAGTCCTTAACAATCTTTAAACTAATTTTGCCACATTTTCCACTGACACCAAACTGTCCCTGATTTACTGATGTCAGTGCTAAAGAAATTCCTTCATCTCAGATCACAAAAATTTTGTTATTATTTGCCTGAATTGATACCTAAAAAGCTGAAATACAGCCTGTGGAAAAGGGTCAGTGAATTAGATTCCACACCAACAAAAAAAATTACAAAATCTAAGGCAATTATGTCACTATGCTTGCTGTAGCTCTTCGTTGCTTGTCTAAGGCAGGTAAATCTATTGTTACTGAGACTAGCTACTATCAGAGTACTTCAAGTAGTAAAACTTAAAAAATATTTTATTATTCTGCATGCTTAAAGAGTTTGGACGCACAATAGGAGTCCAATCACTAGAAAATCAATCACCATCTAAATGCCTTAAGCAAGGAACTTTTCAGTATTCAAAGTCCCGGCTTCAGTATGTTGCCGATTCTCACAATGTTAGCTCTACCACTGATCATAGCTTCTTAGGAGATTTGAGTTTTAGATTTTTATTTCTGTCTTTCAGATATCTGCAAATATTATAAAATTCAGACTGGAGATGAAAACTGTTTGATGACTAGATAAACACTAAGTCTGACTCACTGCCACACACTATTCCTTTGAATACCATTTTTTGAAGTAATAATTTGTTTTCCCCACCTAAATAGATATGAACTGCTGACAGAGAAGAAACAGAAGTATCAAATAAGGACGTACTGCTTTTCACAGCTACTTTTTGTAGTGAAACCTATGCACTAACTTTTGGGTTTCCATCTACATCCCTAACTCAAAAAACACGTACTCATGAACCCATGACTATAGAAGGTGGCATAAAGCTCTTCAGAAACTTTCCCGTCTATCATAAAAGAAAAATACTTTTCATGTCATTACTTCATAGCACATAACACAGTGGCTTACGTTTCCACTTCTACTTGTCGATTATCACAGAATCACAGAATGTTCGGGGTTGGAAGGGACCTCCGTGGGTCATCTAGTCCTAAACCCCTGCTGAAGCAGGGTCACACAGAGCAGGCTGCACAGGACCTTGTCCAGGCGGGTCTGGAATATCTCCAGAGAAGGAGACTCCACAACCTCCCTGGGCAGCCTGGGCCAGGGCTCCGTCACCCTCAGAGGGAAGAAGTTCTTCCTCGTGT
>Ga0065711_1032148_pt1 | contig 27905 bp, 12 predicted proteins | sample Hoacrofraction12_FD_59098 | JGI IMG/M metagenome (GOLD analysis project Ga0065711, IMG submission 59098) | Hoatzin crop microbial communities from Cojedes, Venezuela - Epithelial fraction 12 v2 (version 2) | ecosystem: Host-associated > Birds > Digestive system > Esophagus > Crop | place...
CCGCCAGTTCCCTCAGCACTCTTGGGTGGATCCCATCCGGCCCCATAGACTTGTAATTGTTCAGGTGGCATAGCAGGTCGTTAACTGCTTCCTCCTGGATTACGGGAGGTTTATTCTGCTCTCCATCTCTGCCTTCAAGCATTGGGGGCTGACTACCCTGGGAATAACCAGTCTGACTGTTAAAGACTGAGGCAAAGCAGGCATTAAGTACCTCAGCCTTTTCCTCATCCTTGTTGGCAATATTCCCCCTCGCATCCAATAAGGGATGGAGCTTCTCCTTGGCCCTCTTTTTGTTGATGTATTTGTAAAAGCATTTTGTTGTCCCTTACAACAGTGGCCAGCCTGAGTTCTAGCTGGGCTTTTGCCTTTCTAATTTCCTCTGTGCATGACCTAACGAGACCCCTGTACTCCTTTTGAGTCGCCTGCCCTTTCTTCCATAAGTGGCAGACCCCCCTTTTTTTCCTGAGTCCCAGTAAGAGCTCCCTGTTCAGCCAGGTTGGTCATCTTTCCTGCTAGTTCGTCTTGCGGCAAATGGGGACAGCCTGCTCCTGTGCCTTGAAGACTTCCTCCTTGAAGAATGTCCAGCCTTCCTGAACTCCTTTGCTCTTCAGGACTCTCTCCCCAGAGACTCTGTCAACCAGCATCCTGAACAGGCCAAAGTCAGCCCTCCCAAAGTCCATGGTGGTGGTTTTGCTGGCCCCCCTCTTTCCTTCACCACGAACTGAGAACTTTATCATTTCATGATCGCTATGCCCAAGACAGCCTCTGACCATCACATCTCCCACCAGTCCTGCTCTGTTAGTAAGCAGCAGGTGATCTTGCTGTCTTTTTCTGATCTTGATATCACAATATCAGGGATGCTAACTTACCCCTTCCACAGTAGAAAATAATGGTTTGGGTAGTATTTTGGAAGTCCTCATCTCAGAAGTATTAAAGATGTCTCTGAAGAATCCCTAGAACTGAGACTCAGAAGCTGCTTGAGTATAGCAAATTATTTGTTGACAGAGCTTATAATGGAAAACTGGCTAAAAAAAAACAAAAACAAAAATATGACACTCTGCTGGCTATGAGGAATTCCAGCAATAGCTTTGGACGACTAAAAAATAAAACTGTAAAAAATGAAATATTTAAGTAGTTCATTCTGGTAGTACCAAACCACTGTTTTTCATTTATGTAGGAGTGATATTACTTTTATGAACAGAAGTATCCCTAGGAAAACCAATTGAGCAATGTAGTCTCATCTTCTCCACTTTCCTAATTCAAAACAGGTCCTTTGACCAATTTTTCTGTCTCAATGATTTCTTGTAATATTAGTCTGCAAACAATTTTATATGAAGTAAATCAGTTTCAACATAAACTATGCAAGCAACTCTGTATCTTCTTCAGTCCAGTTGGTAGTTACTGTATGGAAGAAGGCGGCTTCAGAGACCAAGACATAAATGTAGGCTTTGTACTGGATCTCACATATCCCATTCTGATAGGATAATCACTTGGCTAGAAGTGAGAAGGAAGATCAGGTTCATATTTCTGGTGTGGTATAGGGTCTACAGCATTAAAATTTAACCAGGGTGACCTAAACTTTTGCTTTTTCTAGAAATGCTCAAGAAATAAAAAAAGTCATAAATCTCTTGATTTTAAATGAGTTGATTAACAAGAAACAAAGTTTGGAGCGAACCTGAACTGGCCTTTTTTTTTTTCTTTCATTCTTCTTAGGTCTTCCTGAAAACTTTTACCACAGGGCTAACTTATATCACCAGTAGTCACCATTCTCATTTTCTAGAGGGAAAAAAATGTCATTATTTTCCTGCATAAAATTAACATATTTTAAATCTGATATTTTTAGGTGAATTTTACTTAGATATTGATATACCTTCAATTTGTTTTATCATAGCAAAGCTCAAAGCACTGGGCTTTGCATTTGGACTAGAAAGTGCTGAATCTTATAGTCTTTCTCAGTTTCTCCAAACAGTGAATTCCATTATTTTATTCTAAGCTCCAAAAATATGATGACTCACCTCCTTTCTCATGGAGTTAGGTAGTTAAATTCTGAAGGTCAGAGTAACCTTGGCCGTGCTCAGTTAGAGACTGGAAAACACTAGATGAAACAGTAAATGTGACTCAGTGTTCTTTCTGTAGGGAGTTAGTGCCAAGAGCAGAATAGTGGGTGTAAGTACTTGCTGTGTTCAGGCTTCAGTAAGCTTCATCATGATAATTAATTCAAGAGATAAAGGAAGGTATACATGATTAAGGTCATTTCATCATCAAACAAAAAGTGAGAAGACATCTCTTAGTCCTGACGTTTGTGTATAGGTTGCTATTTATAAGTCTGGGTTCAGAGGGAGGTCTAGAAATCAAAGGCTGTTTTGATGATTTGTGCGACATGTCTTCAAATGGAGACATGAATATGATGGAAAGTTCCCTAGGGGTTTTCTTCTGCCTGCAGGCACAACCTCTCTGTCACCTGGATTTCGTTTCAATTAACTCCTCATCAGCTATGCACTGAGCTCAGCCAGGCACTAGACCAGTCAGCAGCCTTTGTAAGTTGTAACAAATAAACAGATTTGAATATAATCTGAACAATGTACCAGATCCCATTGTATCTTAGCCTTTCTTCCATGTTTGGTTGCCAACCATGGGTATCCTGCCTCAGCATTACTCTGCATTTTTGTGTAGTTATTTATGCTCCCACACAGTGTCTCCAAAAGGTACAAGGTACCTTCTCTAATTTTCTGGTATTTTGTGTTCTTTTTTATTCAGTGGCAATGAATGGATCTCTAGACATTTGGTTTCTATGTTTTTATGGTCTATGTTGCTTTACTTCCTACCTTTCTTTAGGTTTGCTAAGTAACATCTAAATCAGTGTGTCCCCCAAGACATGTAAATCATTTATTACCTGCACAGTCAGCAACCGTATATATATATATATATATATTTATTATTGTTCAAGGGCTTGACCTAGGTGGCTACTTTAAATACAGTCATAAAAAAATGTTTATCCAGAACAAGTTACCTCTTAGAATGTATTTGAAAACTGCCTGGAGCCAACCTGACAAAAGGAATGTCTTTCAATGTTACCTCTAGCCATGATCTGATATTAAAACACATTTTATTTACTGTCACTTGAAAGCCAGCTTCTGCTCTACTTTCATACGGTTGTTTGGTATGTCAGAAACTGTGATAAAAGACACTGCTTAGGTAGAAGATATCTGACAAAAAAATTAGCATTTTGTTCAAGAAGTGCATGATGATGAAACAAACTTTTTAATAATAAGCCCAAAACTCTAATCAGGAGAGTGCCTTAGGGTACCTTGGTGATCTGGAGTTACTCTAACTCCTTAATGGGATGGGAACCTAGACTGGTGTTCATAGTACACGATACAGATCTATCTCAGAAATTACATCAGAGATCCTTGTATGTAGCTATTATGTTCCTACACACAATGTCTGTTCATAAATTTTGCCTGAATCTTCCAGAAGTCTGCCAGAAATCTTTACAGAATTCCTCAGTACATGTAGGCTTGTTTTTCTTTCACTGGTTATCGCTTGGGAAGGTCCTAAGGAACCTAAGTGGCAGTTTCTGTTTACGTATCAACTAGGATGCAGGGAAGTTATTGAGCTAGTTGCAGAGGGTTAGCATAGAGAATATAGTCCTTCTCCCAAAAATCAGAACGGAAGATGGGAATGACATCTCTCCATTCAACAACTTATTTTACTAAGTAGTCTAAGATATCACTTCCTTCCAAACAGTAAGTTCTTTTCACTGTACTCGTTGTACAAGTTCATATCGACCTAGTATTGTAATAATGCTAACAATTGCCAAGCGTGTTTGTTACTGCTGGAAAGGGGTTTTTTTTCTTCCTTTTAGATGTCACAGAAGAATGCAAAAGGATGCATACTGAGTTTTTTATTGGCTTTTGTCTAACATAGCAGTGAGGATAATGCATGATGAAATGTGGTTTCAGAAAATCTTAAAGCAATCACTGAATGTTATGATTTGTCTTTGAGAATTCACGCAGACCAGGTGACAAGCCAGATGCCTGCAGAAGGTGCCTTATGGATGATACCCATTGATATCCTATTAAATGGTCATTTTCTAAGTACTGTGTAGCAATTTAATACAATTCTATGATAAGGAGAAGGAAAGAAGCAGTAAAGCTTCAAGTTGTATCTTTTTTTTATTACGATTATAGTGGTCTCATAAGCAAGGAGAAAAGTGGATTAAATTAACTAAAAGCAAGTATAGAATCTACTAAAAGCGGCAAATACCAGTAGCCAAGTGGCAGAGCAGAATCAGGCTACCACACTACTATGGATATACTTTCTTTTCTAGGTCTGGTAGTGCTCAGTATTTTCATTAATAACAAGGACAGTGGAATAAAGTGATGAGAAAATGTTAAAATTATATCTGTCAGGAAGGGGACTCAGGTCCTTTGGAAGACATCTTCAGAACTCAGAATTATCTCTGCAGTGTGCCATGATCATCAGTTGAAAAGTCCTGATACTAATGATAATACCAAACGAACAGTTCCTACTAGGTAGACAAAAAAGGAGAGTGAGATTGCACTAAGAGGTAGCTAATGAGCACTAGTGGCAATGGAAAGTCCTCTGCTGGGTATTACATACTGATTTCACAAAGGCATTCAGGAAAAATTTAGGATCAAAATACCACTATATAAATCACTAACAAATTTAGAAAAATTGAATGTGAAGACAGGTTAAAGGAATTTGCCTCTGATTAGAAAAGACTCCGACTGAATTTTCCAGTGTAAAAGGTTGCTATTAATGAACATGATCAACTGTTCTTTATGTTCCCTGAGTGCAGTACATTAGGTATTCAGCTAAATTTACAGTAAAGAAAATTTTGGGTAGATCAGAAAACATGCTTCTAACTATGAGGATAGTTAAAAGTCAGAACAGGCTGTTTAATAGACTGCAGCAGCAGTATTATTTCAAGCTTTAAAAGAAGCCATATGAGCTTCTGTCAGGGACAGCCTGGTTGTGCCTGAATTGTCTCAAAATAAGGACATAAATTATATTTTCAGGTAAGAGTTGTTGGGGTTTTTTTCATTTCTATGCTTTAGCTGTTTAGGAAGGCTCGTACTTAACAGACAAAATTTACTTTTCTGCTTAACATTGTTTTTTGCACAAGCCCATGATGATTTTTCAGGTACAAGACATCATACCCACTTTTTCAAGGAATCTAGGAGCTATTAGGCTTATAGAAAATTCCCTCTAATTTGCTCAGGTATACTTGATGCAGCACTAATAATAAAGCAAATATGTTAAACCAGGTTTCTGCTAGATGAGCTACTGGTAATCACTAATACGTAGAAAGCTTCTAAATAAAATATTAAAATAAAGCACACAGATGATAAAGATAAATTGTAGAAATGGAGGCAGACATTACTAGTTACTAGTATATTAGAAGCATTAAAGTGAATCTTAATATGAAGTTAAGGTAGGATTGAGTGAAAAGGCTTTAGAAAACTATTTTAAAACCCTATGAAAACTACAGCACAAAAGATGTCAGCCTTTAAAACAATACTCAAGGAGGAATTATGTAGCCAGAACATCATGTATGCAGAAAGGTATCAACAAAACCTGAAGGACATATCCAGGAAGCAAACAAAGAAGCTTTTTAGACCTGCATGCAATTATTACTTAAACTGTGGGTCATGCTGAAGCTACCAGAGACACAAGAAGAAGACGCAGACAGAGAAGAAACAATAAGTCTTCCATGATGAAAGGACCAAAACAATCTGGTTTCAGCAAAAACAGAGGTTGTTACAGATGAAACGGTCTAGCAGAAGACAATGACTTAGAAATATCCTCTGAGATAAAGTAGAAGAGCAGAGCTTCATGGTCACAGAAAAAAGAGCATGTCATATCCACCTGTAAATCTTGGAAATGGTTTATTAACGCATCGCTTAGACTGAACTGAACCAGAATTGAGCAATAAAACTTCCCTACATCAACTTAGTCATATAATAAGAGAACTCAGCTGGTCTGGCTAGTTCAGATGAAGTGTCATTAATTTGTCCAAGAAAATGTTGGTGTTGCCTCTTTTCAAGTTTCTATGAATCAAAGAAAAAAAAATTAGCTACATTACTAATGTTTATAAAATATATCCTACTGAGATCACAATGTTGTTTTAGCCAGATTCCAGTATATCTATAATACAAGGATATGAATGATATGAAAATATGAATGAAAAGGTTTGCAGTCTACTCTTCTGATATATATAATGCTGACTTATTCCAGAAGACCAATACTACTACTCATGGTAGTTGTATTAATTCCATAAAGCTATGCTGCTGAGTGAGATCAGTGAAATGACTGTCAGAATGTAAAAGCTGAAAGAAGTAATCATAAATTGAGGGAAAATCATAAAAATATTATATAATCTGAGTAGGAAACGGCTTTCAGGAGAATGCCACAGTTGTGAGGTAAGAATCATCTCATATTTTCCTTCAAATAGCAATGAGTATTTAGGAAAGGAAGTCTAGTCAACATAATGAAAGAAAGACACAATATTCAGGTGATACTGTGAAGTAGGAGGCTTATGGAAGTCTCCATTACAATAATTGCAAGGTAAAAACATGAGAAGAAAATACATATCGTCTCAAACGTGAGTTGATCAGTAGAATACCACAAACACAGGGAAGAATTCTAATGTCTTCCACAGATATATGAACTATGATATTTTTTCCAAACTACCCAAACCAGAAAAATTAATTTAAACTATTCAGCTATACATTGCATAAACTGAAGTCAGTGTCAATTCTCCTTTCTCCTTTTATGAAGGACTACTAAAACCTTACGTGGAATATTGTATTCAATTTTCATTTTCTTGCATTTAAAAGGATGGAGATATTCTGCAGTTAAAGAATCCCGATTGATTTGCATATTCTAAGAGCTTACTCATGCTGAGTATACAGACAAGCTGCAGAGTGGAATTCTGTGAGGCTGAGAATGACTTAAATGCTCTGTAGGGTAAAAAAAATAATGTTTTTTCATCATTTCAGGAACAGAAAATTCTGTATTTAGAAAGTCAGGAAGTCAATATGTTTGGGTAGAATGCTTACGTCAGATGGAACAACATGGAGAACAATAGCATTCAGAGCAGTTAGTGAAACAATCACGGAAATGGACACACACAACTATTTTGACTTCAAGGGAACTCTGAACATATTATTGCTACGACCATTTCTGAGTGCATTAAATGTTTTACTCTATCACATTGGCAAGTGTAACTATAAGGAAGTAGACAGTCCTGCACCAATATCCACTCTGAACAAATAATTTCTTTTGAATCACAGTATTGGAACATGGAATAAGAATTTTTTTAATCAGTTTTGATCTTTTTCATAGGTGTATACTGCTGAAATCTCAAATTTCATATTTTCCAATAAAAATGCATGAAAACAAAAGAAACTGAACTAATTTACTTAACTACATTTTCTTGAAATACTGTCTCTGTGACATATTCTTCTCAGACACAAAACCACTTAAGTTTCTGTCCTATCACAGACCCAACTATCCTTTTATTGTGCCACAACTATTACATCTTCAGGAACTGTGCCTATGTTTTAACATCCATCGTTCTTTTATTGTTTTGGAAAAGAAACTATATATAGAGCCTAAATTTTCAGTTCAGCAGAAAAAACTGCTAGGACAAATTTAGTAAAGAAACAAGATCCTCTGAGGCAACTACTGTAAACTGCAGGAGAGAAGGAAATCAAGAAAAAAATTGTACAGCTACTTTTGGATGTCCAAACTGAGAAAACTACAGTATGTTTTTACACCAGAAAAGTGCTCAGCACTCTCTGGAACATAAAGTATCTTCATCTGAACAGCAAGAAATCCTAATTGTTTTTGAATTAAAAAAAAAAATATCTGCAGAAAATCTTACACTTTTCCCCACCACATTTAAATAAGTCTTACAAAAATCCACATGAGCATCTGCAAAGGAGAACAGCACTTCATCCATGCAAGCTGAGTTAATCAACTTAGCTTGATATTGGAAATCCATGATCAAATTACACCAGGAAGTAATTTAATTGTATTTAAAACAAACAAAAATATTGTGGGTTGTTTTCTACTAAAAATATTTGTGTTTTTATTTATTATACTTACAAGACTTGTGTTTTTTTATTTATTCTACCTAGTGCTAGGATGAGATCACCACTGTTTCTCTCCTCACAAGCTATTTTAGTATAAACTGGAAATATGTGACAGCAAATAAGTCCCATTGTTCTTTTTTCACATAGGTGTATCCTGTGAATACGAATTGTAATCTTTCCATATTCCGAGTCTTCTCATTTTATCACTTAACATCACTGAAATTCAGCATAGAAATGGAAGGTTCTAGCTATGGGAGAAAAGATGATGCCAGCCAAATGTGGACTTCAAGCTTGAGGGAAAGAACCGGAAACATTGCACTTTATCCTTCCATGGGGCCTTCCACGTTCAAAGTGCTGTATGAGCATTCATTAGTGAAAAATGTCTCTTTCCATCCTCTCATGCCAATTACTGAGAGAAGCAGTAAAATGGTAGTAGTGCTAATGTCCATATACACTGCACAATATAGTACTCTACCATGCATTAATTAGCATGAGAGTAAGAGAGAAAATTTCTATTGGAAATATTCCAGGAATGCAGAAGTAGCAGAAAGTGAAAAACTGCTTGAAGTTAACAAAATATGGAAGCCAAATAAAATAAGCAAATCTTAAGAAAATAGCTGGCTACAATGTTCTGGAGCTTTTTTAATTGTCACAGTGAAAGGGGAAAGAGTTTTTTTAATGATGGATTTCCATTCATTCTCATTCAACTTGTTGCCCATATTCACAGAAAAGAGTAACTCTCTGCTGACTGAACCTCAATTAAATATTCTTAGTAAGTTCTCTTGCTTTATAACCTTGTTTGCTCACATAGTGAGCTCCTAAATCACACAAGTTGAGCACTGTGGCTTTCTCTGACGCTGTGCAGGATGAAAACTGTGATCTCTCAAACATTTCTTGGAACTTCTCTCTTCACCTAGGCAGTTTCTAACTGAAATTTTAATGTGATTTTCCATTGGTTTATTTTATTTTAGAAGTCTAAGGCAACATTTCTTTTTTTATTTTCATAAATTTTTCCCACTAATTTTCTTTTTCAATGAGAAACGCAAAACTTCATAATACTTTTAAGAATAACATCTGTTCATTTCATAGGGAAAAATCTTATTTTATCTGTTTTTTTCTCATTCCACTGTTAAGTAATGAGTGAGGAAAACTGAACTATCTTCTGGCAGAAGGGAGGGAAATAAGGACTTTTTTTTTTCCTTATATGTGTATAAAGCTAAAGTTATATAGTTGTTTCAAATTCTACCAGAAAAGTTCTATTTAAATACTTTTAAACAAACAAACAAAATCAAGAAATTATGTTCAAATATAATAGTCTAAGTACTGCCAAATATTTTGTTTCAAAACAAGCAATTTTTGTTAAATAAACATATCTATGCCTGTACATCAGTCTTAAGTCCTTCAAAGCCACATGTATAACATGCAGTTAAATTTTTCAATGAAATGAATACGTAGTCTAGTAGGAGGCAGCTTTTCTTCCACCACTTTCTTTGAGGTTTGAAATCTTTAAGGTACGGAATACTACTTAAAAATGTAATTCACATCTGACTTCTGAAGTGCTTTGGCACATGAGGGAAGACAGAATATCCTAGCAAAAGTCAGGGTTGATTAAGAGAAGAATGCAGCCATATGAAAAATCTTCTCACAACATGTGATTTAAAACATAGATGAGGACTTAACAAAACGTAGTAATAATCTGATATTTGTTCACCCACAGATGCAAGGACTTGCCTTAACATTGCAAACTGATTCAATGGACTAGTACATTGTAGGTATTACTTATGCACATTTCTTCTTACTGAATTGTCAGAAGACTTCTTCCCTGACAAACTCTCTTTTTTTTTTTTAACAATAGTTCAATTTCAACCTCCTCTGTGTCTTTGTGAGGGTTAACTGCTGCCAATTGGTCTGGTATGTTTCTTCCAGAAGTACTTCATAATCTGTCTCTTAAAGGCTGTCTTAATTGTATCACAAAGATGCAGTATATTTTGGACAACCAAAGAGGTAACAAGCATGGTTAGTTCTCTGTAAAGCTCCAATATCTATGTATGATATTAGATAAACAATTGATAAAAAGCAGTTATCTGTAATAAATTGTGCTGATCAATATATATTTCAAATAAGTGAATTTAGGATTGAAATTGTGAATAATTTGTGAATGTATTTTATTCTGAGAGATTAAAAACTAATTATAACCTTCTAAAATCTCAGGTTTGTAATTCTCATTTTTCTACCTGCGAAATGCACTGGTATACTTCACTGAGCTCTCCTTCTACTGTAGCAGAGTCATATTTTGTACACAAGTGAAATTATTTATTTACAGCATTTTAGTCACTTTGTTAACATTGAACTTTAGAGCTTGGAAGACAGCAAAAGAAACAAATAAATGGAAATATATAGAGGACATAATCTTCATTTAGATCATATATCCCATACTTGTTGTAACTTATTGATGCTGCTAGTATGAAAAAGCTCCAAATAATTTTCTTACCTTAAAGAGGACATTAAAATGTGTCAGCCATAAATTAGGTGAAACACTGAAGATTTCTTGCTTGTCCATGATACGTTCAAATATGAGAACTGCACAATATAACTGTGGAGATGTTGTTGGGTTGGGGCTTTTTTTTTCATCTTTTGGTAATTTAAGAATATTATTTCAAAACAGTGAAATAATGAAATAGATATATTTTCTTCCCTGACATCTTCAGAGAGGTTTATTTAAAAATATATATGCACTCTGAGAATATGGATACTGTTTTAAGACTCAAGGGACACATTTAGGACCTCATGTTACCATCAGTCTTGTAGCCCAAAGGATTAAAAACCAGACACTTTTATCTTTTGAGGGTAATTTTACTTTCATTGTTTGCACATTGACTGTCTTGGGACTATAGCACTTAGTCTATACAGATAATTCTGCAAAACACTACAGTTTAAAAAACATGCAAGGCAAGGGTAAACAAATAGAATGGATGGCATCTAAAAAAAGCATCACCTGTAAGAAATTGTCAGACAGAATATCTATTGGAAACTAATATCATAAAAATCCACACAATATTTTATCACAAAGCCATTGAGATCTTGCATGCATCATCCTTGGGATTCCAGTTTCTCGAATAAAGCCAGTGGAAAAATCCACAGACCTGGAAATTATTGATGTATTTTCCATTACTGGAGACATCAGCCAGCAGTAACTTTGCTCCAGTTCTGTGCTGTGCACTGTGCCAGGGGATTGTTTTTTTTATTTTTAAATAGGTGCCGTATTTATTAAGCTGGCAACACAGGCAGTGTTAACTCTGGCACTGCAATTCTGTTTGCAATCAAAATTAGTTGTTCTGGTCAGAAAAGCCAAGCTGAGAAAGTGGCAGCACACTGACCATCTCTCAATAACTTTCTATCCAAACTTTCTTGGGCAATGTGAGGGAAGAAGTGGATTACTTGGTGTGCAGCCAGTGAATGCACTGTCGAACTTGAAAACCGAGCTTTCGTTCAGTGTGCTGAGGTAATGAAGAAGCAGTGGTAATGGAAAACTGCCTGTGAAGATGGTGGTGGGGACAGGGGATGCTCAAAATAACAAGGAGGCCATGGTTCCAGCAGCAAGTTTTCATGGTGTTTATTGTGTTTCTTTGTCCTGTTACACCATACTCAACTGTGCAGGATCCACTCAAGCAGGACCAGTAGTTTATTTAGATTTATTAAATAACTAACTAACTAACTAAATTAATTAATTAATTTGGATGTCATCTAGCCCATTTCCTGGCCCAATGAAACCACTCAACAGGTGGATCTGATGTTGGCACTGCTGAGCTGCAGTCAGCCCAGCATGTCAGCATCTGCTCTAATATGAAGAGCTGAGATATAAAGGTCTAAACAAAAATACACACTGTCACCACAGTTTTGTGCTAGTTGCATCTATACTGGTAAATTAAGTCTGGCCAAGGCATGATCTGAAGTACAGGCATGTAAGCATACCCCTCATGCAGCAGTTGCTTTTAGGCATGGCCATGGATCGTGGCAAATAACCCTCTCCTGAACCCTGTTCAAGAGACAGCACAAGCCAGAGACACTTCCCAATGTGCAAACAGCAGACACTGTGGAAAGACTAGCATTTACTCACACAGACATAAACCGCACTGTGCCAGAGCCACAGAACAGCTTTTTCGATTTGAGTATGGTTATAGTCATGAGGAAAATGAGGCACTATAATTTTCCTTCAACTTTTCTCATTCTTGGTGCTCTGGGATCAATGACTTCTTCCTTTGGGCTCAGATTTCCATACTTCCTGTTGCAGAATCAGGGGTATTTCCTTGTCCATCTGCAAAACACATATTTCCAGAATGACAGAATTCAGCAGTCATGGATTTCCAGCCCTCAGACCAGATATAAAGCAGGTTCACAGCAGGACCTGAGGCTGGGTCTGTACTTCCGGAATTCTAACCCAATAAATGAATCTCAGAACTCTCCTCTGTTACCCAGCAAGCATCTACTGCTTGACCCTGTCTTCATGGAATTTTGTTAAAAAGGTGATGTTGCATTGATGTCCCAAATTCCTTAGTGCGCTCTGAAATCTTTCAAACCATTCATGTTTCCACTTTCACAGCATTTCACAAACAACCTAGGACAACATGACTGCATGAATTACATGCAAAAAAGGCATAGTCCCCATAATGTGAACATAACAGCACACCCAAGGTTGTCTGTGATAATTAGATGCAATTACAGGGAGATGATTATTTCTTTTTCAGGAGAAAAGATGATTATGCATTATGATAAGGAGATAGTGCATTACGTAGAGCTGTCCAGTAACTAAATTTTGAAACCATTGCTAACCATTTTTATTCTGTTCCAAGCAGTTCCATATCATGCCTGAAAAATTCCTTTAAGTCTGCCAAAGGCCCTCTGAATACTTCATAATGTTGACTTCTTCCTACTCAGTCACCACGAGACCCACCCCACCATCAATATGCAATTATATAACATTCCTATGGCAACTACAGCAACCACTTACATGGAAAATTAATATTAGGAGAGTAACATATTTTTAGCCATCTTCTAATACAATTTTGCTGCTGGAAATCTCAGAGGAATGGTAAAACTGTGAGATGGTGCAGCTCCTTGTGGCACATCAAAGACTACTCTGAAACCGAGGACTGCTATATTAAGTGGCCACTAGGAGCCTAATTAACATTTTGACTCTAGTACTACTCTCCTAATCTGAGAGCCAAATCAGAGCTTGTCAGGGTTTAAAGCGTGGCGTCAATAAACTGAGTGGCAGATGCTCTCTATTAACCCCCACCCTCCAACCAGAGGAAGGGAAAAGGAGGAAAAGGGAGAGAGACTGACAAATTGAATATGAAAAGTTTTACTAATAATATTAATAATAAGAAGAGAAATAATGTAAAATATACAAAACCGATACTGATTTTCCCGGAGTTGGGTGCCAGGGCACTAGTGTCCCACCAGCAGCTGCCAGGCAGCACCAGGAAGTCCTGGACTGGACTCAGCAGTAAACAGGAACTGGATGCAGGAATGCATGGATCTCAGTCTGGATCAGAATCGCAGGCAGAATGAGCAGGGTTCTCTTCAGAAGGCAGCCATGGACGAAGAGAGCGAGACCCTTGTGATTCCCCAACTTTAAACTGAGCATGATGTGCATGACATTGAATACTGCATTGGTCAGTATCGGGTCACCTTTTCTGTCTGCCCCTCCCTGCAAGTGCAACACTTTATGACTCCTCACTTGTGGGACCTAAGAGATCTTTTGGTGACCTTGGCTGCTACAGTGATAATTATAAACAGGGGCCTTTTTCTGCATTCCTTTCCTACCGTTAGCTCAGTGTAACTATAAACATGAGGTGTTCTCAGCTTTGGAGCAGACAGCATCTGTAAAACATGCAGCCAGCTTCAGAAAAATGCAGTTACTTAGAAGAACTGAGCTGTAAGGAAGATCCACTGAAAGAGAATCAGTTCTATTTTAGCCAAAACCAGGACAGAGTGTTATCCCAAGGCACTGCTCCTGAAACAATAAATCAAACTGAAATGCCTGGCCATCTTCCAATGAGCTGCTAACTGCTAGTTGCCTCCAAAAAGCAGAAATCAGCATCATTCTCAATGAGGAAAAAAAAATAATTAAGCAGTAATAAAGTCAATAACAAATGAATAAAGCTGTTGTCTCTGAGTGTATTGTCTCTACTTACCTAAACTTTCCATTCTCCTTTACTGTCATTGCCATTTTCGAACGTTCTAAAGCACTGCTGAAGAACAAGAGACAGATGAAGATCTCTTGTAAACTTCATGTAAAAAAATCACTATTTTTCAGAGATTTCAGGACCACAGTCCTCACACAAAATCCTGTAAAAGCAACAAAATAGATTCTCTAGGTGCTGATTTGGCAGTATTATGTCAATTTGCACCAATTGACATCTTAGCGCACTACATTTTGCGAACTATAGGTGCAAAGTTTGGGCGTGCGCTAGCTCTGATGTTGAGTAGGCAAATATATGCTCCGTATAACAAACTGTTGTCTGCCCGTATTTTTTTTTTTACTACCTAGTAGCTAGGCAGGTAAGAAACTCCAGCATCTAATCTATCATTTAGGAACAACTTTTGAATTTGCTACAGTTCCTAGAGGATTTTAGGTCTTCTAAACTAATCAAGGATTTATGAGACATAAATACTACATTATATCTGTGACAGATTAATTTTTCTTCACACTAATGATCCTCTGGCCAGTCTAAGAACTGACGAATATTGTTGGATGAAAAATAGATATTGTAATACATTGCCTGAAAGAAGTTATACCAGAGAGAGAAATGAGGGATGACCTTTTCCACGAGTGGCCATACAACTGCAAAATAGACATGTGTTTAGATATTCTGATTGTTGAATCTTGTTTTGAATATTATTCAGATTTTAATGAATGCTGAAAACATTTTATGTTCAACAACTTTGTCAATTGCACAAAATTCCACGTTGTGCAGAACTTCTAATGAAAATATGAAGACCTTAAATTAATAAAGAAAAGCTCCATTGGCACGGATGAAGTCACAGTGGTTTATATCAACTGAAAATCTATAACAAAAATGAGATGGGGCTAATGGTTGTGAAGTGCACTTCTTTTTGTAAATTGTAGAAGACAAAAATGTGATATTTTTAGAAGCAATATTGTAAGAGACAACTTGCACATAGATGATATTAATGGCGTAAGACATTAAGCTCTGAATGATTGCTTTTCCCTGCTTGCATACCAATGCATTATTTTATATTTAACTGATATCTCAGACAGGTATCTGTTCTTTCACCTTCTTTATTTATGTAAGATTTTTTCTCCTTTTTCTCTTTTAATTTTTTTGTTTGTTTGCCTTGATATTTTTAGGGTCTGCACATTTATTCTGGGAATAGGTTTTGCTTGTCAGGATGAGTCATGCCCACCCTCTTTCTCTCATCTGTACAAGTACATAAGTAGAACTGAAATGTCCCTTCTGTCTTCAGAGCAGGAAGACATTCTCTTGGTAGCGTGTAATTTATTTCATCTAATAGAGCTCTTCTCACAGGTGTACAGTGAACAAGAGGTACTTTTGACTCCTTTACAGGTGGGTTTGGTACTGATTTATTTTCTTTTCAATCCCAGTGGAGATCATTTTTACTACATTAACACTTTTATGACCTGTGGGCTAATGCAAAAGCTGTTGGGTTCCTCACTGTTTAGTAAAAGACGTATTTATATAATCTTACATAATTTTTCCCTGCTTCTCAGATTGAGTTGTTAATATTCAATGCATGATCATACATTACTTTATAGACAGTGTGTTATCTTTCATGATTTTTGTAATAACACTGAAATTTTTAGTACTATTGTGCATTTGTTTTGTATGCAAGTAATATTTTATTCATTTGCATTTCTCTGTATTTCCCTTGAACTGAAATGTACACGATTGCTACCAGTTATCATAACAGTAATACTTCTTGCACTTAGGACAGTGCTTCCTTGACACCTGTACATGCATGTGATGCATACATGTAATGGATAGGAACGTGACAATTCCTAAAGACAATATATTGGAAATACATCTTTTTTTATAAGTATGTGTAGCTGTCTCAATCAGCATTTTTGCTTTTCTTTTTAGAGATATATTTATGGACAAAAAACTCATGTCAAAACTGTAGCTATCAACTAGAATTAGAAAGTAGGTTTCTTTGGATAATTAAATCAGCATAACTACGGTAAGCATAACTTACTATTTTTTTATTTCAGTCCTGGTCACAATACTTAAGATATCATTTTTGTTTCACTTTCAACTCCCACACTTCACTCAGTTTTTCTTCTTAGATTAGAATCTCTTGAGTGGAAGCAATTACCCTGATTCCTTAAATTCTCTATCAAAGAAAGCAGGCCTCTGAAACAGTGGAAGGAACCATCTTCAGGTTTATCTGTCCTTTGTTGTGAAATCTGCCAATCATTTTCCAGAGAGGATGTGAAAATAGGAGGAGGAGATGAGGAGGGAAACAAAAAACATGTCAGAAAAAATACATATATTTCTGTTTGCATTTTACTTTTTTAACGTCATGGTCATAAGACAAAAACTGTAATTGTTTTAAATTTGTGTAATTTGCAATCTTTTAGTCCTTTCAGTTTTTCTGCACTGTTCTTTGTGAGGTAGACTCACAAGGACATTATCCTCACTTAGTGTAATTCACAATGGCCCCATAGTGGATGTATGAAGTTTGTAAACAATTTTATTTTTGAACTTTCAGAGCCACAGGCATACACTGAAATCACAGGCATACATGGAAATGTAGCTTCCAGCCTTCTTATTGTTTCCAGATTTGTCCACTGATTCTAACTGAACTTGAGAGACTAAGCTTGTGTGAATTGCATATGGAAGGATGGGGAGAGAGATGTAGAAGGGAAAGCAAATATATAATGCATATGCATCAGTTCAATGCACAAAAGTGATCTGATGAATACTTTACAAGCCCAATTTATAAGTGTGTCCTGACTCCCTCAGTGTGCATTGTTTAAATTCAGAGTTTGTACATCCCGTATGGCATACTTAGATTCTATCAACATTTCAGAGCGTTTTTTCTGATTCTCAGCAACGGAATGTGCTTCATGTACACATTTTGCAGAGTAAAATGAGCCTCAATGCTAAGATACACAAAGAGGATATTGCTGTGAACTTCGAAAGCGTGTTGGCTCATTTCCTTCAATTCTTCTCAATGTTTAAAAATTGAATACATATGAAAAGTTTTGTCAGCTTAGTTACAATGTTCCTGTTAATCACTTGATGAAAAAGTTGCAGGTCTCATGCACAGCTAACGTAGGCCAAGACAGAGCAGCTCAGTTACGAGGACTACATCAGTGGATGTATTATAATTTACATTTCCACTGCCTTCTTGTTCCTGCAATGTAATGAGAAGGATGGAGATGAGATGCTTTCTCTAAGAAGTGACAGTGAGAACATCTGTCTTGATGGAAGAGTGATACTTCCAAAAGCATAAGTTAAAAATACATCCTTTTGGAATGCCATGTTCCAACCTCAGAGGAAGCTATACCTCCTCATCCACAGACTACCCCAACAAAAAAGCATATGTAATGCCTGGAAACTTGCAGGTACAAAACCTTTAGCAGGCATAAGATTCTTAAGTGAATCAGTTGCATCAGTTTTCAGATCAAAAAGAATTAACAGCGTATTGAGAAGGATTCTTGTCTTCTCAAGTAACAGTTATCTGATTTGTAACTGCTTTCTTCACAAACGCATAAAGATGTACAAAGTTAAGGACATGAAATATTATGGGCAAGTCTATAGAGCTGCTCGTTTGTCCAATGCCTGACTTCAGCTCCAGACATGTGGTGAAGGGAAAAATGTCCATGAAAACTAGGACTATCATTAAAGGTAAGTAGAGTGTATACAAAAGCATGTATCCGGTCTGTCTCACTAACAAGACATTCTGCCTGCAAGAACTACGAACAAAAGTCATCCCTTTTACGGATTGAAGGATATCTTTTCCCAAATCTTTTCCAAATTGAATATACTCTTACAATTTATTTTAGATTTACATTTTTTTACTTCTCTAAGCTTGGGCATATCGAAAAACTAATTTCATTTAGCTTTCCATTCAAATTACTTTTAAAGTTTTCATGGCTTAGTTCAGTTTTTGCATTAAATTGTAAGAGGAAATTTTTGTCCTAAGAAAACCTCAAACCCCAGTTTATCTTTTTTACATTATTAAAAAAATTTCACAGCAGGTTTTTTTCCCTCTTGTAATGTCTACGCTTTCAAACAAATTTGGCCATATAGTCTCTTTTACAATGAAACACTGAAGAATTAAATGCTTAATGGGCAGGATACTATAAACTCAAGCTCATATAATTACAATAAAGTATATTTGATAGTAAATCTAAATTGTTTCTTTCATAAAGTACCTGTCCAGACAAAAAAAAATCAAAATTTAGGATGCTAACTCTCATGAATCATTTAAAAAGTACAAAATTATGATAGCTGTACCTGCTGCTATATCTTTTAATGGTAACACTGTGGGTTTCTTTCTCTTTCTTCACTTTCAAAAAATGAACAGTATTCCAATAAAGGGGTGTGTGTTTACTTAGGAAATGTGACATTAGGATCTGAAAAAATTATTTTAATCACTGAAGCACTATCTAACTAGTGGATATTTAACCAAAGTTTTATTTAAATCATAAGTATCAGGATCTACATCTTTCACCAGCAAGGGTGAATCTTGTGCTGGTGTTGCTAGGATGCTCTCAGAACATAAGCAAAATAATGTTCGTAGGGAAAGGCAATAACAAACAAGTGGCAAATGTAAGGAGATTTGCTGCCAAATTAACATTGTGTTTATAAGTATTAAAAGCCTGCAGAGGTATCTGACAGCAGTCTGTGGCCATTTTTTGTATAGCACAGAGAATGAAATAAACCCAGAGCAGTGAGTTCATCAAGCTCCTACTGAGAAAAAATACAGCCTGGGTCCTCACGCTGGTGCAGAGAAACTTGCATGATTCCCAACACACCGCTTCAGATCTCAGGTCACTCAGCTTAGGGATCTGCCAGCAGCAAAGACTCTGTAACTGTTTCAGATCTACGAAAACTCAAACTGCAAATTCAAGCATCTGAAAAACTGCAGCTCTTCAAAGATCCACTACAGAAGGTTACTTTTTCTGTTTCTGTTGGTGAGGGCAGAATTAATACTTTTTATTTTATCAAAATGAGAAATCTCTCAGCTGAATATTTTGGAGTCTGTAGTCTTTTGGACAAGAGTGACGTTTTCTATTGAACAATTGTACTACACTATTAACGCAAAATACAGATAAAAATACGAGGCAGGTACATACTGAAGGCCATAATATATGCATGATGAGATAAAAGAGAAACGTCACTGTCACACAAAGAAGTTAGTAGAGGTGATTCTCGTAAAATCTTTCAGATCCGGGGGAAGTGGGAAGTGAGTCTTCTTTTTATCAAAATATCACTTTGGTCTAGCAGTCTAGAGCTATTCTGCTAGACAATCTGTTTTGCAGTCTACATTTTTTCCATTCTTTCAAGTCAATGTCTTTAGCACTCAAACTAGGTGGAAGGAAATGTTTACTTTGGAATGTTGAGTGATTGTTTTTTTCATTCTTTTTCTTAAAAAAAAAATTATTCAAAAATAGATATATTATGAGCACACATGTATATAATGTACACACACATACAAGCATAGTATTTCTGCTGTTGATTATGAACTATTTAAATGAATGGTATATTAGCTTGATTAATTTGAATACAACATGGTGAATTTGATAAAATTTAGAAACAGTAGTCCCCACTCCTCAAACTTGTAAATATCATTACAGGTGAGCTAGACAAAATATTTTCCCCTTCTCATCAAGTCTGATATGACCACCTAATGTATTTTTTTTTAATTATATGTAATTTAATAGAAATAAAGAATAGATTTGGGAGATTTTTGTTAAGCAAAATAAGAACATTATCCCTTGAATCCTTGCCTCCCCTCCCCCGGTCAAGTTTTTTTTTTTTATTTTGTTAGTATTCCATTAAAAGCAACTGCAAAGTAATTAATATTAACACGGAGATTTTATGTCAGTGCTTTAATGAGATCACTACTGGGGAGTCCCTTTCATTTACCTTATTATTTTTCTCCAAACTGAAAAAACTATGGTTAGTCTTTTCTTGAGCGAGGCAAAGTTGATGGCTATATTGCCACCACTGTTCTCAGCATATTTGTGAGCAGGGGCATTTCTGAAATTCTTACCTGGACACAAAAATCTCACAAAACCCAAACCCATGAAAATTAACTGTCAAAGAATTACTGAGATATTATGTTTTATATATTATGCTTTTCTACCTTAGGAGATATAAAGCTGAATCTAATTCGGAAATGTGAGGTTGTATTATATAGTGAGAATTTCATAATACAGTCATGTGTCTCTAATTCCCTTAAAAAGTGATGATGTCCAGATAGCTATACTATTCTTTTTAAAAATTGCTGAATCGCTTTTGAGATTAATTCATATATCTGGTACTAAAATTGTATGAAAGATTACGTCTGGCTGGTTTTTATTAGTAAAAATACTTCAGTTAGCAGAACTAGACATGATGTAAAAGGATGTTTCAACTCTGTGTTTCAATGGGATAAAAGACCAGGAACAATTATCAGCAAGGACTAAACAGCTCCTAAAGCTCATTTTTATAGATTATAAGGCAAAGTAAAATTATTATGATCTTCAACCTGACCTACTCCTTGACAGACAATAAAATATCTCCCTGAATTAGGTCTCGCATGAATTAAGCATAAATTAAAAACAAAAAACCCCAAAAGCCAACAGCTTTGTAGTTATGATTTCAACATTTTGAGAAATAGCGAGTACTTCAATTGCCAAGTTATCCTAGCAACAACATCCTGTTACAAACATGCCTGCTTTCTAATCTTTACCTAGCTTCATATCTAAGACTTCTGGATTACAAATACCTGTTAAAATGAAGAGCTCCTCAAAGTTTCCTCTCTCACACCAGTGACACCGGTACCGAACCCAGAGGCTGCTCTGCTTGACATTTCCCCGGGCAGATGCGCAAGGCTGGCATCAGCCGTCCTGCTCACGGCGGCTCTGCCTCCTGTGCAAGGCAGGGGTGCACAAGGGAACCCCCGGGCACTGGTGCCCTTCTGGACGTGGGGGCCTGGCATGGCAAGTGCCTCCCTCCCGGGCACCAAGGATGCCTCTGCTGGAAGTGGCACACGGAGGGGTAGATGGTGTGCTCCCAGTTCCAGCTTGAAAATTAAAGTGTTGCTGGGTCCCAGAGCACAGATGTTGTTTGGTTGTGTGACAAAAAACTCTTCTGGGCAGACTGGCTGCCTGAGCCCAGCTGCTGGAGGGATCCACATTGGACATGAGTGCATATATATCCTCAGAAGCCGGCCTCCACCCTGTTCAGGCAGAAAAGGGGACAGGATGAATCCCTTGGTGCTGCCTGTGTTCGTGCCAGTGCTGTGTGTGTCTGTGTGTCTGTCTATGTTACCTGTGTGGCTGGCAATTTACTGAATGGTACGACACTGAGCTATGTGTGTGGTGTATACGTGTGCTCTGTGTGTGCGTGCCTGCTGGGAACTCCTGCTCAGCCTCACCGCTGGTTGGTCCCGGGGGCACGGAGCTGCAGCTGCCTCCCCACTGCCAGATTCAGCAGCTCCTGAGCAATACGCCTGCTGCTGCACTGGAGACTAGTTTCCTGCGGACCCATCCAGCATGACCCAGAGCATTTTTGGAGCCACAGCTTACCAGGACAGAGTTATTCATCTTGCACGAAAGGACTGTGTTCCAAAACACTTGGCTGAGAGGCACAGCTAGTAGCCTACAAAGATTTTTCGTGACCAGCATCCATCCACTCTTCTGCCTCCACCTGCCCGTTCCTTCCTTCTGCAATTTGTGCAACATTTGAAGATTGTATCAGTAATTTTTCCCCCCCATGACATTCATAAACTCGTTAAATAGCTTAGAGACAAAAACTGATCCCTGTGATCCAGCCTCCACAGACACCGGACAATGAGTCGAGCTTATAATTACACTGAGCTATTATTTAGATAACTTTTAATAGACTTTCTGTATAGCATGCAGATTTTTCTATTGTTTCACATTATTTATCAAGACACTGTGCCATAACCGGTTGAAACAGAAATCCAAGAATATTGCAGCAACAGTACCTTTACAAGTCAAATGTGTACACATCAAAAAAGCTCTGAAGTTACTTTGACAAGATCTCTTTCCCAGAAACCTGTGTTGATTTGCATTAATTAAATTACTCTCTTTTAATTGTTTATAAATTGAGTCCCATACTAGGTGTTTAATTTTTTTTCCTCAGACTGATTTTATAATGACAAGCTTATAACTAATTAGGTTATTCTATTTATTCTTTTTTAAAATATTGGCACAGCATTCATTTTCTTCCAGATGTTTCCTGAGTGTCCTCCATGTTTCAATACTTTTGAAAATCAACCTTGACAGTGTAGAGAACTCCTCTGACACTTCTGTTATAACTCTTTGATGCAAATTACATAGACATGCTGATAGTACATTCAAGTGAGAGGGAGAAAGAGCTTAGCATCCTTCAGAGTAACTTTTGTAATGGAAATTTTTTTATCAGCAACAATGATGGGACTATATTAACTGGATGTTTCCCAAGAGAGAACAGAAATACTGAAGGAAATCTTTTACTTTGTTCAGTGATAATCATTGCGGATTCATTATATTTTATTTTACTCCATGTTCAGATACAAAGAAGACATGCTCCAAACAGAAAAATAGCCACATATTTTCTTTGCCGATTTTCTACCCTGGAAGCTTTGAGTCCATGACTCAGGACAGGGTGTTTCCCAGGGCACAGAAACATTAATTTTGCTAGGCAGTTGAAGAGTTGCAATTATATTCAGCTCATTTCACTGTTTCTTTGCTTTTAAGTTATGGTTGGTCACATTTGCACTGGAACAAAACTGAAACAGAAGCTGAACCAACAACCTAAACAAAATCCACTTTATGGGTATCTCAACCCTTTTCCATCCACCCTAGACCTCCACTATATATTACTCCTTTCCACAGTGTGGAAAGACAGCTCAACTGCATTGCTCCCAGTTACCCTGGCTTTATGTAGGCAAAGAGATTTTTTTTTCCTCTGTCTTGACTACTTTTTATTATTCTGAGATGCTAACTTCTTATTGTGTTGATCAGAGAAAGTACACATAGTAATCCTAGGTGATTAAGCTACGTATTTGAAGGGATAAAAGAGAAAAATGGATAAAGAAAAAAGGGATAAAAGAGCTGTCTCGTTGTAAAGAGAATGGACAGCTAGAGATTTACATGTTTTCTAGATTTAGGAGTCATTTTTTTGTTTGCTATTACAGGTTTTACTTTATTTTATATTAGTTTTTAATCTGAATCAGAAGTTCATATTTGTAAAATTTACATTTATAATAAAAAAATAAAATTCTTTGGAATATGGGTAAAATACTGCACTTGGGTAAATTTGACATTTTCCTTTCAATGGTGATTAAGTTGTGCAGTTATAGTTACAATATTCCTGATAGCAATGGTCTTACAAAAAACTAATTACAAATTGTTTACTTCAAATATTTTATAATAATATTAAAGAAAATTTCCTGTTAAAAAATCCAAACGCATCACTAATATTTTCCCAACATTTCAAATCCCCATTCGCATTCTAGCTTACAAGTTCCTAACTTTGATGCAGAATTATATTTTTGTGTGTGTGTTTTGTGATTAATTGCATCTGCAAAGCTCATGTCTGCTGATTCTTTATATCTGTAATCAGCTGTGCAGTCAGACAACTAAAGGAGATGAATAACTCAACTAGTCTATGTGTATTTACAAAAAAACCTGCAAGATAAGGGGAGGAATGTATCGTGCTATCATTAAGTGAACTATGATCAAAGAGTTCACGACTATGCTTTGGGCTTTAGAAAGGGCTATAACTGCAACGGTGACCATTATTACTTTAAGCATTTTGGATACACAGGGAGTCCTGCTTTTCTGGCACAAGGAGCTCTGTGCCTGAAGGTGGCTACTGACACCGAAGCGGATTCAGCGAGGTCTGAATTGCCATCTGGCCACTCTGCAGTGATCGGTCGATCACTAATTGCATGCACATAATGCTCATAGTTGTTGACAACATTTTCTTGTCTTTCCCTTTGGGGGAACATGACTAATGGCATCTATTTTATCATGGAGAAGCTCTGCTAGCATACGATAGTCTAGTTACTCACCCTGACTGCATGCAGCAAGTGTGGCCCAAATAATGGGTTGGCTTTGTATTTCCAGGAGTCCCAGTGTAATAGTCTTAATCTTCAACTTCAAAAGTGATTTGTGTTCAGATTACTAGGGATAACTGTGCCAGTATGGTGGGCTGTAATCCAAGAAATCTGAGGATGAGATTCACTGTGAAACAAAGATCTAGGTAATGTTTCCCCAAAAGACCCCTTGATGAGATGACAGATTTTACCTTTTGACAAATCTCAGGTTGGCTTTCATTTAATTAGTAGAACGCATTTTTTCCCTTTTCACATTTGAAATGGTTTGTGTTTTCCCTGGGTACCTTTTAGGTCAGAATGTGATATCAAAGACAAGGTCTCTATCTAATGCATAAGTGCAAACAAGTGTGGTTACTTGGACTTCTTGGAATCTTTAGTTTTGAATGGACTTTCTAAAATTTTATTAGACATTTCTTTGGACATCTTACTTACAAAGAGATGAGTTACTAAACAAAACAGATAAGAACATAAATTTTTACTTTTTAATACAGGTACACATCTCAAATATTAAAAGATATGAATAACTTGGCAAAAATAGTTGAAAAATATGTAAATACCGTACCAAGAATGAAACCTTAGCTGTAGAACCCAGAAGGGAAGATGGCATTTAATGACTAGTATAAGAGCCATAGATATGTTGATGACTTCTTACCTTCAAAGATGAATCCATATGAGCCACAGTGTTCAATCCTGTGAAAAGTATCGATCTTCTGTTATGAATTTAAAACATATTTTAATCCTTGCATTTAACTTTAAGCACATGCTAAATCCAAATGTTTACATGTGGCAGAAGGAGGCAAAGAAGAAGGTAACAGGGGAGAGAGGGAGATGGGCTACAAGGAAACTGCCTGCATATACTTGTATGATGTACAGCCCATTTAACAGAGGATTTTATAAAGCTCAAATTACCTGTACCTCTCATGAGAGATATTTTTCTTTCATTCTAGCCATGACAGTCAAACAAGAAATGCATGTGGCACCCTTTTAGTCTTATCACTACCACTGAACCAGGTAGGAAGACAGTATGATGATTTGTCATAAATCATCATAGTCTGCAGGATTTTTTTTAAATTTCTATAGAATCATATGAACAATTCTACAGTACATGTTAATTTACATCAGTTAAGTGTTGATGAGGTTTTCCAACTGTCATGGCACAAAGTGGATCGGACATTTAGCTACAGAAGAAATTCAGTGCAAAGCAGTGTTGGAAGTTTTCCAGTAAAACTCAAGCCTCCTGGAGTCAGAGGTTTGTCTAGTCTCTAATGTTCACTTGCCCCTAAAAGGGGCTTAGAAACAACATGTTTGAGGAAATGCATTTTACTGGCACTTCTCTGAAGTGACTGCTTTGTTTTGAAGTTACTTGGCTCTTATAAAAAAACCCAAAGCCGACAAAATGAGAAGTCAACCAAACAAAAAAACCCCACAAGCCAAAAAAACTAATACTCTTGTGAAAAAGACATCTTAATAACAACCAACAAGGCCACTACTGTTGTAGAACCTTCAGACAGCTTAATGGAAGGAAGGGTGTAAGCAGAAACATTTGTAAATTATTGAACTAAGTCTGCAGAGATTCGTATACAAGTCATAGGTAGACTAGAACAAACAACTATGATAGTTCCCAATGGATGCTCCCAGTCACCTTTGTGAGAGGGTATCTCCAATACTCAGTATGTAAGCACTCACAAGTATACTCTCCTAAATGTGCAATCTTTCGTGTGGTCATTACAGCAATTAGAAGCTGGTATAATACATGTCCAGATGATCTACAAAATAGCTGGACTGGGTACTGATACTACCACAGAAGCATAGATGTAGAGGTAGCTGTAAATCTCAGATCACAAGCGAGGTAAATATTAACACAGTTAGCTTGCTCTGAAAAGAAGGCTGCTTCATGTTTGTTAAACATCAGACTAGGTAGTCTACACCTGGTTCATTATCACTGGAAAAGGGAATGTAAACCTCCCTGTGGGGTCCTCGTAGTGAGTGCTTAGTCCTTTAAGGAGTCGCTCCATTTAAAGCAGAATTTATGGTGATAAGGGTTTACTTCCATTTCCTGGGGAAAGGTGGTAATCTAATTAAATGTCATTGAGAAATATCCTGTATTTTTAAAGCCCATGGAATCTCAGCTTGGAAGAAGAAATGCCAAATAGATCTCATAATCATAAATGTCTTCCACTACTATACTGATGATTCATTTGACTGAGAAGGCTTGGAGTCAACTCAGTGGGCAGGGTGGCCTGCCTTTCTTTGTTCCTTCATTCCTTCCCTTCTTCCTTCCTTCCGTCTTCCCTCTCTCCCTTCCTAAAGGTAGATTTGGCTGTTCACCTCCCTTCAGCAAAATGTCACACAGGTATGAACTTCACTAAATACAAAGCACTCTCTACTGAGTTTGTAAGGAGTATTACTTTTATATCACAGAGCTATGGTTTTGAGAAGTGCACAGATGACAGCTTTGCACCAGCTCCTTTCATCCAGATGTCAAAAACTCCTTTGTATAAGAAGCCGTTTACAAGCTGTTCCTAATGCAGTTGATTCTGTACTAGAAAATCAGAGCTGAAAGGATCTATGCCCCACATACAATTTCACAAACCACATTCCTTCAACCATATCCACAAAAAATTATCAATAATTTCATAAGATAGCCATGGAATGTGTTTACGACACCCGAGACAAATTCATTTCCAGCCACAAATTTCAGTTACGTTATGTGCTCTGTAACTTTGATAAAATCATTACTAACCAGAGCTATATAACATATGCCAAGGAAATATGACAGAATCAAATTATGTGATTAATACATTTCCTTACAGTAAGATTTGCTTTAGAGAGGGGAAAAAATGCGCCATGCTCTCCTGCCTCTTATTGCACTGACAAACATAAAGTCCATTTCCTAATGCGTTTGGTCTGAAGAAAGTGAATGCCATGGGTTTTACGATGTTTCAGGTGCAGCCATCAATAAGAACAATGTTGAGGGCCATAATCAATAAGTTTACAAGGCTGCAGTCATAGGCCACCAGGAAATCCATTTTGACTTAATCAGCTTTCCAATTTTTCAGGTAAAATATAGCACTTCTGGATCATATCCAAACAATGAAGACACACTAACAAAATGATTCGATGCAGTTTGCAGAGTCTTCACAATTTTTGAATCAGGAAGGTATTTCAACAAAGATTAACACTTGGTTTCCCCCATCTTGTGTACCCCTTTCCTCCCCCCTTTTTGGTACTGAAATGAAAACTGTGCTCTCCCTACATAAAAGTGGTCTATGATATCCATGTCTCTGAGGATATTCTGCAGTAGGTTTAATGTGTGAAATACTCCTATGTGATAAAACTACTGTTTGCTGCAAATACATCCTGCTACAGCAAAAAGACATTTCACAAGGTACAACACTATTGAACAATTTTCAGCATTTTCTGAAAAGGGAAAACAGTCCTTTCTTTCTCCGC
>Ga0065711_1032149_pt1 | contig 27903 bp, 9 predicted proteins | sample Hoacrofraction12_FD_59098 | JGI IMG/M metagenome (GOLD analysis project Ga0065711, IMG submission 59098) | Hoatzin crop microbial communities from Cojedes, Venezuela - Epithelial fraction 12 v2 (version 2) | ecosystem: Host-associated > Birds > Digestive system > Esophagus > Crop | place...
GGGGGGAAGGCTCGGGGGGATTGGCTACGTACTATAACGTAACGCATTTTTACTCGACTCTGCTATTTAGTTGACTCATTGCCTTTGAAAAATGTCTCAGACCGATATAACTGCAAGGGTAGTGGTCAGTACTAGAGCATCAGTTCTGTACTGAATTTAGAAATGTGCGTTTATTGCGTTAGACCGTGCTCTGTGCTAAATTCCTATTGATATGTGTGTGTGCAGAATGCCTGCTGACTTGATTCCTCTTACTATGCAAGCTTAAAACCTGGCTGTTTGTGGATGAAATCCAATTTCCATTTTCTATTCTAAGCTCCCTGGGAGACTCAGCTTTAGTTTTACTAATCACTCAGCATTAATACTGCCCCAAAGAATTTTTAGTACTTACTTAAAATACAGATTTGATGTGTAATATATAATACAGCACATCACCTCTACTTTTAAATTGCAAGCCAGATACATAATGCATTATAGGGTATTGAAACATAGGCACTTTAACATCTAAACAGGCTTCTGCCTGAAAGCATTCACAAAACAACAACTCAGTCCAGCACTGTACATAGGAAACTTTCAATGACTTCTTTGGGAATTGTGTCCCAGGGATGCGATATCTAGCCTCCTCACGGGCAGATGAAATAGATGCGGCAGATTCAGTCACAATTTGATAGTGTACATGGTCAGAAAAATGATTGTATGAAAATGAACCTTTCTTACTCATCATAGACCCTTTGTATCTAAGATCTCTGACTCATAATTGCTTAGTTTACTGACTGAAATGAAATTTTAGGCTTCTGTTACCTTGGCAGGCTTCTGTTACCTTAGGCTTCTGTTACCTTACTTCAAGTTCCAGTTGAAGAATTTTTATTACTACATGAGCCAGAAAGCACAGCATGACTTGAACATCACGGGTCTAGTTTGTAGGGTCCTCAGTCCTAAGAGGCCTCTTTTTTATCTGTAAACTAAGCAAAAGACTTCTAGAAAATTTTGAAGACAAAAATAAAAACCCCACAATGTTCGAATGAAGCCATCTTGAGTCAATTTCCGCAGTGGAACTGGATAAATTATAACACTGCTCCCCTTATCTCACTGAGTATGTCCCATTCATCTGTAGTAACATTGAATCAAACAATTTGCTTGTTTTAAGACCACATCTGTTTTACGGTGCCCCCTGCACCAATTTTAATTATGTGGCAGATCTGATTGGAATCAGCACCTGCAAGTCTTCCCTTGGGGAGTTCCAGTTAGCTTATAAAACATTTACTTGATTGCATGCTTTAAACAAAAGTATTGTTTCATCCTAACAACAGGAATATTAAAGTGTAGAATAAAAAAAAGGGTTTTAACGTGATAAGCGGCATGTGCGTTGTTAGTGTATCTATCTTCCATAAGCTTAGAGGAAAAAGTGGTAATCCTGAGACCTAATTTCCTCAGACTCAGCAGATGTCTGTCCTGTGTTAGTCTGTTTCTCTACCAACAGCTGTTTCACAAGTGCTTCCCCTTGTCGCTACAGAATGCCTTTTGTTTAATAATTTCCCAATATGTTATCTTCCAGTCCCACTAAGACAAGCGTTTTCAACTTTTCTGATACCAATAAGTAGGGCTTTTATAGTTTAATAGACAGGTTCATCTTTGAAGAATTTAGCTAAAACTATGTAACTAGTCTCTCGGGTAGTTTCTTAGTAGCAGCTCTACTTAACTAACCAAATAGCTGCGTATGATAAACATTTCAACAACTATTGTCTTAATATTAATGAAAGTATTCATTACTACAGATATGCCTCAGAATATGCTTATTTCTCCTTATTTCACTGCTCGAAGCAGTGATAATTGAGGTCTAGGGGGGCATATCGCATAAAGTGCAGCCCTCTAGTGGTAGAGGTCATGGGGAGTTTAAAGCAAGCTGTGTTTTTGTCATGGGTGGAGGGCAATGAAATAGCCGTCAGCAAAATGCAAGCAACCTAGGACACTGCCTTGCAGCGTATCAGCCTTCTGCATTGTTCATGATCTGAAACACAAGTGAAAATAACTGTGGAGGCCTGCAGAACAGCCTTGCTCCCACGCCGTCGTGATTTCTATGGAGAAAGTACCAATGGAAAAATAGAAAAGTCTGTACCAGCAGAGTTTTACAGATTTTTCCAAATCTGTAACCTGTTGCTCAGCTTATCTTTTTCAACGAGCTCTAGGCTGGCATATCTAACCAGAGGTTGTTCAAGCTGTTGTGGGATCTTTATTCCCATTCTGTTTCTTTCAGTCATGTCCTACCAACTAACGTATTCTGTAACTTCAGTAAGAGTTAGTTCAGTGATAACGTGGAATACAAATTCAGTTTGCCAGCCTTAGTTCTAAAAACGCTCTTGGCTGGTGGAGGTGTGGTGGTAGTGTTCAAACTAACCTCTCTCACAGGCAGGAGAGCTGTGCTTAGAAATGAAAGGGGTTAGGAAGAGGCATAAACCAAAGCAATTAAGCATATATTTTAATAAATAGAAATCTGCAGAGTAACTGAGGTAAAGTTCTAGTAAACATAAAGTCCACTTTGTGGAACAAGACTCAACCTCCCGTTTCTTGTAGAGATGGTGGAGATTTCTCCTCTGGCTAACAGAATGAACAGTTTGGTTTTCCCCTTATGGGAAATATGACAAAGCCCAATAATCATCAGATGAAAAACAACACCGCTTAAACATCCTGGCTAGAGAAAACAGATACGGTCTTTGTCCAGAATGGTGCCACTACTATTGGCAGTTTTACATCAGTGAATGGTTGCTGTGATTCCTGGTAAACTTTGGCTCAACTAAAATTACAATTAGTAAAGAACTCAGAAGTTTCACTGAAGTCTTTAACTTCCGCCTTCTGTTTATGAAACATTTTTCTTCCAATAATCTGTCACTTAAACTGTTATTGATTAAATTATCCAATTGCTGCATGTTTAAATACTGCAGAAGTTGTTCACCAGTATAAAAGTTTAAGTTCCAGTGGAACTTCTCCAAGATTGCAGCAAGATTAATCTTAGGAGAATCAAACCCAGGGTCTGGAAAAAAAGCTAATCATGTATTAGACAGAAAGTGATTTGGTTATCTGCTTTCTCATATTTATATTCCTTTTATTATCTGCACCGGTATTATATGTATTGCCAAACTAGAAGTCAAGTGTTTATAGTTGCGCTCTTTACAGAAAAGAGCACGGATAACTGCTAAACCCATTCATATTGTAGACTGTTACTGTGTAGTAGCTTTCTTTTTCCAGTAAACTGGGGATGGTAACTTAAAATCGGTAATAATTTGACCGTACTGTTTATCATAACATGAATATATAGACTGAAACTCTCTTTCTAGTGGTGGAAGCAAGGAGTGTGTGTAGGGAATCAATGTCCATTTCTGATGTCTTGGCAGAAAGATCACTTGTCTCCTCCTATTCCCACAATATTAATCAAAATTTATAATAGCTTTTTTTGACTTTTCTTTAGGAGTACAGAACTGAATTGTTCCCAGTTCTTCATTCCTGAATCTGTAGATCAGATTTATAAGCTGTTATTGTGTTCCTTATATCTTGGGGTTACCTGAGGACCTATCCAGATCCAAGTGTAAAAACAAGGTAGCCTCAGGACAAGATCATTTTTCATCGCTCCCAAGGAATTGACTACATGGATCAGGGCATGATCCATGAAACTCCAGTGGCTAGACGCTTACCCCCAAAAGGCATCTCCATGGTGATCTTCTTGTACAGTAATTTAATGGCCTTTTATTTCTCAGAATGAAAGAAATTGAAGACTTGATTTCAGTTGCCTTCCAATAATAGTAATATTTTCTGTTTGGGGTTTTTTTTGGGGGGCGGGTGGTGTTTTGTTTTGTTTTTGAATAGGAAAATAAATAATTCAGGAATTGAAACTGGTACAGGCTAGGAGTAATTCCATTGTAATGAAACAATGATGTAACATAGTATGTGAGAAATAGGAGTATCGCCTTTTGTAGCTTATGTCAATTTACGGTGTTACTGATTGTGTACCTGTTAGCACTGTCTTACAAAAGAACTTTGGTGAAGCATCTCTTCTACAAGCTGAATTCAGCCAGCTATCACTCCAGATGCTTCAGGATGTATTCGTCTAACAGTACAGTGAACAGGATATTTTTCAAGGAATCAGCATACTGGTTTCCAACCTCTGTTATTGTAACTGCTTTAGCAGTATCACTATTTTATGTTTTGTTTTGCCCACCCACCACCAACTGTCTTACTTGTTTGATATTTTGGCACTTTAGGATAAAAGAAATATGAAAAAGAGACATTAACAGCAAAATCAGTTTCTTTGATTCTGTTGTCAAGCCTGGTCCCCTTCCTGTGAACCAAAAGGCCTGGAACAATACAGCACCCCCTGAGTGGTCACAAGGATGTCTCTGCTAGAGCTCAGTCATGCTTTCAAAGAGTCTAATACAGTCTTGGCTGTTCTCATAAATTGAAACCAGTAAAAACAGGTCATACTTTTAAATGTAGTCTTATTCAGGATTTTTCAAGCCTGGAAGTTTGGTATAGTTCAGCTGACAAATAAGAGTGATTTTATTGGAGAAGATCAGCGATCTTGCTGGAGAAGGAATGGGAAGGGGGCAGGTAAACTTATTGTGTAGGGGACAAAGGAAAAACAAGAATGAGCCAATGAAGACAAAGGTACTGATTTTTCTGTGCTAGCCATGATTTGTACTATGTAGCAAAATTTGAGTTGCTCTGCTCATTTTGCTCACTGCCAAAATGTACACTACTTGAGACAGTGAAAGACAAATATATCCTAGTAAAATTATACTAGTAAATTCTCCTACTGTTAACCACCACAAACCCCACTTTTTTCCAGTATAATTTGTAATCAGTTTTCCAAACAATAACCTATTCCAGCAAAAGTCTTTTTTTTTCAAGTATAATACTGTTATAATGGCAGGTTTTGTGCCAATAGAAAGGTAATAAAAGTCATATCTCTGTTATTATTGCAACAGTAATAGTTCCTAGTAGAGATCCAGAGATCTTTAAAAATACTTTGTGAAGGTTTACCATATAAAAATGCATATGCCAGTAGATTACAAATTAATTTTCAGCACAGTGAGATTTTAGAGAGTAGTTATTACCTTTAAGAATATGAAGTTACACTGGGAACTTCAACTGATTCTTCCCTAGAGTTTAGCAAATGCCTGAGAGTTTGTTCTTGAATAAGTTATTTTACTTTGCCAACAAAAATTAATGATTCCAGTGCTTTATGTTTCTACCCACTTGAAATCAATTACTAAAAAATACCCTTGAATTGGAAGGTCTGCTGCTGGGGGAGGGTAAAAATATAAAATATACTGTCAGGATAAATTGGCCTGAATGATTTGGCACATATTCCCAGAGTTCGCCATGAAAACATGTATCTGTGTGTCAGCTGCACACAAAGGCTATCTGACCCCAGAAAAAGCATGGGGATTAGACATAATGCTGCCTATTTGAGACAAAGGGTATTCCTTAGTGCAGTGAGGTTAAAACAGACGGCTCATCAGTAGTACAAGTTCATCTAAATTATTTAGTTACCATTTTGAGCCAGAAGGAAGTGGAGGCAGATTATTAATTACTGTTGGGGTTTATTTATATTGTTGTTTTGTTTCAGTGAAAGCAACACTGGAAACATGACACAAAAATGAGACCATTTTTACTTTAAACACTTATAAGATACAGAATCACTTTCATATTTTAGGGCTTGTAAAATAGAACTGATTTTGATTTACATTTCACTAAGACTTATATCATGAAGTTGCTATGTATGTTTGTAAGTGGGTGCATGACTTTAAATTCAATCAAAGTGAATGGAGCAACTCATATGCTCAAAATAAAGCATATGTTTGTCTACTTTGTGAATTAATGCTTCATTTGTTTTCAGTTCAATGGGAGAGAGCCGCATTGCTTTGATATTGCAGATTTAGGCCACCAAATCTCATTCAAGCATACAGTAAGTCAATGGGAATTTTTCTACTGCAGCCATGATCACCTTTCTGAATATGTGGACTTTTGAACATTTTTTTTCAGAGAAGTTAAGAATTGTTTAGATGTTTCACATATGTATATTACATTTAGACATCTTTCTCTTTTTTTAAATCTTTCAGGTAAAAGATAGAAGTCCATGGATCTACTGGATGAAAGCAGTTCTATTGACTTCATAGGGTTTGAAGTTGTTCAGTACAAAGTACTTATGGGAAAAAATAGAAGAGAGAGGAAGGAAACTATATAAAAGATATTAACATAAACTTCAAAGCATTCATGCAATAAGAGAGATTCTCTTCATATTCTAGTGATGGGCAATTTGAGTGAATTTTGCATAGAAATATTTAGGGATATGTAATAGGAGTATATATAAAGGGTATTTAGGAATATATAATTTATTGTTTCTGATAAATTACATATAAACAAAATAGCTGCTGGTATGTAATTTAAAATTAGTCAGTTACAAAAATGAAAACTAAAGACATACTTTCCAATAATTAAAATCACAAGTTAAGGTGAAAATCTTTGCATAGCCATTATTTGTGTTGATAGTAAACAGATACAAATATGATGTTATAACAAGTTACATGTTATATATATTAAAAAAGCTTGATTATATTTCTCAAATTTTCCATGGAGGATTTTGTTTGTAATATTTTAGCCAAGTGGGAAGACTCCTGTTTTGAAACTTCTAAATATTTGTATTCTTCTTGTTCTTATTTTCATTTAGAGGTTTAAGCTTTTTGTCCTGGTACAGAAAAATTCATATGTTGAAACAGTAAAAATAAAATTACTGCAGAACTGAGTCATTGCAATACCCATAAAAAAGTACAAATCACAAAAAAGCAGAAACAGAATCATTGTGCGTGTTAGCAACAATGCTTAGAGATTCATCATGGCTCACAACAAAGGTATTTATAAGTGGACCTCCTGCCTCTGTCACATGCTGTCATTGCTTTAGATTGACTGCTGTTAGATCACTGTAATCCTGAGCCCTGGGATCTTGTCCTACATGTTTACCCCACTTGGTATGCCCGTTAGTAAGTATTTAAAATGGAAATGAACTCTAATCTTTGCATGTGTTTGTAACAAAGGGTTTTAATCCCTTAAACCCGTTATTTAACATATTTTTTTTTGTAAATAAAGTTTATAAAAAGCTGTGTTCAGTCTGATAGCTTATATTTGCCAGTTTAGCCAGTTAAGTTTGGTTAATTCCTGGCATTGCTTAACTCAGTAGGGTGTCATGGCAGTGATACTATGGAACACGTTCATGGATGAGGAGTAACAACCGCCACCAGGCTAAAAATGCCATGTTTATAACAGAAAGTCTTAGCAACTTTCATATCTGTAATGCACTTGTAATATAGAAAATAGAAGAAAATTTAATGTTTTAGAAGTGTGTTGTGACAGATTAAGAAATTATATATGACTGCCATTAACTTAGGAGGTTATGTTGTTATGTAGATATATGCAAGGACTAAAAAAAAAATATTGTCCAATTAAGAAGTTCATTAAAACTGTCATATCATATCCCACCAGAAAGCTCATTGTTGCCGATTAAAAATAAGGTACTGAAGCTAAAATTCCATCTCTTCCATCTTTGCCTCTTCCATCTTTGTTTATATCAAATGATATCTGAAATAAACTCCATTAAAGAGCTCTACCTAAGCAAAGGCAAAAACAACTAGAACTTTCTCCACTGGTGAAACAGAGAGCATATGGAGACTGACTATTTTAGCTAATAAAATGCCTAAGCTTGATGGAGAAACTGCTTCCTGGAGAATACACTACAAAATAGAAATTGAATATATTCACTTCATCTAGATTCAGTGAGTTGGGCGGCATTTATTTTCTCCAAATAATGAGACATATTCAGTTCTGTTGCAATTCAATAGCCATAGAAACAAAGTTCCCATAAATTGAGTAAAGCAAATACAAGGATATAGCACAGCAAGATTTATTTTTTTGCTGGCGTGATTATAAAGAAGAGAAAATCCTTAACATATACATATGTATTGAAAGAACAATAAATACTCAAACAGACTTTGAAACGTGTCATCAAGGCAGGGTAATATTACTTCAGTTTTTCCACTCTATGCAATGAAATATGTATTACTCTAAAATCTGTTTCTGGAGATTTCTCTATACACTGACATAGGGCTCTAGATAAAACTAATTGCAAACAACCTATTCAGCTGTAATCCCTGGAGCTGAAAAGTTGCAAGAGTTAATTGTAAAATACACTGAGGTAGTATAACTACTGCAAAAAGCAGTGTAAAACACTGGTGATACAAAATTGTTCCTTACTTTATTTGAAGGTGGTAAAAATATCACCTATTTAGTTAGAGTTCTGTTCCTCACTCTTAGAAGAAATTTCATATCTGCAGCTGATTTTACCCAGTACAAATCTTGTGACATGTAGGATCTTTGTGAAAATCACTGCTATTTTCATGTTACCATTGTTATTAATAAATATTTATACAACATTAAGTCAGATACGCTTTTCCACTACAATGGATGCTGTGATGTAAGGTAGCGATGATGTATCAACTATCAGGAAAACTGCAGCTGTAGATAATGTGGTCAGTTAAGTCTTATTTCTTTCAAGAGTGACAAACTCTCATGGGAGGATTATGGAAATAGAATCATAGAATGTCTTGAGTTGGAAGGGACCTGTAAGGATTATCAGGTCCAACTTCCTGCTCCTCACAGGACTACCTAAAACTAAACCATATGACTAAGAGCATCATCCAGATACTCCTTGAACTCTGACAGGCTTGGTGCCATGACCACCCCCTTGGGGAGCCTGTTCTGGTGAACAACCAACCTCTCACTGAAGAACTTTTTTCTCATATCAAATCTGAGCTTCCTCTGATGCAGCTTTGTTCCATTTCCTCATGTCCTATCATTGGTCACCAGAGAGAGGAGATCAGCACCTCCCCCTCCACTGCCCCGCTTGAGGAAGTTAAAGACTGCGATGAGGTCACCTCTCAGTCTTCTCTTCTCCAAGCTGAACAAACCCAGCAACCTCAGCTGCCCCTCGTAAGTCTTGGCCTTGAGACCTTTCACCATCTTTGTTGCTCTTCTCTGGACACTCTCTAATAGTTTGATGTCCTTTTTGCATTGAGTTTAATAATATAAATGTGAAATCACTAGAGCTAATTTGTACAGTGGTGTGATATGATAAGGATGTTTTTTTCTTAGGATCCTAATGGAACAGCTAACTCAATCTGTAGAGAACCTTACTCCTGGCATAATTTAATTGATTTCAGTAGGCTGTGGTTAAGGAAATGGATCTTCCAGTTGTTGAAATGTGTTTTAAATTTATAAAACTTCTAATTTTAGTCTAGTAAAAGTAGTTTAAATACATTCCAGTCTACTTGATTGATTTCAGGATGATTTTCTCCTGGAACCAGAAGTGATATGATGAATATGCCAGCCAACGATGTCTATCCGTAACAAAACCACTTTTACTATCTGTCATCCAATGTGCCATTTTGTTTTCCGAGTTCAGATAACAGACTGGTAAATTAAGAATGCATTACACATAAGAAAAAGTACACAAAAGATGAATTTTTTTTAATTAGAGTATTATAGTTCGTATCTAACATCAAGCACAATCAGTAAAGCTAAATTTTTAAAGCAAAACATACAAGAGTTAAATTTCTTAAAGCAAATCTTGGCTTAGTTGCATGTATTTTTCATTTTAAAGTAAATGTGTTAACAAAAATGGAACTATAATAAGCTATATTTTTAAAGTTTAGCTAAGTATACATAGTGATAGAATTTTATCTCCAGTCTGCTTTACTATTTATTCTAAACTCCCCCTCCCCCAATTATTTTATTGTGCTTTTTGAAGAATTTACCGTTTTATGAAGACAAAACATCTGGTAGGACTTTTAACGATATAAGAAAGGACACATTAGACGATGATGCTAGAAAAGGAATTTGATAAAGCTTTATTCAATTGTTAGTATCTAACTGTACTAGTGATAATGTAGGCAGTAATCACATGTAGTCCAGACAAACTCAAAGATACTGTTCTGTATCAAAGTCTGAAAGATTTGGTTCAGTTATGCAAATGCTCATTCACTTGAGTAGTGTTTATTCATATACAGGATTGTATTCAGCACCATGTTTTGCAAACAATCAAAACACTGAAGTGCTGCTAAAAGAGTGTCATCTGTTTTCTTGTGCTTTTCCACAATTTTCTATATGGGAAAAAATTCTGAAGAAACTCTATTCAAAATTGAGTATTATGCAAAGCAATAAATTTCTGCAAAATTGGTGTCTGTGTTCCTATTTCTACAACAACATACATCATTGTTAATCATGATCATTTGAAACGTCATTGTTCTGGAAATATTGGTTTCTTGAGCAGATTTCATATACTTAGATGAATATAACTTTGCTGACATTTAGAAAATATTGATACCTCAAACTTTTGTATATGTCAAATCTGACTGAAAATAAGATGTTAATTGTCTTTTGGACTGCATGGGTAAATTATTCATTATTGTATCATCATAGTGTGGAGGAATTGGGTTGTACTATCTCCAGAGGATTATGCATTACTTAAAAATGGTTGCAAGCCGTTTCTCTCTTCATTACAATTGTCACATTAGTGAAAGAAAACAGTCAGCTTTCCAGGAACATTTTATTTTTTTAGAGCGTCTAAGATTTCCCAGGAGAATATGTCATATAATCAAACAAAAATGCTTGGCATGATAGATTCTGCAACACTGCATTACATTGTGGGGAAAGTCATTTATGAAAAAAACAGCTATGCCCATATTATTCAGTGTTGTCTAGATGTCTTAATAAAACATAAGGTGAAAGCAAGCATTGGTCATGGAAGTTTGAACTATATTTTGTTGTGATTGCTTTCACTATTCAATTTGATGAAAAGAACATTCTGTGTAAATCCAGCCATCTGAGAACAAAGTTAAAAATTCTAATTATTTTATTAAAGAAACATTTCACCTTTATATGGTGAATTGCAAAGTTATATTAAAAATCTAAATATGTGAGTTGCATTTAAAGGTTCAAAGCCTTCAAAATAAGAGAAAAATAGATCATTTATTAAAATACAAGTGTATATATATATGTATGTGCATATATGTGTGTTTGTACATGTGTACACACAAATAAAACACATGCATATGAAAAATGTACACATATATAGTGTGTCTGTGTATATATGTATATATATATGTTTATGCATACATTCATACATAAAATCATGCAGCAATTTTGAGCCCTCTAGTGGTAAGAAACTTCTTTGTTAAGAAACCATTCATGTAATCGTAAGTATATCCACTCAGAAGACAAGTGTCTAAGCTCTACAACACTATTATGCTTTTGTATAGGTTCAGCGTGGCTCCCTGCAGTTGATATGTGTCTGTAAATACAAGTGTTAATAACAACACAGATCTGCAAATTAGTTTATTCTTTCTAGCATTCAACTCTTCTGCCTTTTCTCTGTTGAAAATACAGCTCTTCTGTGTTTCTTTGACACAATGATATTTGTGGTATTTCTTTTAAAAAAACAACCACCTGCTGATATGAGTACTGTCAGATAAACATGAACTGTTTTCAAACACAGCATCCTCATTCTCAGCCTCCACCAGTAAGTACTACAGGGGGAGGAGAAGAAAAATCTGCATTTCAAATTGGGGAAGGATTCATCACATATACCTTCAGCTATCTAAAAACTATGTTTCTAGACTAAGTTGGTTGTTTGCACTGACCCTGCTGTCACTGGAAGTAAACAGGACTGAGTTACCTTCTAAAGGTACATGGAAGAGAGCTGTAACGTAGGTGGTACCTTTATGGATGCATGTTTCTCTCCATTTCTCAAGGAGGCCTGACTAGCTAACTTAGAATAAATGTTTTCCTTTTAGAAGGCTGAAAAAAAAAGTATATGAATGGCCTAGATCCGAACAAGATAACACAATAATAAATACTATTATTTGTAACAATATTTATAATTTTAATGCATATTAGAAGATAACAATATAAGAATACTGCATATGTGTATTATAATAACATGAATAAATAAAAAATCTCAGGCAGGTTAATTTACAACATGGGGAAACCATTCTATGAGTTTACTGCTATTTTGGGGAAATCCCATAATAACATTCAGAAGTGTTTTATCTGGTGCAGATTGGATTTGATGGGCTCCAGGGGTCACACTTGCTTTAATTTTCCTCCCGGACTCAGTTTAAACATTTGGTCTGGATGACCATCCATGCCTTATACCTTATGAATCCTGCAGATGACCTCTTTCTTCAAAGATTAGCACTTTAATCAGAACCTTGTACCTGCAGGAACAAGGGACCACAACTTTTCAGAGTAGTAAAATTTCTAAGCTCCTTTTAAAAGCCAGTCTCACTGGGAGGACCTTTACAGTATTCATTCCCCCTGTCCACAGTCCTATGATCATGGAACTTGTTGACTCTCAAGAATAGTAACAGTTTAATTGACCAGGGATGGTTAATAGGATTGAATATCAGTGTTTCTGGAATTATTTCATTAAAAACTTGGTGTAGTAATTTATGAATGTAACTAGTTTTGTGCCAAGAACTTAAGACAGGAAAATTATGTGTCATCAGCAATTTATTCTCATTTTTAATAATACAGCAACAATTGTGCTTCCAGTGTGTTTGAGCAATTTAAAGATATTGTTATTCAATTAACTGTTTGCTTATTTTTGACATCTATCAAAATTCCATACATACATGATTCAGAAATGAACTCCTAAAAGGAGTATTTTCACTGGATGCGTGTAAAATTTGCACAGGTTGAATTTTTTTTACAAGATTATCTGGGTAAAACATGCAAAAGGGAACCTAAGTTTCATGTGTGATACAGTCTACCTCAGGCAGGTAGTGAGGAATAGTGTTGGAAGCTAGTTCCAGTATGCAAGACTATGATTGTCACAAAAACTGAAGTAGGATTATACCTTGTAGAAGAAAACACTGGTTGCTTCATAACAGTGGAAAAAATTCCTGTGGAGAGTAACACTGAGCAGTATTATGTGACTTGGAACGTTGAGGAAAAAATAAATTTTACATTAAGGCACTGCACTTTTCTTGTTTAGAAACCCATTTTCTAGTAGAAATATAGTCAGAAAACTCGTACAATTTATCAGTGCTATGGTTGGGGTAAACAATCTTAAATTCATACTTCACAAAATCAAATGTTATTGCTTAGTTATGAAATGTTTATAACAGGAGTTTATGAAGTCAGGGTAACAGTGTTTTCAGACAAAATAATCTGAATTTTCTCCAAGAAGGCATAGCAATTGCTTTAGCATGGCTAGAATATATTGATAAGGAGGTTTTATAGGGGGCTTAAACTATCAGGAGTTCTTGGTTCAAAAGGATTATTGAATGGCAGCCTGATGAAAGAGGAAATTAAATTTAAAAACTGCTAGTGTGAAGTCATCAAATCAAGTCATACTTCCAGACTGCTCTTTTGCAGCTGACATCACTATCATCATTCCTGCATCTTGCAAGCATTGCATCAAGTCTACAATAGACCGAGATATCATCCATTGATGTGTCACAGGGGATAAGAATCTCCCTCTGTGGGCAATGTCACTTCATGGGCCACCCAAAATAAAAGAATTTTAACCTCTTAAATAGCTAGCTTAAAGAAACTGCCACTAAATGACTATGGTTGAGAGCATAAACAGTGGGACACTAGAGAAAACAGACAGACTTTAAAAAATCAATTTTTTTTTCTCCAGCCTTTATTAAGTACCACATACCTTATAAAGTTTCAGTCATGTTTAAAAGACATACTCAAGGCAACAGCTAAACAATGCTTTCCACACAAGGTTGAATAACAAGGCTGAGGAAGGGCAGTCTGTTAGGCTTCCTGTGGCTTAGGTAACAGGTGCTTGCGTAGATCTTCAACAGTATCCCTCTTCTCTCTTTGTTTGGAAAGAAATACAGAGGCCAGAATGCAACTGAGCAATAGACTGTCTCTGCTGTTTGATGTCATAAATGTTGTCCAATAACAGCTAGCATGATAACAGGAGAAACGTCATTTTTTATGAGATAGGACTTACGTTTCATAGAGCCTCTACAGCCTCTACTATTAAATGGGGTCAAGATTTGGTCTGAAGAAGGACTTCAACAGAAATACATTTCAAAGAGATTACCAATATGCTTTTCTTTTATAAGAACTTATATGTTAGTATGAAGAATTATAAATAATATAAAACATCTGGCTTCATGCTCCAAAACAATTGCTGTCTAAGACTAGGAGAGGATTCCTTTGTGGATATTGTCTTATTACATGCTAGCTGCACCTTCCTGAAGGAACTGGTTCTTCATTATCAGCAGCTGGATAATAGTTTTGGTGGACTGCTGTCCGGTTCTGTTATTTCAGTTTTTGTATATGTCACTAAGGGCCAGGAGAGACCATCTAAGGTTCAAAAATAAAAAGAGGAAAAGGTTCCCAGACAAAAAGATGCTTCTGCATTGCCACTGAATTGCTTTGTCACATCTGTAGGCTTCTTTCTTTGACATTCAAGAACTGAGTTGTCAGACTTTGTTTTGAAGAAATCTTTTTGTAGTTTACGCACAGAAGTAATCCTGTCACAACAAAGGGGAAGCTTATAAAAAGATACTTAAATACCTTATCACTAAAAAAAAGTGAAGAACATCTTGTGCAATATAATCTGAAAATATTTCTGCTCACCTTCTTCATAGTTTGTATGTACATACTTATTCCTAATGATGCAGATTGCTTATCCATTTGCTTTACATGTTTGAATATGCTATATATATATATATATATATATATATGCCAAAAATTATAATTAGATCATCTAGCCTGGCACCACAACTCATCAAATTTTGCACTTTATTTTATCTGACTAAGACTAAAGCCCTCGCAGATGTATCCTGAGTAAAAAGTTAGAAAGCACCTAGCTTCCTGAGGGAAAAATAATCAGTTATACTAGATATAGAATCATAGAATGGTTTGAATTGGAAGGGACCTTAAAGATCATCTAGGTCCAACCTCCTTGCCATGGGCAGGGACATCTTCCACTGGACCACGTTGCTCAAAGCCCCATCCAACCTTCAACACTTCCAGGGAGGGGGCATCCACAACTTCTCTGGGCAACCTGTTCCAGTGCCTCACAACCCTCATAGTAAAGAATTTCTTTCTTATATCTAACCTAAATCTACCCTCTTTTAGTTTAAAGCCATTACCCCTTGTCCTATCACTACATGCCCTTGTAAAAAGTCCCTCTCCAGCTTTCTTGTAGGCCCCCTTCAGGTACTGGAAGGCTGCTACAAGGTCTCCCTGGAGCCTTCTCTTCTCCAGGCTGAACAGCCCCAGTTCTCTCAGCCTGTCCTCACAGGAACGGTGCTCCAGCCCTCTGATCATTTTGGTGGCCCTCCTCTGGACTTGCTCCAACAGCTCCATGTCTTTCCTGTGCTGAAGGCTCCAGAGCTGGACACGGTACTCCAGGTGGAGTCTCACCAGAGTGGAGTAGAGTGATGACTAGGTGAACTGTATCCATGATTAGAAGGAAAGTGAAACTCCACAGTGCTCTGCAGAGAAATCTGGGAAGAAATTCTTTCAAACTGAAGTCAAGACAACAGTGAGTTTCAGTTCTTTCTCACAGGATATTATCTATGGTCCTTTCTCTAACCATCACCCATTCTGTACCCTAAAGGAGAGGAAAAATCTGAAGTCCACAACCACAATATATTAATACAGATATACATCCAGTGAAACAAAAATATCTTGACTTTACAGGCAATTATTCTGAGGCCTAAATTATGAGATATTATTATACGTATTGCCCTGCTCTGGGGTGCAAAGATGAGATTGTTGCAAGCAATCAAGTCTTCTATATTTACATTTCTCTACTTTTCGTCCCAGTCCCAAAACTGTGAGGGGACTGAGTCTTATCCTCCAAGACCAGAAAGGACAATATAACAATTCAATGTGGCCGTCTGTACTCCCCACTAGTAGAATGTCTTCCACAAGTTAGATGAAAGTGAAACTAATTTTTTTTTAAGAGAACCATGACTCTTTCAGGTCTCCTGATAGTTTTGTGTATTATTTCTAGAAGAATTATCTTAATTTCGATCCCCAGTATTTAGCTTGTGTTCCATTTCTGACAGCAAGATCAAAAAGCTCTGTGTTGTCAGATATAATTCCTGTATTTAAATACTTATACTCATTTATCAATCTATCTCTTAAACTTCCCTTGAATACACCAGATAAATTTAATTACTTACACCTGACACCATAATGTAAGATTATCAGCTATGTGATCTTGGTTTTGAGGGGGCTGGGTTTTGAGGGGTTTTGTTGGCATATCCTCTCCAGCATTTCCCATCTCCATTCCTCTTTATTATCCGTTCAAAGATTTTGTTTGCCCTCTTTTCACAGAAGCACAGAAAGCTCATGTTGTGGATGTAATCTATAATACTTAAACCCTTGGTTTATTCATTGTTTTTTTAAGACAGTTTCTGCCGTTCTGTAGATATAAACTGCTTTCTTGAATTCAAAATGTATTCCTTTTCATACGGCTTTATTAAATAATTTTTTCTGGGTTCTAACCATTTAAATCACTTGATTTAGAATACTGTAGTGGTAATCCATCCCTTATTTTTAATAGCCTACCAATCTTTGGATACAATACTGTGTACAATATTCACTGATAAAGCTAGGTACTTTTTAACAACTTTCAAACTTTTCACCCCTCAGTTCCCAGTTTCCTGCTGGAAATAAGAATTATCAGGTAACAAAGCTAAACAAGATAAAATATCTTTCTTTTTTCAAGTTACTTTTGCAAACAATTTATGCATAACCTTTTCCTTGTCCAGTCCCTTCAATGATCCAGAAACCATACTATGAAGTCAATAAATTATAAATAGAGACAGGTTAGAACTGAAACAAGAAAAACTATCCAAAAGATCCTGGATACCAGTATCAAAAGAACAGTTTCTGATCCCTCTAGCTCATACCTGTGAATTTTGTAAAATCAAGTTTTTTGAATCAAAAAACCCTTCACTACTTGTAGTAAGTTTATTAAGTCCAAGTCTACATATATGCTTTGTTTACCACCCCCATACTCCAATCAAAACCAAAACCAAACAGAAAGAGATCTCACCAAAAAAGCTATCTGACTAGTAGTTATTATAATTGTAGTCTCTAGTTCGTTACCAGCAAAGTTCACAGGTAACAAATCCATTCTTGTACCTGAAAATCAGGCTAGCTGATTTGTTATTCTGTGTTATATCCTTTTCTGGATGGTGGGACAACGTTTGCAAATCTCACTGTTTCCCAGTTTTCCAACATAAGTGAAAAAATTGGCAAGGATTCACAAGTTCCTTTGGGAATTCTGAGCATAAATTACTTGGCTAGTTCATTTGAAACATTCTCTAATGGGAATGAATGTTGCCTTATCAGTGCTTTGTTTCAGATAGAAAATGTGTTTCCATCAACATTTGAATGGTCTGGCCCTAAACCAGCCATTATCTCAGCTTCTCTTACTCTGAATGAACTTACAACCTTTCTGAGAAAGATACACCACAGTGTACAACTCTTCTTTTTCAGATTAGATAATTCTACAAACATAGCTCAGAAGAAATAGAAACATCCAGCAAGTTGTGTACATGCTTTCTTTCTTAAACATGGCTTTTCAAACGAGTCCCTCTCCCTTTCTCTGCTCTGTCTTCTGACTTTCCTTCTCACCTGAGTTTGGTGAGAGACCAGAATCCCTCTTCTAAAAGAAAGGGGTCGCCTTGTTTCTTGTTTCTCTAGTTTTGTCCCGGATAATGCAAAATAGGCACTGAAAAATCTGTATTCTCCTTTGCAATGCTGGAGACTTCTTATAAGCTGTGACTTGATTAGACAGATAAAAGACTTTGTTTATGTGTTCAGGATAGGATACTTCAGAATGAGAAGGGGAAAAGAAGGACTCAGAGAAGCTACTTTATTCATTGGAATTGTTGTCCAGGGAGTAGAAACTGGAAGTAAAATCTAATATTTTAGAGCAGTACTTTGGCAGGAAGACATTTTTAGTATGTGATATTTCAAAATCTGGAAAGCATTTCTTGGTGATAGTACATATTTTAGAGACTCCCTGTGTTGACAGTGTTTTGTTGATACTTTCATCCGTGGTTGGATGTTTTTCTTGGCACCTGTAAATTCCAGAATTATGTCAGCTGTCAACAGCAGAATTGCAATAGTAATGTCTTAAGGCATTTTTCCCTAAAATAGATAGGAAAACAGCAGATCACTCTCAGGCAAACAAACTGACTGATTTTTCCAGAAAGTGCCTAGTTTCAAAATGAGTCTGCTATAATCTTTACAAGTGTTTCTTGTTACTCTTCCAAAAATGTGCTGCAGATTTGAATTTGAATCAAGTGGCTTCACTGGCTATAATCAATGATTCTCCAAGAATTAGCCAACTAAAGAGGAATTTGCAAATACAAGCTAAGAATTCTGATGACTATGTTTGGGAAGATGGAGGTGAAAATGCGCCATATGGGGGAAGAAGTCGGAGACTAAAAAAAGAGTAACAGAGAAGAGGGACATGTGGTTAGAAAGTGAAAGAGTAGAAGATGGAATGGGTGAGCAAAATGACTGCTGTCAGCTGACCTGCAAAATTCTGAAAACAGCAGAGACTGAATAAACTGAACAAGGAGGTGGGGCAGGAAAGATTATGCAGAGAAAAGAGTGGCCTTGTAAGTCAAACTGGGATGAGAAAACTTTGGGAGTTGTGATAAAGAAATGATTAAAGAGAGAGGAGTATGAAGACCAGAGCAAGGATGAAAGAAACTGAGTTTGGATGGAAAAATTTAGTCAACACAGATATTACCAACCTAATAGTTATAATTAGACTGTTGTTTAAAATAATAAAATGTGGTTGTCTTTGTATCTTCATTCTTTCCAGTTTCACACTAAGGAAAATCTGTATACAATTACTTTAAAAATAATACTTTCAATGGATATTAGGACTGCAAGCTCAATCACCCAGATCTAGTCTATATTATGGCTGTTACCTATCAAACTTACTTTGAGTTTCCATTCCCCACTCCCCCAAACCAAAAAATTGTGATACCACCTTTGACTAGATGGCGCTGTTCTACTTCTTCCACAGAAAACAGCTCAGCCAGCTGATCAGGATATTGTATGTATGGATTAAATTAAATCTTAAAATATATAGAACAACTTGTCTTATTAAAACATAGTTTCTTCAGGTCCACAAAAAATGGCATAAAATAGGAACTAAATACTTAATGCTTCTATATTCTCAAATCTAGATGTGTTTTCCTAATTATTTACACCTAAATTAAAAGATCAAGTTGAAATAAAGTAAACTGAATGTATTGGAGAACTGTAAATTCCACTAGAAGACTCTGAATGAGACAAAATGTCATTAATTTCCACCAGTTTTTTTCAACCTTCTTATTTAAGGTAAATACTTTCTAATCCCAATACAGTTATTTTATGTAAGAAATTTTAAAATTATTTGAAAGTATATGAGTGCTTTAAAGCTCTTTAGACTAATTTCATACTGATTTACTGTGATAATTGCTGATGTATTAAATGCATTTAATCAACTTTATTATGCTAAAACTTAAAGAAATTACACCAGTCAAAACTAGTTCAAAACATCTTAATGTGATGTAAAAAAAAAATTAAACTAGTTGAAGTAATTGCTTTGTCACTCTGCAATGGAATAAAGTAATGCATCACTGCTCTGAAGTTAGTATTTTGAATGTCTGGTAATACATCAGATATGTATGACGCGCTAAGTCTAATTTTAATATTAATTTTTGTTACTCAGTTCTTTTCCAAAAAGGTCAAATTTAAATTATTCTAATTTTAAAAATAGCTAAGAAGTCTAATGTTAGACTTATGCAGGTAAGCTAGTGGCCTGTGTTCTTCACCTAATTCAGCTTTATGGGTCTGCCTTTAAATGTGATTTGGTTCATATCTAAAATATTTTCATTCTATGTCTTTGGGAAGATTTGTCTGTGCACAGGACTAGAAGGAATTATAAGTAAAAAGGCAGGATACTATACGCGTAGAAGTGGAACAGCAGTGTACAAATAAGGATAGATACATGAAACATTGTCTCAGATATGTCGAAAGAAATACTTGATGCAAGAACTGAGGCTTAATTAGGCTGTAACTTTTAACAGTTTAAGTCAGCTGGGAACTTCCCTGCAGTAACTCAGACCACAAAGGTAATCATTACTTACATTTCCACTTACTGGACAGCTGCTGCCAGTATTCACCACTTCACAGTTAGTCCAGCCAGTTTCTAGGACCTCACATATAAGAAAGGCTACTGAAAGCTCTAATCTTGTTTTCCTCTTCTTTAGATATGGCCTTTCTTTTCATCTGATTTAACTCTATTCAGAATAAATTGCCAAGATATGACAATGTATGCAGTGCCTTGACCCACTCCACTAAGCTGTGGCTATAGGGATGGTAAAAAATACCTACTATTTGCATTCTGACAGCATTAGAAATACTCTATTCCTCTTCCAAGGAAAGAGAAAGTGCAGTGCCCATATAATAGTAATATGTAATGAGTATAGTAATTATTAGCAACATCAATTTTAATAATAATTCTGTAGTAGTCACAGCAGAAAGAAAAGGCTCAGTGTGGTGGGGAAGCTTTATACTGCCTTTTCATTGTGCTCAAGAGATTAAAAACTGAACACTAAAGAACAGAAACTAAAGATGTGATATTTGGGCACATACTCCTTCACAGTTTTGCTAAATATTGTATTCTTATTATTTAGGTGGGCAGAATAACGGCTGCAGAGTGCTTATATATGCCACTATACTGATATTCAAAGTCTAGGAAAGCGAAAACGTTCGTAGGATCTCTTTCCATCTCCCTCTATCTCTGCTGGTACAACAGCCTATGAGATGCTGGAAATGCAACATCTGTGGTAAACTGTACATAAAAGAAGAAATTCTGTTAAGTTTCAAAGAATAAAACAAATCAAAATTGCCTTGTTTTCTAGTTCTCATTAAAATGTATTAACCTATGGTGTATAGTATGTAAAGGTTGATAAATAATTTTAATATGAGTAGAAACCTAAGATGGAGGTTAGCGATTTTTATATGTACACCCAGAGCTGAGAAATTAAGCTGCAGAAATGTTAAAATTAATTAAATAAATAAATAATTTAATCCCTACTGTTTTAAAACTACAGTGAAGTCTGTAATATGGAATAAAGCAAAATAGTAGCCTGTGAAAAGTCTAAAACTTATACAAACATGGATCTACAAATTTCTTATCTCTTAGGACAGAACATAAATACTGCAGCAGATTTACCTGCTAACTTCCTGAAAGTAGGATCAGATTAGAAGTATCTATAGAGAGCACAAAGATAGTTATTTCAAAGCTTTCCATGGGTAAATCTCAATAGTATTTTTGCTTTCTCTTTGTCACTGTAGAGAATGGCTCCTTTTCTCCCTCCCAGGAGGGATTTTTCTCTCCTTTTCTATTAAAACAACTAAAACTTGAATCAGCGAAACTGTGAAAGAGGAAAAAGAAACGGAAGCTAAGAAAAGTAAAAAGTTTGAAGGCAACTGGAAATTGACAAATAAGTGTCAGAGCAGAAAACGTTGGCGGTTTGCCAACCAGCTGCGAAAACTAATTCAGCTTTAGATAAAGAGATTTTAAAGGGGAAAAGGACAAGCAAACTTCAGAAAAAGGAAGAATAAAGGAGCAAAGAATAAATTCTTAGAGCTGTGTTAAAGAAGAAACATAGGCAGTGCTTTGTTGTTTTAACTGCAGAACTGCAAGAGGGGCTTTTCATTGAGACTTTGAATAGTACCAAAGAAACAGCCAGAATAAAGTGGAAGCACTAAAGGTTTCCTTAATGCAGTAGCTTATAGAGCAGCCCTCAAAAAGAGATTTGAAGATTAGCTTTTCTAGACAAATAGAAATTATTAATGGCAATGTTTTCTTCACCAGTGTACATATGGACATAAAAATAACAGCATTACACACAGTTCTGTGTACAAATTCATGGCAAGAAGAACTTGAAATTATTAGACAAACAAACAACTGACAAAGAAAATGAAATAATTGAAAATTTCAGTGAAGGCCACCTTTCGCTAGTAAAGAAAAGTATTATAGTGAGCCAGTAAGTAATCTTCAAGAATACAATCTTTCTTTTTCTGTGTACATCATGTTTTTTATTTCATGGTCAGAGAGCATGTAAAAGAATGAAGTGATGAGTGCTGCCTGGTCACAACAGCAGACCAAAATAGCAAGCTGGCATATAAAATAACATGAAGGAAGGTGGTCACAGGCTTGTCCTCTCATCTGTCACTAGCTCTTTTAATCAGTCTGTGAACAGCAAGTCAGCATGACAGAATGCTGCTGGTTATTATGCAGACATCTGATGACTGCATCTACTCTGCCCGATTACAGCAGTCTCAGAAGTTCCCTTAGGACAACATCTCCTGACCATTTAGACTACACAGAGCTTAACGGCCTCCTCTGGGTGCCCTGAAAACACCACCTCTGAGCTCACCAGAGGATTCCCCGAGAGCACCAGACTCTGAGAGTGACCTCACATATGCCCTCTGCGTGAACTACGTCCTTTCACCTCTATTATGCACGGTTTGACTCTGCTGCATGGAATTCCCAGAGCAGCATAGCATGACTGTCCAGCTTTCATCCTGCAAGGGCAGGAGGCACAAGTTCTCTTGCATTACAGCATGCACCTTAGGTACGTGAAAGATCTGGCATTAAGAAGACAAGAACAGTTTTGGCTCGCATCGAACAAAAAGCCTTGACATGTGTAACTGCCATAAAACTCAGGGAGAGTTCACCTAGTATGTTTAAAACATTTGTTAAATATTCTTTCAGAGAGGGAATTATGAATGGCAAATAACACCCCAAAGTGTATTTTGCAATGTTATGGAGAAAAATAGGAAGAATATTCTATCTTACTGTGAAGTTAGAGCTCAGAATTTCAGTGGATCATTCAAACAGAAAACATACTTCTGCAAATAAATTACATTGTCAATGTGAGCTGTAGTATTGTTATCAACACAGAATAGTAAACTGTGAAATAAGGAAACAACATGGAGACCCTCTATCTGCACTTAGTCACAAACAGACTATAGAAATGTCATCATTAGTTGACATTTAGATTGTGAAAGTATCTCATTTCCTGCAAGCTTAGGCAAATGAGGGATTTAGGCTATATTTTATTTTTTATGGCTACATTTTCCGGCAGTCAGCTGTTTCAGATTGACAATAAAATTCCTAATGGTAGTTGTTTGTTCTTTCGGGAAGTTTCTTTCAAAGTTTTTGTCAGCTTAATAGTTGTTCTCCTGCTACTCACCAGAACAGAAGACTGTATTTTCAGTGAGGTATAACAAATGAGGATGTTGCCTTTGTGTCTTCCGTGGCCTGTAAGACCCCAAAATTTGTCACCATCCTTAGTTTTTATTGTCTTTCCCCATTCCTAGATTTTCACCGTGTATTTATGCTAATGTTTAATATTAGACAATTTAATATGGCTTTTCTGAATTGGAGGTGCTTTAATTCATTGTCTGCTTTTTTACACCTATTTCTACCATTTGATATGCATATTTTGTTGTATGTGTGTTCTTTGAATATGTCCCAGTTGTGCAAGTGAGCCATACCCAATGAAAAACTGCAAGAGAAAGAAAATTATTCAAAAAATATATCATTTTTAGTTCACATCCTCCTTACAATAGGGAATTTTCCTGCAAAGTCTTTTTAAAAGATAAAACAAACTATTTGAGACAACATCTGGGCTGGAAAAATTATCTCACAGGTTTCAAATGGCATTCCCACCGTCAGTAGCAATGGGTCCACCAGAATGCCTTCCAAACTATTGTCTGTCATCTGTGATGGGGAGCGCCAACTCTCTGGGGTAAGGACAATATGTGAATAGCATTGAGAGTATTGATAGCACTTGATAATAGAAAGGGGTTTTACGGTCATATACTCTTAGTATTTTAAAAGCTGTTATTTGAAATGTGTGTGGTAAAGATGTTGTTAGCAACTAAGTGAGAGTTTGTGAGTCACAAAAACATAACTGGAATTTATAATATAATCTATATATATAACATATATGTATTATATATAATATATATATAGTATTTATAAACTATAGATATAATATATAACTTTGGCTTTTCATTCTGTTCTTGTAGACATTTAATAATAATTGCTGAAAGGGACAAAGAAAGTCTGTCATTCCCATTGCTTAATCAGACAAATACCTTCACTGACATGAAGGAAGTGACTGATGTGAACAACAGTTTGTGGATTCAGGACCTGAATCTGCCAGTGACTGAACTGACAGTTCTTGAACCACAGGAAGAGGAACTGCTGGAGAAGTGGCTGCCCTTGAGTGTGTAAAGTCCAAATCATGTCACATGGGTTGCAGGATACCAGGGGTGTTACCTGCAAGCCTGTTATCTCCCAAATGTGTAAAAACACATTTATGGCATATACATCAAGGATTCTAAAGTCCTTTTTAATATGGAGGTCCATGCGTGATTCACTACTGTACTGCTTCTGGACTACTGATTGAAAAATAGCATGTGGTATTGCTATATTATCACATCCTTATTGCTGATAAAATCAGGGAATGCCGAGAGAGCTGGTTTTTTCATTTTTATTTGTCAGACCATAAAACAGAAATGTTAATTTTGCCTTTAACAATTTCTGATTAGTAACAGCTCATATTCAAAAACTTTTGGTTTTATTGGCTTAAGTTACCCTGCATTTTTTATAAATTGTTCTACAAAATTAATTTTTTCTAATTTCTTTTAGACTTCATTATCTTTCTGATGACACGGTAATTTTCATTTCTATTTTTTAACCTACTTTTAGCCGACTTTTTCACTTTGATTTTGCTCTACAGCAATGCATGCTTTTACCCATTTATTTTGATAACTTAATGGAAATTTACTTTTTCACAAGGGCACTTTTAGATGAGTTGTGTTTGACTGCTTAAAAGCTGACCCTCTCCAGCACCCATTAAAAATAATGAGACTGTCCCTCTGGGATATAGCTAAGATCCTAGGAGGTGAACAGATTAGCAAGAACCTGAAACACAAATAGTTTGCAGCCATGTCAGATAGCTTTCATAAACTTTGCAGTCTAAACTAGAGAGTGGTCCTCTCCACGACTTGAAGAGAGAGCTCAGGTACTGTAAAGACTGGCTTACTCTTGGACATACCTTTTTCCTCTAGCTGAAAAATATAGACGGGAGTTCAAGTAGTGTGTAAGACAAGCATCTTGATGCGACCTATTTATAAAATTTTTGTCTCGCTGTGAAACAGTTTGATAAGCTTTTACAATATTTTGCAGAACTTTTTTCTTCTGAGTTTATATTCATGGCCTGATGTCTCTCAGAATTGGAGAAGGACATCAATGTATCCTTTTTTGGATAGCTAATGTGTAGCACTGGGGCTGAAAGTTTCTGTGCAATGGAGAAACTTTCAAGTAACCTCCCCTCAGAATACTTCTCTTCTGCTATATTTAAGCTATGAAAGCTTTGAAAAGGAGTGAGTGGGAAGGGTCTTAGAGCTATCTGGTTATAAACCAAACAAAAGGTAGTAGAGGCACATGAATTATTCAAGTTCATTTTAAGTGCAGAACTGGAAAACTCCTATGGAATTTTTTTTTTTTAAATTACTTACTCTGAGCAAGTAAGATTGCATTTATTGGCTTTCCTTAATAGTATTACAGAAGAACAAGAAGACTGTTACATTTTTTTAACAAATAATATTAATCTTTCTTTTTTACGTGACAGCTTTTCAAGTAATGGAAAACCTGATTCCTTTTCAGTTAGTTTAAGGAACGAAATCAAGTGTAAATCTCACCAGTAAAATCACTGCTTGCATTTAAGACTTAATCTATGCCAGTGTAGCACTGCAGTATTTAAAACTTTTTTTCCCAGTCTGCGTCATTATTTGCAAATCACGAAGTGAGGTGAGCTGCAGACAAAGTGGCTGTAGGAACAAAGAATTTATCTTTGATTGTAGTTGTTTTTTGGTAACATAGCTTACCTGCATCACAGGCTTCAGCTAATAAACATTTGTTTCATTTTTCTACCCAGTCTTTCTTGCTGTTTTTTTCCCTCTTTTATGCTTCGGAAGGTAGAGCCCTGCCAGCGTTCTACCATTCTAGCAACACCTGCGATATCCCAGCACAAAAATGCATAACAGAAATACTGCTTGTCCAAACTAAAGTTATTGATTTACTTGTTTTACACATTTAATACAGTTCAATGTCTTTTTGTCTCCCGAGATTTCTCTTTACCACCTAAGCCATTAAAGTTATGTGGCTTCTTAATGATTTTCAGATTTCTTTGGCCATCAGTAGGATGCAGTATTAGTTTTGTAAAACTATATGAAGGTCAGCTTTGGCAAGTAAATAAAATACTTGTGGTAAAATTAACTCTTTCAGAGAAGTGTAATAGGTTTGGAACTGGATTAGTTTAGAGTTGAACATGCTGAAAACGTTCATAATATCCGCATTGCTATTGGGAAATGCTAGAAGCAGCATCTGATCTTCTTTTTAAGTGCGTTTCTATTCAGCAGTACCCGTAAATTGTCCGCTGGGCCCGTTACTGTGGTAGTGGATGTAGAAGCCTGAAGCCTGCCTACGTTGTACTTTAGGAGCTTACAGTGCCTTATGACCTCTGCTTTTTACCCTTGTTTCTCAGTAATTATCTTCTGCGAATAGGTGTAGATGCAAAGTAATGGTAAACTAACTCATATCCAGAGTAAAATTATTCTACTACTGATTAATATGTATTTTTTTCCAACATTTAAGTAAATTAACAGTTCCTACTATTCCAACAATTCCAATGTTTTTTTTTTTCCTTGAAGATGCATGTTAATTGGTAGCAATAAATTAGTAAAGACTTTTTTGTGTAGGCATCAAGGTGCTGTGTAGGCCGGCTGCTCCCTAGGTGCCGGCGGCATTGTGGGATTCCCCATGACAGTCCGGTCTGTCTGGGCAGCGCCTGGCAGCCAGGGCCCATCCCACCCTCCAGCCAGGAGCAGGGCAGCAGGGCGACACCGGGGAAGCCCCAGCCCCAGGCATCAGACACCTCTTTGGGGACAGGGATGGACTGAGGCCAGGCTGGGATGAGGGCCTGCAGGTGGGCCCAGCTCAGTGGGGCCTGTGGCAGGGCAGGGCTGTGGGGAGCTGGAGAATGGCCCTGCTGCTGCATCGCTGGGGCAGGGGCTGACAGCCCCAGGGGGGTGTGACACGGGGTCCTGGGCCGTGGGCAGGGTGGGGGGGAGTTTCCGGGGGGTTGACATGGGGCCCTGGGCTGTCGGCACGGTGGGAGAAGCCCCACCCTGGGTTCCCCCATGGGCCCTCAGGGGTGGTCAGGGACAAGCACAGCTGTGAGTGCCCTCAAGGCCCTGGCAGCAGGAGTGCTATGCTTCTTATTCTGTTCCTGTTGAAGGAAGGGGTTAAAGGGATTTTAAAAGAAGTGGCATTACCTAATAGCTGCTGTGCATTTAAAAAAATGATAGTGCTTATCTATTGTCTAAATTAACTGAAGCAGAGAGTCTTGCATCTCCGTACAAAGGGATTAGTTCCTGATAGGGGCTGGGAGTTGCCTAGAACCAGTCAAGACAGACCCTGCTGTATGGATGGGAGCCAGGAGAGAACTGAGTTTGCGCAGAAACAAAGGTCAATCAGCGGACACCGTGATGAAGAGGATGGGCCTTCATCTTGGGACCCCTGACGACCACCACTAGGAGGCACTGCACAAGTGCAACTGGGAGGAGTATATGGAAATTATTTCTCGGAACTAATTTTGATATGCAATGAGGATAGATGCATATGTATAGGTGTATTGGGAAATCTAATGCATATGTAAT
>Ga0065711_1003451_pt1 | contig 27902 bp, 12 predicted proteins | sample Hoacrofraction12_FD_59098 | JGI IMG/M metagenome (GOLD analysis project Ga0065711, IMG submission 59098) | Hoatzin crop microbial communities from Cojedes, Venezuela - Epithelial fraction 12 v2 (version 2) | ecosystem: Host-associated > Birds > Digestive system > Esophagus > Crop | place...
TCTCGGCAGAGCTGCTCTGCAGCAGGTCCGCCCCAAGCCTGTACTGGTGCATGGGGTTGTTCCTCCCCAGGTGCAGGACCCTGCACTTGCCCTTGTTGAACCTCGTCAGGTTCCTCTCTGCCCAGCTTTCCAGCCTGTTCAGGTCTATATATAAAGAAACTTGAAATGGTTGTTTGCCTGTTTTTTATTTTGTCCTACAACATGCATTGCAGGATCAAATGAAAAACATACCACCTTTCAACAGAACACATGGACGTCACCAAAAAGAAATCCAAATGGAGACGATGTATTATTTAAGTGACTCTTTAAAAGTAAGGATGGGCTTCTTTGATCATAGCACTGTCTCAACTGCATAAATAGTTTGGCTGCACCAATTGTATTCCTGAAGGGTGTCTACTGGGAATAGTTGCTCTGCACCTAACAACTCTTTATACCTATTAAAGCCTGTAATTACAACAAGAATTACCATTTGTCTTCCGGTTTCGTGGGATAATGTCATTGTATGTCAAGTAGGGGATTATCAAGTGGAAGAAGACCATGCCAACATTCTCATTTTGTGTTGAACAGGAGGATCTGATAGTATTAATCTGTTAGGAGGAGCTGTTGAGTGGGGGAGACCCGTTCACTGGGTTATGCTAATGGGTGTGGGTCCTCCACAACCATTTATAGACAGTAAGCACAGAAAAGAGGAGATGCAAAGCATTCAGATTTTCTTAAACGGTATAGACTTGCTATTCAGCCGTTGAATAGTGTAATATAATCATGCGTTAGAGCCATATCTAGCTAAAAAGGTGTAGTTTTGACTTCTGAGTTGTTTCATGGCCTCTGTGCTCCCTTTGTAATTAAATTGGTTTAAACTGAAAGCAAATTCTGGGCCAAGGAATCAGTTTCTTACAGTGAATCTGGAAGAAACTTAGAGAATTAGATTATTTTGCAGGTCTCTACTTTTTTTTTTTTCACACAGCATGTTATGTATTTGCAGAGTTGACACGTCTCTTAACTTTCAGTCCTGGTGTTGGTTAGTGTGGTATGTTCAGCCCAGGGCAATGTTCTGGTCCTGGCATGGTAACACAGTACAGCCCCATGCAGGTGGAGCCCCAGATTTAAGTTCCTGGGAGCTGACTGATCTCATCAGTGATGGGCCCCTCAGAAGACCATCAGGAGGGTCTCATCACATCACTATTTACCTTTGCCAGAGCTCTGAGTTGGCAGGGCGCTACTGCTGTGTTTCAGAGACAGCTTCGCTGTCTCTGCAAGAGCAGTTTTTACATGGACAAAGTATAGATAAAAGGCTTTATTCTGTGACACTGATATCCAAAACTATTTTTCCCATTTTTCAGATTTATTTTTTTATTTCTTTAGTTTATTTTAAACATTATATCATATTCCCTCTACTTTCCTAAAATGAGTGAAATGCTGAGTTTTCATATTAGCAGATGTTTTCAACACTACAGAGAAACTTGTGTTCATCCTAAATGACGCTTAGTTTTCTCCCTTTCCCCATGCTGTTCCTTCTGCAGCCTTCCTATATGTCACAGTAAGTCACAGTAATTTAGTGGCAAAATGTGAATGGCATCTTGTCAGTACTGGCACTTCCAGGCTTTGCTGCTTTTCTTGGAGCCACACCACAACTCACAACCAAGGAACGTTTACTTTTTTGAGAGATGAGTTTAGAAGAAGCTGGGGTCAAGGAGGTCTCTGCTCACAGATGGTGTTTTGTATTTTTTTCTCCTACTTCTGACTTCCCTCTGCTATTAAATATATTGGAGGTTACCTCTGGCAGTTCCAGCATTTTTGTTGGTCTTCCTTTTGAGCAGATTGCTGCCTCTTTGTCAGTGATTATTACCTTAATCTAGGCAATGATCAAACTAGATCTAGACCAAAGTCCTTTCTGAACCCCACCAAATATTACTCCGTGTACTATTCCGTGTCTGTGACTTATTTGCAAAGATGGGACACCCTCAGAGAGTGTTAGGTCAGTATGAGACCAACTCTTTTTCATTTGATAGTCTAGGTAACCTGGTTGTTGGCTACGTGCGGACTGAACACAATAAAGAAGTCTCATCAACAGTCACTGGGGAAAAAAAAAAAAGAGACGTTTTCAAACCAGCAGAGATGTAGCTTGTGTGGATATGCCTTGGCATAGTACTATGACAACAGTTACTGCTTTGTAAGTGGGGTAAGGGGACAGATATTCTCTGCTGAGATGACTATTTGCGATCAAATCACAAATTGGCTGTGTAAAGCTTGGAATCATGGTTGCTATAGCTGCAAGCACAACAACAAACAGATGCACTGCTGAGTTTGATGCTTTTTCAGATTTTAGCGTCAAAGGTTTAGACTGAATATTCTCACCAAATATTTAAAGAACTCTTGAGAGTCATTTTGAGGAAGCATAGGAAAGTACGAACACTCTCAGTCTTGCAGCTCTATTCATATTTTCTCATTATCTGTGATGTTTTTGAAATTATTACTATTTTCAAACATTATCCTTTTCCAGTACAAAATTATGCTGTAATAATATACTTCAGGTTCAAAGCTCTTTCCCACCCAAGTTTCTATATAAAATTCAGCATCATATCATGCAGTTAAAACTACTTGATTTAAAAAAACTTGAAATAAGCAATTAAAAAACCCCCCAAAACTAGACACGCTAATGTCCCACATCAATGTTTTCATACCCTTTCCCTTTTTTGGAAGTCGCTTGCCATGGAACTACGCTCCCTCGTGCTCTTTTGCCAGTAGGTGGCATTCTCAATACCCATACTCGTTGCCGTGCCGTAAACGAGCACAAACTAAAGTCGGTATGAATACTTCTGTACTGTTTTTAGGTCATAGTACTTAATGTGAGACATATGTTGCTATTTTGCTCTGAGATCTTGCTTCAAGTTTAAATTTCAGACGATTCAGCTCTGTGAAGGACGAATCTCTCAACGTGATATGAGCTCAGCAAACTACGGATCTCTCATAGTCAACAGAGGAAAAGCAGAGTATAGCTCGTGCAGGGTGCGAGCTCTCTGAGTTTGAAGACCACAGATAGTGATAATTTATGAAAATGCTTAACATTATATTAACTCTGCAGAAGCCAGTAGGGAGAAAAGCAAGAATGTCTATTATATATACAACTATATTTCTGCATAAATTAACACATGCTGTAGATATAGCTGAGGAAATACTTGTTAAATCAACCTTACAGATCATGTGTTCTGTATTTTCAGGATGTCTCTAACAGACTTGAGCTTCCCCTGTTTTGAAGCTGCAATATAACCACACCAAGACATGCAGTAGTGCCTCCTTTCCCATGCTGAATTTGGAGCACAGCGTGGAATAAAAGACCTGAGACCTAAGCAAGTAGACTCTGGCTCACTTGTCGAGTTTAGTATATCTCATGTTTTTTCCCCTGTCTCAGTCTGTGCTATGACTGTCTGTTAGGAATATAGGAATACAGTAGCATGCAGTTTGACAAAGCATTTCAGTATTGTCTGACTAAAAATTTCTTGTTCATACAAGTTAAATCCCAGTGTGGCCTTTTGCGTTTCTTAGGAAGAAAGGAAAATAAAACCATGGCTTTTTAAGTGACTGCAGAACACATGATGTATCCTAAATCAAGAGAACTGAAGTTTAGTCCTGAGCTTTGCCCCTCAACTACATAGAGACTGACTGTGGCTGTCACATTCAGATGCTGTGGACAATCCTTGATCTGGATTGTTCAGTTGCAGGGACATAAAGACAATTCATTCTTTTTGTCTTGCTTCAGCTTCACATCAAGGACTGCTCTGCCAAGTGTGCTAGTAGGAAATCTGATGTCAGTGACTTATGCATCGTGGTCTTCATTAGAATTCCAAATGAGACCAGCAGCTCTCTTCAAATAAGCTACCAGCCAGATGTTAGAAAGTAATCATTACAGGGATCACTCAGCTTGATTTGAAAATAACACTAAAGAAGAAAAGCTGAGATGAGCCATTTGCCAGTTTGTGTAACTCCTTCAGATTCCTGAGTTGCATTAAAAAAAAAACCAATGTGAGGACCATTTTATGAAACTGAACACCTGCAGACATCTGCATGGGCAAAACCTTTTGATATATGCAAGTACTGGTAAACGGAGATTCAAATACTTTTCAGTTGATTTAATTGTGAGCAAAGTAGCAGGGCTCTGGATGCTCGCTGGGAGAAGCTGTCACCACTCATTAAAAGATACCAATGCCAACAACAACAAAAAAAAACCCCAAACCCACCCAAAAATATAGGCAGCAGTTTATCTTAACTTGTGATTACTACATCAGTTTGACATATTTGGCTTTTAGCCAATGTAAAATATGAGTAATTTTACTGAAAACAGAAGGGTGTATCTAGATCTACCCCATTCTATGTTAGGACAGCATTGGAGTGCTGTTGATGAAATGCAGTTAGTAGATCCCATCTGTAGAAGGTTGGAGGGCAGTGATTGTGGGGAGCTGGTCTATAGTTTGTAACATTGTTCCACGTAAATTGAAATGCAGCATTCCTGGGTTGCTCCGGTACCGCTTGAAATAAAGCCCAGCAATTCTCTTCTGTGGTTTCCTTGCAAGTGTGGGCAGTACTGAGACTGGCAATAAATTGGCTGACTTCCATTAGACCTAAACCTCTGTAGGAAGCTGAGTGTTTGTGCAGAGTGTAAGCCAAGCTGGTGAAATATTGTCTGTCATCCCTAACAAAGCTCCGTCTCAAGTGGGAGTGAAATGCTGTTAAGTGCTGCCGCGTGTCTGTGGAAATGTGTACTTTACTAAAATCTTCTTGCCAGTCCTAAATCCAGGAATGCTTACAGGGTAAAAGTTAAAATGCTGTGGGGAGATGAAACAAATGACGTTTTGATTACCCCTCCAAGTTTGACTTAGTGACTGACACAGCCTTCTCGTCCTTGGGGAAAAGTGGCAAGGAGTAGTCTTTTGCCTTTTTTCACCTCTGCTGTGCCATCCCCGCCTCGGCACAGCTGCTTATCTCACGGTTGAGGCTTAATTAGAAGACTTTGAGGCTGAAGTTGTGGAAGGGAATTTAAATTGCCTCTGTATGGATTGGGATCTGGTGGAGTTCATTAGCATGCAGGTGGAGTCTGTGTGTGTCTCTGCCTCTCCTCCCAGAGCTGGCGAATTCCAGGCATTGCCACACTCTGGCAGATCTGTTGTGCCTTATGGGCTTGGCCCACATTTTCATATTAGCACAGTTTAATTAGGCAAGGAGAGATTGCTGTGTCTCCAGAATGATCTACAGATAGATCAATATTTATTAGAAATATTCTTTCAAAGAAGTGTCTGGTCTGTTAGACAGGTTTGCTCATTCAGAAGCCCTAGAGCCATTTAAGAAACAATTAAATCCTCTCTGGTGTGAAGTGGAATATTGAAAAGGATTAACACTGACAGACCATGTATTCTCTCTAGTTTCTGCTACATTCCTATACCTTGCTATTTTTATCTGATATGTAGGTTTGATAGAGGGAGTTGGGTTCAGGGACCACTGCCCATCCTATGCAGCAGTGTAGAGCATGAGGGAGGATGTAAAATGGTTCCAGGCATTGGCTAAAAATGATCAAGCCCAAACAGAAATATGTGGCTGTAGAGGAATATAGAACTGCTGTGCTGGGAAGAACTTTTGATAGCTTAATTACATAAAATTTATCCTGGTTATCCGAATATGAAGTGAAAGGCAAGCACGAAGTGGTCTGGTCTTCTAAACACTAATGTGAGTAGCCAGGTTTACAGTGGCCATCCAGTGAAAGCTACGTAAGGACAGATTAGATGATCAGGTAATTGTTGATATTTTTTTCCTGATTTTTGTTTTTCAAATTAATTTTAGCATCCTAGGCAAGGGAAGCAGTTTTCCCTTTAGGGAGCATATTAGAACAATATGCCAAATCTGCTTATTTCTGAGGATTCACAAAGGATCTGAAGCAGAAGCCATAAATCAAAACTTTTGAACAGAAAAAGTCAACGTGAAAGACTTTATGAAGTCCACTAATGTGACGAAATTATATAATTTGTACAGAAAACAAACATTTACCTTTCTGAATTTTGTACAGTTTGGATTTATTTACATGGCTGAGTTTGCTACTCATGTTATTGTGCATATTCCTTATATATCAGTTTGTTTAATGTATGTTTGTAACACTATGTATTATAAATGTTCCTATTGTAAAAATTGCATTTTTCAAGTTAATGCCTTATGAACTACACAGTAACATAACTTTGTAGAATTGTAGCGCTCTCAATAAAGGCTGCAACCATTGAGAAGTACACTCAAACTGGCAAATACAGCTGGTTTGACTAGTTCAGCATAAACGAACCTCGCTTTTCTTTGACGGAGTCTCAAATACAAACTGAATTTGTAGCAATAAAAGCCTTGTATCCAAAATTGCTCCTTTTGGAAATCGGTCAGAATTTTGCTCTTCATCCTAGTGAAGCGAGGATCAACCCCAACATTATTTGTTATTTCTATTCTCTATATGTAAGTACTTTTTTCTTAAGCTAAAAAAGAATGGTTGTGCACTTGCACAACTGAGAAATATCACCAGGCACAGGTCAGTTGATTAACATCTAGTAGGAGTTCTCCTTTCAGTGTAACTCCCTTAGAAAATTAAGTGTGCCAGGCTTAAAATTTATCAGGGTTCATATGGAAAAAAGGAAAATAGTGCAGCTCTGCTTCATGCAAGATAGTGGAATCTTCCAATGGAAATCTAATAACAATCTATACATTTCTTTGTCAGAAGAAAATATTAATACTTACAGGATTTCTATTCCCAAAAAAGAGAAAATAAATTAAATACTGAGTAATTTTAATCTTTGGGGGAAAAAAATGCAGCTGTATTCGTATCATGTTTCTTAAGCATCCTCCTGTGTTGTTTTTTTTTCAAATGATGGTGATCCTAACAGTGTACTTGAATTGTGTTCATTGAATACTGGGTGGGTTAAATATCTCACCAATGCTGCCACTTTGTAATTCTAATGAAGTACAGTCCATGAGTGTCTGTAATTACACAGCCTGTGTGCAATCAGCAAGATTTCTAAAGGGAGTGTGTAGCATTGGAAATAACATTTTCTTCATTGCATAGTCTAATATCACCTGACATTTTGCCAGCCAGGGCACAAGCTTTCTGCAGGAAGCAGCAGAGTATCTCTGGTTTCCTTTAGACAAAAGAAGGTGGAAAATTAAGTTACTATAAATCTGCTGCTAGTTATGTTAATGAAATATTACATCATGTAGATCGACCTGCTGTAGATCTTAGATATTTTTTTTATTGTTTTAGTAATTTTCTCTATTTGTTACGCATGAAAAATGCTTTTGATAACCCATGCTGATCATACTTGCTCATGAACCAATGCCTACAACTATTGCCCTTAAGGATATATCTTCAGAACACGCAATGTTAGAGGCTGGGTAATGAGCACAACAGCAGCCGAAGACACTGATTAATTTAATCAGGGTTATTTTGCCGGCTGCCGAAGTATGGGAGGATGGATGCTGCCACTGGAAAATGCTGGAGCATTTAACCTGTGGCTATATATTTAGGGAAAAAGTCAGTTCAGCCAGCCTGTTTCAGAAACACTGGTAATGCAAAATGTTTTCTCCATTATGAAGGCAGAAGGTATTTACTAACTTCTTCAGATCAATTTATTATGAAGCAGCATGACGCTTTGTACTGTGTCTTAATAATGCGTGGAGGCATTCACACGGAAATTGCTGTTTAATTTTCACTGGATTACTTTTCTCATTTAAACAACAATAATAATGTAAAGTTAAGCGCAGAGCTCCAATAGCTTGCAATGGTCCTCCAATAGTCTCAACCTAATTTTGAAAGATTAATGTTTCAAGATACAGCTTCAGACTTCAAAGATTTTTTTTTGGTTTTTGGCCTTATGTGGAATGCTCATCATTTATTACTAGTTCTCTTAGTGTAGCCAAAGCAGCATGCTTTTCATACAGGATGCAGGCCATTTTTTAAGGCAAAACTTCTGTCAACCCAGCTGATTGAAAGAAAATGGGTAATAAACACAAGTTGCACTAGGTCTATGAATTCCATTGTCAAAAAAGGGGCCCAGCACAACACTTACATCTATGTGTTTGGAAACCAGACACATAAAAGAAGTATTTTGTCATTGAGATGGATATTGCTAATGGAATTGCCTGTGAGAGCGTTGTCTGCCAGATGATGAATAGATCAGCGCCAACTCAGCCTCTCAGAGGCTGTAGATACCGTCCTCTAGGGGAGAGGAGGAGTGATGTGTGAGTGACAGCAACTCTCAGGGGAGGAACGATAGGGGCCGAGGAATACATCAAAGGGAAGATCAGTGGTAAACAGACAGACTGGATGGCTTTTACTCACCTTCTATGAAATCTCTGGATGTCCCCTATGGCTATAAAAGAATAAAATGGCAGAAATTTACTGTCGTTGTATCATTCACTAGTACATGGGCTGAAAGAATGTCTTTCAATTCCTTTAGATTTAATTATGTCTAGTTTTCCAATATTTTCATGTCAAAACACCATCAAGATTTTTTTTTTTTTTTCGGTTACTGCTGCTAGCAGAAGCCCTGAAGAGAGAGAGAGGGAGACTTTTCATTTCCTTTTCTGCCCTTTAGCACACTCTTTCCAGCAAAATGACCCAAGTCACCTTCCCATGGGGCAGGGGTACCCGGTCACATATCTTCAGACAGGCTCAAGTGTTTAATGAGAATGGCCAACCACCTAAGATGGGGGTGGCCAGAGACCCCTCAGTTTTCACAGCTACCAGCTGGTTTCTTCCTCTCTTAGTGATAAGTAGAGGTCACAGAAGCTGAAGTTGACAACGGCATTAGAATGAGAGCCAAGTTTGTCCACTACTTTTCTGCACTTTCTGATTGAACATCATCCAAGTAAGGCTGCAAGAAAAGAGCATCAGAATCACTCTGGGTGTTATAGAAAATGCTTGGATTTGTTTCTTGTGCCAGCTTTGATTTGAGACAGCTTTTAAAGCAAGACCACCCCAAAGTGCTAGACTTGGTACATCCATCCATCCTGCAGCCAGACCTGGAAGACAAGGGGCCTAATGCTGAGAAGAAGAAAAGTAGGTGATGAGGGAGACTAGAGGTAACTTTCTTTTCCTGGGTATTACTCAAAGACTCACTGGGCGGGCTTTGTTCCTTACAAGGGATAATGTTTTGTTGGTTATATCAAGATATAATGTAACAAGTATTGTCTTCATTTTACTGTTGTTTGAAAAAGCTATTTTAAAAAAATACTTTGATGACCTTTGAAACACCTGCTATTTCCCTTATATCAGCCCAAGGGAAATCTTGCTATTTCCAAAGCAATATAATTTTTTCCCCGGAGGCAACACTTATTAATAGCCTATACTGAAATTCAGACCTGGAAATTGCTTTTGTGTTCCCATGAAAAATGGTCAGTGCCATACATACTCCATATTACATGTGCTCTTCACACACCATTTTCTGGTTAATCAGTACTAAAGGAATATTCTTATAAAGCTTAAACCTTTAAAATTTTACTAGGTGAATGGCTCTTAACTAGTCAGACAACATGTGCAGACGAGTTGTCAGTGTAGTAATGTTTGAGGGTAGACATAATTTACTACTGTGTTTCTTTACAGTAGGTTGTTTTTTTTAATCCCATTCCTTTGCTAACAGCTCCCTTCTACTGTACTAACCTGATAATTGGGCATAAATTGCAGCAAATCTTGACATGGTCACATACTTCAGAACGTTAAATGGCTGGTTTAATTATGAAGAAATCTGCATTTGTTAACAAAGTAATAAAATGCAAAAATAGGCAATAAGTCCCCAAGTGGGAGACCATATATGCTGCTACTAATGTTGTACAGGAATGCTTACTCTGCATAAATAATTGGCAGTTTATATGTGTATGTATAATTTGCATAAATGATGTAAAAGCTGAAGTTGACACAAGAGGCTTTGAAAAATTATTTTAGTATTAATTTTTCTTTCCCTTCCTCTTTAATGAAACATAAGAGGTGGGAAGCCAAGCCTTCCCTTTGTGCCTCATTTAAACAGATTTCTATTCTGAATTTCTGTAGAAAGAAGGCTGAGAAAATTATCATCAATATCAAAGGAACTCAGTGTAGTCCACGAATTATCAAATACGACTAGTCAGTGCTGCTGCAAGCCATTATACTTACAGATAACTCTACTGATATCACATCGGTTATATGGCCCATGTGGTTATGTGGACCACAGTGTAGTGCACGCTAATGGAAATGAAGGCATACAGGGGAGCTGATTCACCCCCGTGGAGCATTCAGGATTCTTCTTGTTCTGGATGCAGGAGTCAGGGACCCCAAGGGCCTACAGTGTGTGCTTGTCCTCTTGGAAACCCAGACTGCTGGATCCTTCTCCTGGCAGCTGCCAACCCAGTTCTTCTTCATGGAGAAGGATCCCCAGTCTGCACGGTTCTCTGCCTCTGTTTTGCTTTCTCAACACTTCCTTGGACTCTCTCATACATTTCTTATGTTACTCCACTTCCTTTGCGGATTTCCCATCTAGATGAACTCTAAGCCTGGCAGCACAGGAAATATATAATTTTCATAAAAGAGAAGACCACCAGATTGTTATGAAGACCAGAACTAGATGATTCACAGGAAAATTGTAAGCTGAGAGAGGTAATTTTAAATGAGAGTTTGTTTTTTTTCTTTGTTTATAGAAGAAACAAACAATTTGGGCACTAGAAATGCAATTAAAATTCAATGTTTTTGTGAACTTTCCTTGCTCATTTAAAAATAGTACAATAGGCTTTTATTTTATTTTCCCATGCTTTTTTCTAGGGAAAGCACATTACAATAGTCAAATTATAAACCACTCAAAACCAGTAAAGTGTCTTATTTTTATCTACACTCCTGGGCCATTCCTCTGATGAGGTTACAACCTAGCTTTGACAGGTATACTACAAATGGAAAGAGATCAGATTCCTTTTCCTTTTTAAAATACTTGCACTCTGATGTACTGAAGCGTTGTTCACTTTTAACTTAGAAGTCCTTTTCAGAGGTAGTGAAAGATCCATGATTAGAAGCTCAAGGCTTGGGAGGCCTTGTTGTGTCTTTACTAAATGTAAGGTCCTTTCTACTCCTCTTCATACTCCCAAGTAGCAATGGCATGAGTAGAGCGGTTATCCTTGATCTTGCGCTGACAGTTGCCCTGTCTGACTGCAATGGAAAATTCACACCCTGCCTAGAAAGCCTGTTGACTCCTTCACAGATTGTCTCAGGGTCTGGTAGGGACCAGTAGCAGCATGTCTTCATACATCCCTGAAGCCATTCGGAGCTACTCTAGACCTCACTAGTGGCAGGTGATACCCTGGAGATAGCCAACCAAGTGCTCTCTTCTTTACAAGGAGGTATTTCATGCCCTAGAGGGTCTTTTCTTCTGGCTGATCTCATGGAGACAGTCAGGCCTGGGGCTTTTTAGAATAAATGTTGCTGATGGTAAATAATGTTTTATTTATGCTACAGATAAAATGTGTTTGTATTTCTGAAGTTCCATGCAGCATTGGTACCTTGGACTTTGTGGCCCTGCTTTAGTATATAAAAGAACAGGGACTGACCGTAAATACAATGAGACCGAACGATATATTTTCATTGTCCAAAGTCACATGAAAAGTACAGAAACAGTGAGAAGGATTTTTAACCATCTTCAGCCTTAGAAGTTCTTAAGTGCCATTTTTGGAAGGGTGATTAGCAGTGCAGATAACTTTCTCACAGTAATGGTAATAGCAAAGATACGTATTATAGGAAGACAGCAGAGTGAAAACTAAGGTTTTGTTTCCTTAAATATTGCTAACATTCCCAGTGATTTCATCCCACTTATTTTATTCTCCTTCAGAATAATACTTATGAATACTTACAAATAGATTCTTAATCCAAGATATGATTTCTATGAAAAATCTAAATCTTGCTTACTTAACTTTAGAAATAATAAATTTGTGTCGTTTGATCTCATAAGCCAAAATATATGTTAATGGGTGAAAATATGTTTCTATTTCAGTCAATTATTTGGAAAATGCTACCTTCAGGTTGTTCCAAGTCTAGAAGTCTTCACAGCTATCACTACCCAAGGACTTGAATCATTGTGTGCTCTGTTGCAAGGTGCAAGTATTTAAACTGAAGGGAAAGCCTGAACCATCAGGAAGATACTGGATCTCTTTTTCTTATCTCAACCCTCTGCAAAATGTGTTAAGTGTTTCTGTTTCTCTAAGTTAGATTTCACCTGTTAGTAACAGTGAGACAGAAGAGACTGTCTTCTCACTTTATTAAGGTCAACTGGAAAAAGAAAACAAAAAATGGGAGAATACACAAAAATTTAAAATGGAAAAAATTCTTGAATTCTTTAACTCAAAGTTTTTCCTTCTGATATTAAACTCCATGCCCTAGCACAAAGGCAGGTACCCTTTGCTGGTTGTTAGGGCAAGAAAGAGCCACTTGGAAGTCAAATTTGGGAGCTCTTGACTCTTCAAGCCAGTGTTCATTGATCCTTTGATAGGACAAATAAGGTAAAAAGACTATTAATATCCATTTACAGTATTTTTCTTTTTTCACTGAATTGGAGAACTCCTCCTCTCCCAGACATCACTCTATTTATCTGGGCCTTACGTCTCTTACTTGAACTGATACTGTATAGGAGATGCTTGAGGCTTCTGCCAAGCCAGCTCTCTTCCATGCCTGGAGCAACTGCTTATCCTGATGTTTCTGGTATCCTGCCACTGCAGCAGCACATTAAAACATTAAAAGCAATTTATTAAATATCAGAACTGAAGCAGTTGATTTTAAAATAGCTCTGTGTAGGAATTGTTCCTTTTTTTCTTCTATTGACACTCAAGGCATCTGAGAACCAGACTAATTACTAGTTGCTAGTAGCACTTGAGATGATGCTGCAAGACGTTGAGAGATGTCAGAAGGCAACAGTATTTACCCTTAGGGATGAGGGCAGAAGTCTGACCAGGCAGTTTGTTTATATTTAGCAAACCCCTTGCTCTGCTCTTGTAGAATATTTATTTTGCATTTATTTTTGTGTCAGTTAATAAGTTGTGTGCAGTACAACAGGTGATGACAAAAGACAGGCATGAATAAAATCAGACTTGCTAGGAGGTAAGAGAGGGAAGTGAAATAAATTTACTTTTCATCTTTCACTTGTCCTTAAATTGTCACTGCGTAAGTATCTGATATGATAGGACTTGTCTTCAACAGCAAAAGAGAACATAAACTAGAAGGTACTGTTCCTTTGCAGACCAAAGAAGGATGGCAATCTGGGTGGTGATTTGCATGTACACTTAGAGCAATAAGCACCGGTGAGACTCAAAAGGTAGTGTTTTAAAATAGATAGCATCTTCCCAAATATATTTCTTAAAAATACATTTTGAACATTACTGTAAGACACAATAAAAAGATAATACATGGGATGAATAGATAATAAAAGCAAAAGATTGGTTTTGGAAATTTTTAGAATAACTTCAGTATCACAATAGCTGTACTACTACATGGTTGGGTCTACTTCTGAACTTCTTACCCAGATGAATCATTCAATGGACCTACAGATTTGGCTGTATCCTAGCCGTCAATGATTTAAGCACTTGCTTATATTTTAGCATGATAAATTTACAGAGATTTTAAAAATAGCACTTTGAAGTGTGGAATTTTTTAAACTTTCCCTTTGTCTTCTGATTTATCTCCGTAATCTGATTTTGTTGAGAAAAGCTTGAATGAGATGATAAAATAGGACACATGTCTCTGTAGATGCTTGGACCTAAATTAGTAAAATTTGACCAATGTCTTTAATTTGCTTTTAAGCATTATACTGAAATACTGATTTCTCTTTATACTGTTTACTACAGCTCTTAATCCATCTGGTAGGCGATCCAGAGAGTTTATGCTGGGAACCCTGCTGCACACGTGTGTTGCAGAACTCAGTCCATAGGAGCTGCGTAGTTACTAAAGACATTCTTGGGTACAATTTCTTAGGCCTATTGCTAAGGGTTTGCTAAACACAGGATTAAGTGTGAATTCTCTGTTGCTATGCCAATTTACATTGGGTGGAATCTGAGCCAGGGGGTAATTTCCATGTAACTTGCAAATGGGATATAGAACTATGTGAGAGAAGATGAATAATTTATGTCTGTGTTCACAATATTAAACCAAGAACCAAGTCACGATTAACTTATTCTTGAAGCCATGGGAAAATTCACATTGTGGCGGATGGTGAATGTATTAATTTGTTGAAAATCTGTCAATGTTAAGTTTCCTTGGGATTGCTAACTATCAAGTTAACATATTTTTGGCAGTGTGAAAAATCCTGTATTTTTATCTTGTAAAATGTATTTTGTAGACTGTTGTTTTTAAGTACTCTGTCTCTCTAGGGTGTTTGTCCAGCTCCCACTGAAGACAGTGGAAAAAGTTCTGTTGTCTGAAGGCCTGTTGGATTAGCCCTTACTCTGTGTAACTTAGGATGTTTTGTCTGTTTTCCAGCATCTGTGATAGATGGTGCATGAGAAATATACACAGCTGAAGTATCTCTGTACAAAAGAACAAAATCTTATATTCCATAGTTCTTCTGTTATTTTTATTACAAATCATGCACAATAGCCGTAACTGGAGCAGACTCTTGTGCACAGGAAGTTATAAAATGCAAGTATTTGCAAAATGTTCATTATGCAAAATGTTCATTAAACAACTTTACAAACAGAAATGCAAACAGTAAGCAGACATTGCCTTACTTGAAGAGCAGCTGTGGAGCAAAATGTGTGACGACTTCATTAAGAGCACCCAGAAAATTATCAGAAAAACTAGCAAATAATTAGCCAGGGATATATTAAGCAGGTGGAAAACAAACTACTTCTGAGTAGGAATTCATCTGTGACACTCAAACTATTCTGCAAGATGTAAAGAGACACTTTGTGGACAGGACCTTGCTTTTGTGTCTAGCTGAGTCTCCACAGCTGCAGGTGCATCCTGGCACCTACAAATAGAAGAGTCCCTGCAGGATCTAACTATCCTTTGTACTTCTCCCATCATGGACTAGAAGGCAGAACAACAAGCTTGATTCTGCCACTGTTTTGCAAAGATGATTTGTCTAGGCCTACCTTGACTCTGAAGAGGGAAAAAAGAGGGAAAGAGAGTCGAGGGGAGGACTGATGCCTAACTATTCACACTGAGGGCATACTGAGGAATCCAGAGGTCCATTAAGAAACAAAGTACTCTTGCTATTAGTGTCCCAGCCATCAGCTTAAGAGGTCTGATGTCATAGCCACAGGCTCAGTGTGGCCGTTTCAAATCCCAGTAGTCCCCCACTGCCTCACTCTCCTGGGAATAGCGATTTTTTTCCAGAAATTTTTCAGCATTTGGAGGCATTTGGAGGCAATGATATATATCATTTGGAGGTAGAGCGGGGTGTGGATGTCGGTGCTGTTCAGAAGTAGTGGGGAACAAACAGTTAAATGATACTCAAGGTTGTTGCGAGGAGCAGGAGTGAATGCTGCCCTTATAGCAGGAGTGGCTGGAGGGGTTGGTTCTGGTAAAGATGGGAAAGTGCTCTTCATTCTGCTCCCTGTAGAAGATCTGCCTGCTTGCAGATGTGCTGGCACAGTAGGAACACCTTGCAGAAGAGCCGCCATCCCACCAAGAAGTATATAAACTGGCATCGTGTTCGACCATTGTTATAGACAACGCCCATGGAGTTTGCATAGGGATGTTGCGACTTCTGTCTGACTTTGCTGCCTTTTTTATTTCCCTCTAGAATCTCAATTTATAACACTGCATGCAGTTGCTCCATTATATCTGACATGAGCCTCCAAAGTAAGTTTTCAAATTCTGGATCAGTGCAAGTGACAAATTACCTAAAGGACTGGGAACAGGGCTGAGATAGGTATCAATCTGTGAATTGCAAATCAAACTTCTGTCTAGGAAATGCAGACTTCTACAGCACATGAAACTTTTGGTAGAGCAGCACAGTTACTTGCAGGAAGAAAAGAGGAAGAGTTATTAAACCTCAATTTCTTTTCTGTTGCACTGTTTTTGGAATTGTGTATTAAGTGTTTCAGCTGAGCAACAGAGGTGATTATCTGTTGAAAACTAGGTTACCACCAGCTGTAGAAAAAGTTTCCTTTTTAAGTTACAGGTTTTGGCACATGAATACTGTTGATCTCACCTGAAATGGTACTCAGCATCAGGGACTGTGCAATCTTACCAAGTTTTCCATGTTTCAGTACTTCAGCAGCTGAGTCAGATTAATAAAAGGCATTTGTTTTCTATGCAGGACTTCAATTTATTTTGTAGCTCATTGCTTCCATTGATTCTGTTTGAAATGCAAATAATGGCAGAAAGGGTAGGACAACAGCTGCAGCTGTGAAACACGGCACTCACTCCAAATGTAAATGCAGCACGCAGGGACTAACCACCCCGTCCCTGTGGCCTGTGGGAGTTTTATCAGCAATAAGGCAAGCAAGCACTCCCAGGAGCTAGGAAAGTGAGCTGGAAGGAGCACTGAAAGGAAACCAAAAGTAGAGTTTTGACCTCTGTCACTAAAAATAAAGACTGCAAAGCTGGTCAAAGATTTTGGCTAAGCACATTTTAATTGAAACTACATTTTCAATAAAATTCATTTTCTGCTAAAATGTCTTTTTTGTTTTTCCTTCCATGAAGGGTTTTTCATATATAAGCAAAGTGTGTCAAACCTTATCTTCCTTTTGCTGCCTGGCAATTTCCAGATTGTACATGGTGTAAAAATTCAGTTCCACTTAAAAAATATTAGCAGAAAAGCATTGTTTTCCATTTAGTGTAGGACTGGCCTTACCAGCGACATTCAGACAAAGCCTTCCTTTCCCCCAGCCTATTCAGGGAGCGGGGTGAAGGAGGAGGGAAGAGCATGGGCACTTACTGAGGTTGTAAGTGGTAGTGACAGCTGTGGCCAGATGTGCTGATACTGCCCATGTCCACTTCCCCAGAGGACCTGCAGCCAGAGGATGTTCTGGACCTCTGCATTGCCTTGACACACCTAAGACACGCTGGGCTCCTGGGCAGCACCTGCTGCTCTTTCTTTATATTGCGTGTTTGTGTCAGTTCACATACTTCTGAGAAGAGTTTTTTCCCCTTAAAATTACAATTAAGACAGAAAGGAAACAAGGGACAAGTGGAGAAAGGGACAAGTGAAGAAAGGATGACGGTTTTGTAACTGGTTAGCACAAACGTATTCAACATTTTGCGATATTGGTGAAATGGAACTCCTTGGTGCAAAATGGGGGTCCACCTCAGCCTTGTTGTAAGAGAGCCAAGCCTTCCCAGGGGATCTGGTTTCTTACCACTTCCTGTTTCCTTCTGAGTCAACAGGAGCTGCAGGTAGCCAGCACTGGACTTGGTCAGTGAGGACAGGTCCTTGCAAACTGCCAGACTCTACATGAATGGCGGCAATGCCTCTGATTGGTGTTGAGATCTTGGCTTTACAAACAGGAAAAAGGCAAACACTGGAATTAAGTTGCTCAGAGCCAGAACTGAGATCTTTCAAGATTCAGAAAGGTCTAGAATTTACTACCATACAAACTGTGAAGATGTACTGCAATCTGTAATTGAAACCAACCTAACAGATTAATATATTATCTAATGCTAGGACGGGCAATGTGTATTTTTTTTTCAGACTAAATTGACAGAATGGAGGGCACGATAGGAACTGTGGGTATGTACATGGATGTAGAATGGCATATATAGTAAGTCTGACAATGGTAGAGTGATAAGTGCTCAGATATTTGTAGTGAATAGGGAAAATGTGGGCATATCAATGTTGGCACACATCAACTTTCAGAGAAATGAGACTGAAGCACCATCTCACAGGTATGTTAATATGTAAGAATGTTAACGTGTACAAGTCAAGTGGGGGGAAAAAAATTCTGATACAGGATGGACCAAACTATGTCAGTGTAATTAAAACTTCAAGTCAGACATAATTGATTTTATGCTCATGAATATATCCTTCCCCCGAACATAGTTTTCATACATAACTTGTGGCTTTGAAATCTGATGTATATTCTGAAGATATAAATCAGCCCTTAATATTTTTCAGAACTGTCTGGTCTGACTTAGTTGAATGTTATAATGTGTTTCTGAGAGTTCCATGCATTAAATGAAATACTACAATGCCACTGAATTCACAGTATCCCTAAGCAGATCATGAAAGCAATTTATAGCATTCAAAGGAGAGTAGCATGGGACATTTTATAAATATACTGAAATAACAGCAAACGTGCTGTGGCTTGATGATAAGTCTATAAAATGTAAGTCCACATGCTTTGACCTGAGGGAACAGCAGAGTTGTGTTTACAGTTGCATATCAAGATCTGATATTCACTAACAGTAAATAGATTAAATCTATATACAATGAAAGCTGTGTGAAAGAGTTGTGTTTTTGTTTTATAGTAACCAAGCCAAGGACAGATTGTACATAAATCTGCCAATTTTTGTGGGATTCTTTGATTTTTGTTGTTGTTGTTGTTCTTTGGCATATGAAAGGCAAAATGTTTCCCTCGATTGTAACTGTTATTATGAGGGTTTTGTTGATGAACATATGAAAAACTAGTGTCAGGGTCAAATATTGATACCAGACAATGTGTGTGTTAGAATTTGATTGGCCTCTAGCGTGTTGTTGCCTTCTAAATCAAAAACAACAGCACATCTACTGTCTCACAATATTTGAGGAAAACAGGGCAAGGAACACCTGTTGGAAAACAATGAATCTTGCTGAGACCTTCAAGCTGGGACATAAGGGATGCTAGGGAGGGGGCCAGAGACATTGTTTTGAAATCTAAATCTCATTTATTCCTACCCTGTTAGTAATTACTCAAAGCACTGGAAAGCATGGCTCTGACCCACTGGGGTCAGAAGTGATGGGGAAGCAAATTTACCCACCTTGGCAAATCTCTCTGATTTCAGCCAAGCCCAGAGCCCATCGTCGCAGAGGATGGGTCTTAAAACTGGGATGCAATCTCCCAGTGGATTTCCAGTGGTGTGAACTATCCTGAGGTAGTGACAAGGCCTTCTCATGTCTGGATGATACTTGCTCTCCTCGAGGGGGACCTTGGTTAGTTTCTAAAGCTCCCATGCCTTGCAGATCCATAAATGGGTCTTCTGATTCTCTCCTTTAACTGGGTGTATACAAGCAGCTTTAGGATAAATGCTGAAAGTGCCCAGCAGTGCAGTCACGATGTAAGAATAAACATTTTTTTATCTTTCTTAGCTATATGCTAAGAATGAATAACCTCTATAAGTAAAGATACAGTCGCTTACCCCATGCTTGCCAGCAGTCACATCCATTTTTTTCGTAAGATTTTATAAAAAATGATTGAAATTTTGCCCAATGACCTATTAAAATTTGAGTAGCAGCGTATGGGGTTTCACACACTAGACATGCTAGGTGTATGTGGGGAAAGCCAATGTAACCAACATATCTTTTTATGATCACTGGGTATTTGTTTTTTTCCTGGTGCTGAAAAATTGGCTATTTCAGTGTTGTGCTGTGCCAGTTCTGTTTCATTTGAGGAAGGTACATAGTTCTCAAGATTGGTTGAGTTTTGCCTCAGTCTAGGTAGGACTGTGTAGTAATGAGGTATATGGGATACTGAGCACATCCTGCAGCACTGTGCGGGCTACAAGTTGAAAAGAGAGTAATTTTATGTATTAGCTGAAAATTAAAAAACCACACCTGCTTACTGATGGTTCTTTGAATACGTGGTTTCCAAAAATTACCTTTAAGTTAAGAAACGCAGGCAATACAAAATGTTCTTTTTCTTAGGAGAACACCATGCAGTCTCACCCTTTGTGCAAAGGTGATGTTGCCTTGCTTCCTGCCTTGTGTGCAGACTGTTCACCATAAGACAGAAGTGGCCTGAGGCACATTCAGTCTGTCACTTGACTGTCCTAATGCTACTTTTGGACTTGACTTTCTTCATTTACCCTGTAGGCATCTCTTCTTAGGCATCACACAATGTTACACCGTCATATCTGAATTGGGAAAGTGTTTTTCTTTTGATATTTCTGGTGGTCTTCTTCAAGGTAGCTTGTAAGGGGCCTCCTTTTGTGTGTGCCTGTCCAAGGGCATGCTCTTAAAGCTTATGAATATCCAAAAGCTATATATGCCAAATACTCTAAAATTTCAACTTTTGCCACTCTAGTTTATGAAGAATTCTGGGGAGGAAACCCTATGGGAATTTATGAGACTAGCTAGATCAAAATGAAGATATTGGTTATTGATAAATGATTTATACTTACAAAATTTCACCAAAACTGCCCTTACTCTATCAGCTGAGTTTACCACACTCCCTCATTCTCATCTACGTGAGAGCTGATTTTTTTTTCCCTGTTACGTCGATTTTCTGCATATCACCTTCTTTAAAAAACTCCTGAGACTTGTTTTTTCTTCTGGCTCTCGTGTTTCCTAGATGGTTTATCTGGGGAAACACAGCATGAAGATAATTTTAACAGTATGAGCCTTGGAGCTACAGATAAGAATTTCCAGACTTGAGGACTCCTGGAGCACATTTCCAGGGGCAATCAGTGCACAGAGATAAAGGCAAAGCCTGTGGGCCTGCTGGGGAGAGGGGCCAGAGACTTGGAGGTACCATCTTTATAAATGAGAAAGTGGGCTGCCTCCCTTTAAAAATCTGAACTCTTCTAGATCCCCTGATTTAAATAGAACCTTTACATTTCTAGGATCTACCCAGTATTGCTCAAGACCAGACACTTTAATAAATTATCAGTGTCAATCATTATGAAATCCCCAGATGGAATATGGATAAAACACCTCTTTTTGACACATTTGAGGTGCATCTTCTCTAATTATCTTTAAAGTTGCATCTTGGCAATCCATTGCTGAAGACTACTTGGTGTCAATTGCCAAAAGTAATTAGAAAGATGAAATTTGTGTAAAAAGTTGGTGATCACCATTGTTCCTGCTTGTACCCTAAAGCATTGCAACTGGATGCAAGCCAGAAGAATTAATTCTAATATCAAGTCTAGTGTGAATGAGTCTCTTTCCTAAGTTTGATTTTTTGTAAATTTCTATATCACAGATGCAGAAACAAGGGTTACCAATGGTAATTTTTTTTTCACAGCATGGTGAAATCTGTATGATGAAAGCAGCTGTAATTATTCAGTTGGTGTCTGCAAACAGTGAATTAATGATTGGTGGCCTTTCTTTTCAAATCTGCAGTAAAATTGACTTATGGGCTAGGTCACTAGCTGGTTTAAATCAGCATGACTGCTGATTTAATTGGTATGCACTAAGTCAACCTAGGTAAACATATATCTGTATGTTTAAGAACAGTATGGATAGCTTCTGTAGACAAGACAATGCTGACCAGCATAAGAGACATCTCATATGGCTTTCAGTGTACTAGTTTCTCTTTTACAGATGTCTGTCTTTTCTCTGTTTTCCATCTTGAAGAGTACTTAAAATCAGCCCTGCAGCAGTTTTACTTTTGGAAAGTAATAGGTGAAGCCAATCATAAGGTAATTCAGGAAGGCGAGCCTGTGCGAAGTTTGCACTGAAAAGCATGACAATATATTAATTCCTAACTTAAACACCTTTGTATCTGAATCCATGATTCTTAAAAAAAAAAAAGTTAGGGATTTGTTCAGTTAATGAAAAGTGCTCTATTGTTTAGTTACAAATATTCAAACTGAAAATAAAAACACATGTTGTTCTCAGCGGGGGAGAAGGTGTCAGGAGAATAGACTCATAGCAGATTACAGATTAATCTCCTAAGCAGAGACTGGTCTGTGCATATGTTGTGGAAGCAGCTTTACAGTTACAGGGCACCAGGTGGTCACCTATGGTTGATTTAAGAAGCAAACACTGCCATAAATGCTGTTAGTAGTGTGTAATGAGATTAACTCCCCACAGAATTTGCAATATCCTTGAGGTTTTTCCCTAAAGCAGCACAGGGCTGATCACCACTTCTTAAACAATGAAGAGTTTAGTCTTTCATTGTTGTACGCGCATAGCTCTCACAAGTTTTAATAGGAGTTAGGCATGCATATGAAGAGAAGAATAGACCTTAAAGTTTTAAGTAATCATGGTATGCTAAAGGTTTCCAACAATTTCACAAAGGACCAGGCCAAAATTGTACGATTATTCCCACTGGGTGACATTAAGTATTCTCAGAGATTCATATTTTTGAGGCATAAAGGGTGATTAGAGGTTCCAAAATAATGATGAAGATTTAGAAAACGGTAAGGAGACTTAGCTGCAGGAGGCACAACCCGAGGCAGGGCTCATATTTAATGAAATGTTTTTCCTTTCCATGACAGGGTGAGCTCTTGCTTTCTTTCATTTTAAAGTATCTAGTTTGATGTGTGCTGAGCATTGCAGTGGACTTCCTGGGAGTCTGATGGACGTTTACGTAGTTAGAGATGGCAGAGATCTCCACAGCAGTCCATGCATGTGCAGGAGTAGACTTTTTCTTGAGGTGCGAACTCTGTGCCCTCCTGTAAAATCTTGCTATGTCTGTATAAGCAGAAAGGGTTCTCCCATTATCGGTCAGCAAGAGTAGTTCTTTCCCAAGAAAATATATTGATTGCCAGACTGTAGGAAGATTCAACCATAATTAATTTTATATACTGTGAAGTATCTAATCTGGAGTGTAAGGCTCCCTGCAACAGGCCTTAGTGCTTGCAAACAGATCTATCATTCATTATTCATGGGCTGCCAAGGCAATGAAATCCTTCTCTGTTTGAACTAGGAGGAAGGATAGTAATTATATATAAACTGAAAAACTTTAATAAATACATGCCAAAGATAATGTGCTTGAGGGAAAGAATGGATTCCCCATGTGTGAAACCCCTGTAGCTTGTATTGACTTGTCTGATCTCCAACAGAGATGGCAGATGAACTTAAAATGAAGATGCATATGCAGTAATGACCCCAAGATCAGAAATATACTCCAGAGGATTTTAATTGGAGCTTTGGGTTTGGCTTCAGCTGCCATAGTGATGAAAACCAATTAGTAGGTGAGCTGTGGCAATTTGGAAACATGAATAGAGACTTCTGAAATGATCAAAATTCAGATACTGCTCCCTGAAAGGAGGCAGTAAAAGTCTAAAAATGTGTTCAGGTGGAGATGTCTGGGAAGAGGAAAGGCAGAGTTCTGAAATTACTTTTTTCTGAAATACTCATTTCAGTATTTATCCCTTTGCCGCTCATTTTGCATTTACATCAGCTTTTCCCTGATGCTGCTGTGCTCTGTTTTCCATATGAAGGTGGGAGTTGCAGTGAAGTGCAAGGAAGCATCTGCACAGAGTGCTGCAGAGAAAAGGAAAAAACTCTGAGCAAACTTCTCTTCCCTGGCAGTTGGGATGGTGAGGGCAGACTGGTACAGCCAGCCACTGCAGCACAGGGAGGTAAAATGAAAGGATGAAAAAAGGAGGTTTTAGCAATGGCAACATCTGAAAGGAAATAAAGCACATTTAACTGAGGTTGGGTGTTTTTTTAAATACAGGAAGGATCTTGGCTGGTTGCTTGAATTCCGTTAAGGAGAAACATAATTCTGATGTTCTCTATCCTGTTTTCAACAGCAGATATTTATAATAAAAGAACATTTTCGATTCCTCATTGAGCTCAGTGGCAATTTTCTTATGGAGTGCACTCGGATTTGAGTTAGATACTATGTTATTTAATGCAGATTGGCACAATCGTATTTTGTTAAAAAAAGTCATTAAAATAAATCTGATCTTTGTTTTCCATAAAAAGCATCCCTTTGAAAAAGTCCCGGGCACTTTTCGCTTTTATGCACACATTTGCTTAGCATCTTTGACAGCCCAGTAAATGGTTTTGTTTGTGATGTGAATATACCGGGCACCTGGTATAACAAAAGAATGCTTAAGATTCTAACCGGTCCTGTGAATTATGATACATGGTGCTGCTCGATAAACAGTGAAATGTGAGGTAATGAGCCACAGAGGTATTGAGAAAGAACTAGTATTTTTTCCAAATAAGATTTTATTTGGCTCTTTGACAGTTAACACTGAGTTGGGATGTGAAAAAGAGATTCCTTTTCTGAATAACTGTGCAAGGTTAAAATATGACATTGTGGGGACTATTGCAAATAAATTATATTGGGCAACGGCCTGCTCTGCTCAGGATTATTTTAGTTGCTGGGTCTGAGGTGTTTTGGTAAAAGTAGTAAAAGAAGAAATTTCCTTCTTTCTAGACAGAGGAGGTTGTTTCTGGAAACGATCTGATGTTGCGTAGCTCTCTTTCTCTTCCCTGGTTCGTAATACTCCCAAACGCAGGCTCAGACGAGGACTGTCATTGACCTTCGGGACTGATGAGTCAGCTCTGCATCACTGCAGTCTCCCATCCTAGTGCATGTTGGCTGCCAGTCTCTATGCAGTACCGGGGCAGTGTGCTGTGCACCTGAAAACTAGAGCTCCAGATCCACGAATCAGTTCTGCAGTGTATCATAGAACTGCCCTTGCTATTTTCTGTGCCTTTACGATTTAATGGTAGGAAAGAGATTAACGTGAGACAATGAAATGAAAGGATTAGAGCCTAAAAATACAGGGCTGACTGTAGTATACATGCCTTTAATTCACTAACTTGCTGTTAACAGCTTTTTAAGGTTATTACTTAGTGGAGATGTGTAACTCAAGACAACCACTTACAGAGAATCTCAGATTTTCCTACTGCCTGCCTGAAGCCTATGAAATACAAAAACTAAGAGAGGAAAAGGTTAAATTGCCTTGCTTTTGCCTAAATAGTTCTGGACAAGCTTGGAGTGAATTTCAGTGGGTGGTGTTTTCTGTGTTTTCTGTTGCCATTTGTAGCAAGAGTTTCAAGGTCTGCAGTGGTAACATTATTATTTGTTAAATAATATTGACAGCAGCCAGGCAAGTACTTTCTGGAAGAATTTCAGCTCTGGGAAGTAGTTAAACGTGACTTAGGAGGTCCATCCAAAAAAATAATCCATTATATTAGTTTTTTAAGTATTCAGTATTTTCTAAGGCACAACATGGTGATGTACCTTGCAGAACCAAAAGGATTATGTAGCTGCAGCACTCTGGTTGGCTTTTAAAGATTCAGGTTTCTGTGTCTGTATAACCTTGGAAATTGTTTCTGTATCTCTATTTCATGGAGTTAAAATCCTTTCACACCTGTCAGATGTGTTCCAAGGATAAAATTAATTGTGGAAGTAGTTGTTCAGAGATCACAGTGTCTGTAGAGTTTTAATGTACAAAACAAATACATGGAAATACTCCTAAACAAGATTAAAATATACATTTTGGGAAGCCACTCTGAACTGTGAAGATTTTGGGAGGAAGATCCTAAGTTTTGTTTATATGGAGCATTAATAAGTGCTACATATTGCTTTAAAAATAATGGAAAAGACTATACAATTTGCATTAAAAGGCTTTAAGGGCAAAACAATTAAAGAATAAAACATAAAGGTACTTACGAAGTTTTCCGTATCATTGAGTGCATCAGTCTTCTAGCTGTCTCTGAAACCTCTGGTTTCAGGGTTGGAAGGGTGATTCCTGGAGGACGTGGTGACTTCGGGGAAATGAATTGTTGATGAAAGCACATGTCAGACGCTTGGGATGGGACGAGGTCTTTCCTTCTCAAAGCCGTATTGACTACAGCCATGCTATTGAACAAGGCAGTTCTTATGACTAGGGACACCGTATGGCCCACTGGTAAACAGCCATCAGTGTTCCTTCTCCTTCTGCCCAGATATTAAACTGCTCTGCTTTTCAAACACTCCTTTTTTTTTTTGCTTCCTATAATTACAGGAGATCATTTCTTGGAGTAGGGTCCTAAAGGTGCACTCACCGGTCTGCAAAGCGTAATTTCAGCTGTGCCAGTTCAGATTTCTGTCCTTCGCTTGCCATCCTCTCACTGAAATGACAGTGCTGCCAAATAGTGGTGGACAAGGCTTCTGGGGTTTGAGCTGTATCCACCATGTGGATTGTAAATGGCACAGGTCAATGAGCAGAAATGGCAGAGTACAGAGACAGCCCTGCCTGACTACAGCAAGAAGTAGACATCAAATGAGAAAGCAAAGACTGCTTCCAGGGACCCGCTATCTCTACAACAGCTGCTTAGGGTACTGGGTAGTTCCCCCAGAAATACGAAATCTTAGGTATTGGGAATACTTGGTTATTGTAGGATGCTTAGGAATGTTTGGTTTCCTAATCAAAGAAGTATTCCAGTAATTAAAGACAGTAACTTGCTTTAAGAAGAGGCTTGTGTTTTTCCTGTCGGTAGCAAATTTTAAAGCTCAATAGCAGTACCTTGCAGTTGAGCTCATTGAACAGGTTAGTCCTCTTGACTGACTACTGGATACATTTTTCCTTAAGCAGTCAAGGGTGATCCCATTTACCAGGAGCATTGGATTCCACTACTCTTGCAAGTTCAGTGTGTAAACAGGAGGTTTATACATGTTCTCTTTGACTCTGATTTATTGAGGTCTTCTGCAATCTTGGTTTTAAATTTCACTCCTGTCCAGAGTCTCAATGAAATTGGTAATGAAATACCTAGGGTACTTGGTTCAGTTTTTGTGGCATATCCCCTTTTTGGGAGATAAACCTATTTCAGTAGGCATTAAAACTCCAATATATAAACAATTGTTTTTATTGTTCTTTAGACTGATGTCCTTCAACTTTTTTTGAAGAGTACTTTCTGTACTACTGCTTTGTTCAGAAGAGATTTTTAATGCTTTAGCAGTGCTTCGTAGAGCCCTGAAACTGTAAAACATCAAGAATTATGTGAAAAATACTGTTTCTGAAGGTGGGGAATGACAGTTGAGGGTAATAATTTGCCCCTGACAGTAACAGATGGGAGAGAAAGGCCATCAGTCTGCTTCCACCTGATAGATGGCTGTATTTGACAGCAAACTGGATGCCACAAAAAGCTGGAAAATAGTGCAAGAAATCAATATTTAGTGTGAAAAGTTGATACAATTAGTCTGTTGATCAACAAGATATGTGAAAACATGATTTAATGCTTTGAATTTACTTCAGGAGACTTCAGTGGGGATGGATTGCAGAGTGGTGGAGTCCTCTGCAATCACCTGTGTTCTTGCAGCAGCTCCTAGCTCACAAGCCTGCAAGTACTAAAGTCTGAGGCAGAAGATACGAATCCGGCTATGACTGTTAGTGCAAACAGGTCGGCTTGCTTTCCCTCACTGCTGTTCAGGAGTCCTGATCAAGTCTTGGTGGACTGGGTTTGTGTGGAGTGACTGGACGCTGAATCTTGCAGTTACTGTTAAGGCTGCACGGGCATGCACATGTGCAGATATGTGTGCACACACGATCTCACACACATGGGCACAACCACACACCGGAGCTTGCACACACCTTATGTGTGTGCTTCGAAAGAGGTGTGTGCACACGTGTTTCCAAAGGATCCCACGTGCAGACACAGGCACAGCCACCCACCAACAGCAACATGTATGCGCAGATATTCAAACACATGTGCTTAAAGAGATGCATGCTCCTGCACACATGTGTTTGCATACAGCTATACATGCACGAACACGGACAGAGAGGTACACACATAAAAGCACATATCTGCACACACCTATGCCCACACACATTCATATATACAGACCAGTGCCCCCCCCTCCATGCTCACCTGCTTGGTCATGTACACACTCACGAACAGAAGTGATCAGACACACACTCTGCAACATCTGTGCACAGTCATGCTTGCATATGCATTACCTCAGGCATGCACGCATGCACACACACAGATGCAGTTGGGCAGAGAGGAACCTGATGAGGTTCAACAGAGGCAAGTGCAGGGTCCTGCACCTGGGGAGGAACAACCCCATGCACCAGTACAGGCTTGGGGCGGACCTGCTGGAGAGCAGCTCTGTGGAGAGGGACCTGGGTGTCC
>Ga0065711_1032150_pt1 | contig 27902 bp, 20 predicted proteins | sample Hoacrofraction12_FD_59098 | JGI IMG/M metagenome (GOLD analysis project Ga0065711, IMG submission 59098) | Hoatzin crop microbial communities from Cojedes, Venezuela - Epithelial fraction 12 v2 (version 2) | ecosystem: Host-associated > Birds > Digestive system > Esophagus > Crop | place...
CGCAGCCGCCGCGCCCGGGGCCGCTCGGGGCGGCCGGGGACCCTCCGCGCCCGCGGTAGGGCGGTGCCCCCTCAGCCCCCCCATCCTCGCCGGAGCCCCGGCATGGAGCGCCCGCTCAACCTCAGCTGCTTGGCCGACACGACGCTGGAGGCCGGGAACCGGAGCGGGTCTTCCACCGGTCCGGACGGCGGCCGAGCGCATCTCTCCGTCTTCAGCGTGCTGGTCCTCACCCTGTTGGCCATGCTGGTGGTGGCCACGTTCCTCTGGAACGGGTTGGTCCTGGCCACCATCTTTCGGGTGCGCACTTTCCACCGGGTGCCCCACAACCTGGTGGCCTCCATGGCCATCTCCGACGTGATGGTGGCAGCCCTCGTCATGCCCCTCAGCTTGGTGCACGAGTTGTCCGGGCGGCGGTGGCGGCTGGGCCGCGTGCTCTGCCAGGTGTGGATCTCCTTCGACGTGCTGTGCTGCACCGCCAGCATCTGGAACGTCACAGCCATCGCCCTCGACCGCTACTGGTCCATCACCCGTCACCTGGAGTACACACTCCGCACCCGGCACCGCATCTCCAACATCATGATTGCCCTCACCTGGGCGCTCTCCGCCTTCATCTCCTTGGCCCCGCTGCTCTTTGGCTGGGGGGAGACTTACTCAGAGGACAGCGAGGAGTGCCAAGTCAGCCGGGAGCCATCCTACACCATCTTCTCCACCTTTGGCGCCTTCTACCTGCCCCTCTGCGTGGTGCTCTTTGTGTACTGGAAGATCTACAAGGCTGCCAAGTTTCGAATTGGATCTCGGAAGAGCAACTCCATCACCCCCATTACACCAGAAGCCCTGGAGGTAGGTCAACTCAGTTGTATTTTGCTCTAGCCAACTGATGGTAGCAACCAAGCCCTTGCAGCAGTGGGGGAAACTTAGAGCTAAAGCACGTAAGCAAGGAGCATCTCACCAAAGCCCTGTGAATCCTTTCAAGGGAAAGTTGGCTGCAAAGCTTCCGAGCCCAGTATTTTGGCTCTGTCCGAGTCCCCAGCTGTGAGCATGCAAGGTGTAGCTAAAGCAGCTTCGGGCCAGATTGCGAGCCTGAGCTCCACGTGGGCGTGCGGTGACTCACAGTCGTCCCCCTGTGGAATGCTGAATCAGTGCTCGCGAGCGTGGGTAAGGGGTCACCGTTCCTCCCGTGGGGAGGGTGTGGGGGTGTGAGTGGATGGGATCCCGTCTCCGCCTTGGACGATAGCCTGCCAAGCAGCTGTGGCTTTGGGGAGGCCGTGAGTTTACCCACACAGAAGACACACGTGCAGAACCCCCTTGTAACTCCTTCCTAATCGTGGCTGCATCGTGTCAGTTCATCGCGGGCACGGTGACTGTGCGCTGTGAAGACTTCTTGGGAGGAGGAAGGAAATGTGTGCTCATTTTCTTGCTTCTCCTACTAAGGACGCTCAAACTCAATGGGCTGAGAGAAAGCAAGGGGACTTCTGCGCACAGCATGTGGGCGTGTGCCTGTTCTACTGATCCGATTGTAGATGGGGGAATCGTCTTGTTGCGATGCTGTGTGAGCGATTCCATGTGCCCATATATCACTACGCTCTTTAGTTGCTAGCCTCACCTAAAAATAGTCTCTGCCAGCCGAAAGAGGGTCATATAACCAATCTGCCCTCGTTAGTGTGACGTAGGTGGCCCGTGTTTTTCCCCGTGAGCTCTGGCCATCACTTGCATAGTTTGGCTGTGTACCTGCTGTGTGGGATCAGCTGGCTGAGGGACATATGGTGCAACTTGCGTTTGTGTTTGGCAGGTAAAAGAAGCTGCCCAGCAGCCCCAGATGGTCTTCACTGTCCGTCATGCCACTGTTACGTTCCAGACGGACGGAGACACGTGGCGAGAGCAGAAGGAAAAGAAAGCTGCCCTCATGGTGGGCATCCTTATCGGGGTCTTCGTGCTCTGCTGGATCCCCTTCTTCATCACGGAGCTCATCAACCCCCTCTGCTCGTGCGACATCCCACCCCTTTGGAAGAGTGTTTTTCTATGGCTAGGCTATTCAAATTCCTTTTTTAATCCACTCATCTACACTGCTTTCAACAAAAACTACAACAATGCCTTCAGGAACCTGTTCTTTAGACAGCACTGAGCAGAAAAATCTTTCCTGCTGTCCCGGGAAGATAATTTCAACTCTCTATGAATCCTACCCAACTCTGGAGGAAGTTCAAAGCCACAGATGCCGAAGTGATACTGAAGACGCATCCCCATGGGTCGTATGTCCCAGCAACAGTCCCGGTTCCTACACTGGGTCTCCAAGCCAACCTTTAAGTCAGTTACTGTTTTTCCTGCAAAGAGCATGTCAGGGTTTCTCTGGCCAGCAGGACAGTATTCTTCCTCCTCCAGTGCCCACCGCTTTCCTCCCGCCTTCCTGGTGACGTTCTTGGGACTGCTCGGTGGGAGTCAGGCTGCAGAGGAGTCTGCTGGCAAAGAGTCGCATTTGAAACTCCGGTTTGGCCCCCTGCTAGTCTCCCACAGCATTAATCAGCTTTGTCCCATGTGCAAAGCTGGGACCCCTTCATGTCAGGAGGTTTTGTGATTATGTCGAAACTAGGTATTTTTTGGCTTGGTTGTGAAGAGGCTGTTTGTCTTGTCTTTCACCGGTAGAGATTGTGAAGTGTTTGTGTTTGGGGAATAAAACCCTCAGTAAGGGTTAAAAGTAGACTCCAAGTACAAAGCCTTTTCTCATGTGCTTTGTCAATAACAAATTCTGCTGTTTGCTGTTGGATTCCGTGTAGCAAGTTTCTCAAAATTTATTTATTGTGAAAGCTTAATGCATGGTGTACACTGGAATGAGAGATAATGCATGGGCAATCCACCTCTCGTTCTCTGACTGCTATGTGTGAGCATCTGCCTCAGACCTTTACTTTCAGAAGTACCAGCTGTAATTGTTAATCTTCGTGTCTGTGTTTGCCATTCTAAACCATAAAGATATTTCGAGCAGCTGTGGGGCAGGTTTGCTGTAGTTGCAGGGGAGGCAAGGAGCGTCTTTCAAATTGCCTGTCAATAAGGAGCTGTGTTTTACGATTTCTGAGTGCCATTCAGGTCTTCTTGAAACCAAAGCAAAGACCCCACTTTGTTTCTGCAAGCACTGGGTTGCAGGCAAAGGGCAGTTAATGGCCAGTGACATTTCATTCTGTGGAGGTGCTCTTCTGCAAGGACCAGACTTCAATATTTCTTCTTTTGCCCACCCCTCCTTCTCTTCCTCCCTGCTAAGGCTCCAGTCCTGCCTGGTCATTATTCCTCTGTTGCCTCTCTGCCTTTCCATGTTGCCAACACAATTATAGTAGTTGGCATTTCACTCCTAGAATTAAAATTATGCACTTTATGCTGCACTGCTGAAAGACTGACAGGCCTTCAGGTAAAGCAAAGCATTAGTTTTAACTATCAGTTCTTACAGGGCAGCCACTGAAATCAGACCAGAACTGAAATGGTGGAGGAAAAGACAAGATGGGAATTGCACGGTTTCATGTCAGATATTTCCAGAAGAAGAGATAAAAGGGAAAAATGTCAATAAATCATGGGTAAGCTCTCTGCGGGTGGATAGGATTAGTTCCTATCCTTAGCAGATCATGGAATATCAGATGTTAAAATTGTCAAAGGTCCTTTAAACCAGTCAAAAATCCTGGTAGGGTTGGTTAAAAAGTCCTGTTTCTTTTCATATCTTGGGGCAGGTGAAAATGGAAGCAGAGCTCAAGGTGCTATCAAGTGTTGCAGCTCTTTCAGGACCAGTTAGACAAACATCCATCAGGACTGACATAGATGTAACTGATCCTGCCTTGCAGCAAGAGGAGAGATAGGATGGCCCTTGAGATCTTTTTCAACACTATTTTACAAAAGTCTGTTAGAAATATTTGGTAAAATCCTGCCCTCGTTGAAAGCAAGGAACAAATTCTCAGTGATTTCAAGCAAATCAGAATTTTATCCAGCATGTCTTGTCTGGTAAAAGCATAGTTTTAATGTTGATTAATTCAAGGAGAAGATGGGCAGGATGGGAGCAATCTTCTAACTCCCCTGAAAGAGTCTCTGATCTGTGCTAACCATGGACCAATCTCTCTACAGCTACTAAAGAGCATTTTCTTTCTTTGTTACACGTTTTAAAGTATTATTAGTGACATCTCCGATGCGCTGAAAATTGTAATAAACTCTTGAGTCGCTTTTTTTACTGAGAATATGAAGGTTGTATTGCTTTCTCTGGACAGTCCATCACCAATGCAGAATTGTTCTTTTTGGGAACTTATTACTTTTGTTGTGTCAAAGGTTGTTTAGCCAAAAACGAGCTGGAAAAAATTCTTCCTTGCCCAAGCCAGACCTCAGCTAAGTTTGGTAGTGCCTGAAAGTAGGAGATGATTTCTTAGGCCACCACAGCGACACTTTAAACACTAAAGCATGGATTAACCACTGGGAAGTTGGACTTTAGTCCACCATTTTAACACATAACATCACGTCTACACAACACGTCCAGGCTTTGTTCATCCACATTTTTATTTGCTCTGTGACAGGTATTGCAGATTCTCTGTCTGTGTTGTGTGGGATCCTTGCACAGGTTTTAGAATCAACTGCAAACTCAAATTAGTATCCTGTGTTAGCAGATAAATATTAAGCTGAAATCGATGGGAAAGATCCCTGCTTTTGCTTCAGCTCAGTGATGGGATGAAGCTCCCTTTCATTATATCCTGTCTTTATTCATGCTATGCCTTACATGGTGACAAGAAGACAGGAGAGAATCTCAAAATGACATTAAATTCTAATTTGTCTATGGTCAGGGATAGTCCACCATCCTGGTATAAATTACATCCACATTTACCTGACAACCCACATCCCATACAATTGTTTCTGATCTTCTGCGAATAACAGCTTCCAGCTGGTCATCAGTTTTGTTCCTTTGAATCTTGACATAATTAGCAGATACGTTATGGACCAATTTCTGCTGCTCTTACTTGAGACTGAAGACCATTGACTTTTCATCTAAATACTGTTCCTGCAATGTGGTATGATCACGCAGGGAAAATATCAGTATTCTGGAGACTGTGCTGAAGAATCACGTCGAAACATGCTGTGATGGTCTGAGCACGGTGAAGGGGCACAAAGAAACCTTGACTTCTGATCCTGGCTCCGAGGCATTTTACAAACCTCTCAGCATTCAAACACGGATGCCGAGTGGGCTCCCAGAGACCCAAAGCATGTTTTGAAGACATACACAACCCCAGCTTCAAAGGATGTATCTTGTATCTTCTTGTTCCCATTTATAAAACAGAAGCAGTGGTGTGAAGAGATCTGCCTCACCGAGGCTTTGTGAGGATTAATTAGTAAATGTTTATCATGTACTAGGAAGGTGAAACGCTCCGGTTTGAATGCCGAGCAGCATTACAAATTTGGCTTCTATTTAATTCCTCGGAAGAACATTATTACCCATTATTATTGAGTTTCCTATGCAATTTAATGGCTGTATAATACTTTCAGAAAAGATTTAACTAACCTTCTTCCACTTACACTTAATTTATTTTCCTCTCGATGCTCTGACAGCTCAATGAACATCTGTACAGGAGGAGCTTGATAGCTGGGGCAGCTACGGCACGTGCTGAATGCTGTCTGCTGAATGTCTCCTCGCCACGCTGACTGCGTACAGTCAAGGTTCAAGGAGCAGCAGCTCTCCAGGCAGCCTGCTACTGTGTTTCCTATATCTTTTAGGGAGAAGAAAAGGTCACAAAAGAATGCCCTTGGATTACATGACAGATTGGCTGATCACCTTTCTCCTCCACCCCCATCCCGCTGACCTTTCTTCCTGGTGCGGGCAGGTCAGGCAGGTGATGGCGGGACACGGACTCATCCTGCCGAGGCAGCGGTGGGCCATGCATGGCTTCATCTCCCGTTAATTTGCCTGGAATGTTCCTAAAAATGACCGCTGGGAGATGTGGCCTTCAAACTGGCAGTGGCAGCTGAAAGTGGGAGTTTCCCGGAAGTAAAGTTGCAGGCAATTAAGGAAATTTCACCTGACAAAGGTAATTAGTTAATATTAGTTCCAGCGATTGCTGTGGTAAGGTACAACTGACAAAGTGTCAAAGTGATTTTTGCAATGTAGTGATTTGAGCTGCTTTGTTTGCGAGGGGCTCGTCGCCATTTCACTCTCGGATCTTTTATTTTACCTGAGTTGGTCATCAGCAAACTGGGACACCAGCAAAGTCGTGGTGAACGTGACATGGGCATCATTAACGCCCTGTGTGGGAACAGTGGGGTGAAACACCCGTGGTGACATCTGCATCCCCACTGCGATACACCCCGGCTGAACATCACGACACTGCCAGCATCTTAATCGAATTTAAGAGGTGGCCAAAGAGTTCTTTAAATCACCATTATTTTCAGCAACACCAAAGTGTTGCTGAGGAAGTTGCAGAAGATCAGAAAAGAGCTGAAGTTGTGCCAGTGTTTCAAAAGGGCAAACTGGGAGAGCCAAGTATTTATAAGACTAATACTGTTACTGATCTACAGCTTGAAACTGATCCTTGGCAAAAATGTGGAACAGCTGATAAAGGACTCAATGAATAAAAAATTACAGGAAATAAATATAATTACAATAAATCACATTGATGTCTTTCTTTGATTGCAGCGCATGGTTCATTGCTGATGGTGATGTGAAGTATTCATTCCTCAGTAATGAATCTGACTTGACAACACTCAACACTTCCATGAAAAAGTGAAGAACAAATCAATATGTGGTTCAAACTGCCCAATATTTGCTAATGACTCATGGACTGGAAAAGGTGTAAATACAGAAAAGGAAGTCACTTGTGCAGAGAAATGAGGATGCGAGCCGGCCGGGGGCATTTCAGCCCAGCACGGAGCAAGGCACGTGCCCAGGAGCGGCGGGGTGGGAGCCTTGTTGCAGGCAGATGGGGGCACCGGGGACTGCACACATGGGACTGTTCAGCATTTTGGGGACACGCAGACTTATTTCTTACCTCTGCATGGGCTGTGTCCAGCTATGGATTTTATTCTAGTCACTGGAGGGAGGCTATGATTTCAGTTCACTGCCTTTTCGCTGTTTCCCCCTCCATGCCGCTGCCAGGCCGTCAGCCTCAGCATTGCAGTTCTCTCGGCCATGTAATTTCCCATGCTGGCCAAGTCAAATACTTTCCCTAATCATCCTAAAAAGCAAGACAGATGGGCCCTTTCTCTGGATCCCCCGGTGCATTGCTGTTGTTCCTCTGTCTAACTAGCAGTTTCAGCGGTGGAAACAACAGCTTCTGCAATGCCGAACCCCGGCTGCCTGCTCGGTGGATGGGACCAAGCAGGGCTGGGTGCAGCTCCAGGGGTTGGTCCATGGAGCAGGCACTGCCCCACCACCACTCTCTGACAGCAACTATGGTGGGGAAAGAGAAAACGAGAGCTATACCCTCGCCTTGGATTTCTGCTAGAGCTGTTTCTGGCAAACCTGTCCCTAATCCTGCTTCTAGCCACCCTCCCTGCTTCTGGAGAGACCAGACCTGGCCAGGCTGCCCCTGCTGTGGGTCTGGTCATCTCTGCAGGAACATAAAAGGGAGGGGGAAAAATTTCCCCAACCCACTGCAGCCCTAATTGCAGGAAAAAAATTCCCCAGCCCTGACTGCCTCTCTGGGAAAGGACATTTTCTGCGTGGCTTTGGCATCCACCCAGCCCAGTTCAATCCACTTCCCATGGCTAGCTGCGGCAGGTGGAAATTTCTGTATCATGCAAAACTACCTACTGCTGGCCAGGTCCCCGAGTTTGTTCAAGTGTTGTCTGAAACGTTGCATTTTTCATCAGTTCAGGGCTGTAACCTGAGGCCACTGCTTCTTCCTTGTGTATTTCCACCACTGAATCGTGGTTATGCATGGGTCCCACCGGCCTTGGCTGCTGGTACAGAGGAAGGCAACCTTTCAAAATCAGCATCTTTACTTGCCAGGAAAATCGCCTCATCTCTGGGTTCAAGGTACCAAACCAACAACTGCGGTGCCACAGAATCCCAAGACCTGCTTCCTGTTGCCTGAGCTACCATGATTCAATGTTTGAATCACCTGGCTCTTCATGTGACACCTGGTTGGGCAGTCCCAAAGCTGAAACCATGCCTGGTCTGGTTTGTTTAGCTAAGGTCCCTCACATGTCCCACCTTCCTACCCCTATCCTGTGATGCTGCATTGGAGCTCTGGACATCAGGAAGCCGTTCACATGTTGGTCAGGCTGCTGCCTCTGCAACGTCTCCCTGGCTTGGCACAGCCAGGCCAAACAGGGCTGTTTCCAGCCCAAAAGAGTGTATGGCACATAGCCATGGTGACAATTAATGTGATCACCTTGCAACCCCCTTCTAGATCTGCTAACAGCGTTGTATCCTGCCCCACAGGTTACCTGTGCTCCTGTCAGGCAGATTTTACAGGGGAAAAGCAGAGCTCACGGTCATGTAGTTTCACAGTTTAAATGGAGACCTGCTTTCAAAGAGGGGGGAGAAATAATTCTGATGCAATGCCAAACTCGGCTCTTTCACTGGGCACCGGAGCATATGGAGCCTCTCGCACAATTGCCTGGGAGTTGCAGGTCTGTGATGTTTTTTCTGTCCTCAGCTGCTCTCCTGGTGCCAAAGTTTCCAGGTGCATTAAGGCAGGATGCCCCGCCGTGCGTCTTGGACCTTCCACCCGCGCATCACAGCGTCGGGGTGAATATTAATCAGACAGGAGAAGTACAGCAGATGCAAAGTGCAAGTACACTTGCTGGCACAAGGGGTTACTCAATATCTGGAATTTGAACAGAAAAAGAAACTGCAAGCCCATGGTATTAAGTAATTAGGCTTTTCCCAGGCTTTTTAAAAGGAGAAAGTTACACACCGAGGCAAGATGATGCGGCACTCAGTCACACTCCTCTGCTTCCCGCAGTTTTGCAGCACAGACCTCAGCCTTACCAGCGACTCCAGAGCACATTACCTTGACTAAAGCCCTTGGGCTACTTTATAAACTGTTAATAGTTGCCAACTAAAATGAGTGTGAGGGCTGTTTCTTATTAAAAGGAGCATTTAAAGCACCTGGAGAAGACTGTAAGTAGCACAAACCCTTTAAATTCCTTCCAAAACCCCAGAAGTGGCCAGCATTTGCATGCAGAAAGTAGCAAATAACTTTTAAATTAAACCTATTTGACAGTAAATCTGCTGCTGGTCCTCAGGTCGGCTTCTCCACTGCTTTTATTCGCACGTGTCTCCAAGACGGCCTGTACCCACTCGCCGTGCGCGCACTGCGGCATCTTGTGATTCCTGAATCGTTGGCACGTGCCTGTGCCGCACGGGGCTATGCCCTGGTTTCCCCAGCTTCAGGTGCAAGGCAACACCTCCGGCCACGCAGACTCCTGTCCCCGGGTGGCCAGGCCTTCGGGGTACCCTGGATAATTCATCTGGGTGTGCAGCAGCTGGGCTGGTTTTCACCCTGCTCTTCCTCATCCCTCCAGCCTTCTCCTCCATCCTCCTCAGCCCCAGCCGAGCAGCGGCTCCCACTCCACCCCACAGCTCCTGGCTCTCTTCTTGCTGTCGGAGGTGCCCAAAGGAGATTTCCGAAGGCTTAGTGGAGCCTGTTCCCGTATGTGCTGTCGTGATTGTGCTCCTGGAGTTGGGGATGCTCCTCCACTCGAGGGCTTGTAGAGAAGATAATCACTTCGTAAACCGAATGAGCCATGCCCCAGGTCAAATGGAGTAATAAAAAGCTGGTGGGTTGTACTGGTGTCCCTCTGAACTGCCTGTTTGCAATGGGCTCTAGGCACTTCAAACCCACGAAGTAGGCATGATCCTCACAGAGTGGGGCTTTTTTTCAAGAAACAAGAGAATTGTCTCAGCCCCAGCTTCTCCAGTCCTGTTAACGGGAGAGGCATTTGTTTCTTTTAGGACACCCTTCCTTACGAGGGATTTGCATGCACCCTGTGCAGCGCAGCAGGACCCCCCCACCCATCACAGGCACCCAGCATCAGGGCCACCAAGCTGAAGAGCATTGTGCTTTTACCCCAGCTCGTCCATGAGGACATGGACCCACACGCTGCCTGGAGCTGTCGGAAAGAAAAGAGGGGGCTCTGGAGGGGCACCAGAAAGGTGAGGAGAGAACGGTGGGCTCCCACAGGCTCGGGCTCTCGGCTGCCAGAGCAGCAGGCGACAGACAGCACGCTCTGCCCAGCCCCGCCGCTGGTCTTGGCAGCAGGCAGACGGCGAGATGACTCTGCTGGCTTGCAGGGAAGGAGATGAGGTCAAAAGCACCATCTGGCCCGCTCACCTTTCCACTCCTCTGTGGCAAGATAAGAGTCTGCTTGGCGAGACGGTGATGTCAAGGGCTGAGTGGGCTCTTGTCTGCTCGAGGGCGGCAGCACAGGGCAGAAGGAGGCTGATTATTTTTCATTTCCTTCTGCCAGCTGCCATGCAGGGGGGAAAAAGGAGCAATATCCCTTTTATTGTTCCCAGATGCGGTTCTTAGGGATGGGAGATGCTTACAGGTTGTTTTTTATTTGAATGGTAATGAAGCACGTGAATAACCCGGATAATCCGGATAACCCAGACCTTGCTGCAGATGGTGGAAGGAAAGTAAGAGTGAACTGCCACTGAGCAAGTATCCTCCGGCTTTGCAAGACATCTCAATACTTTGCAAAATGAGCAGCATGTACATGTTGCTCAGCACTTGGATGCTCAGCTTCATACAGCCCTTTGTAAGTGGAAAACATCTTTCTCGCTTACCCTCTGCAGCTGCTGTAACAGCCCTCCGAACCAGATCAGATCCACTGCCCTCCTTCCCCTTTGAGCGTTCAGAATTTTGCGATGCTTCAGAGCAGGATTAGCACTGTGGGTTTCCACGCTCCTTTATCCAGCTTCACACCCTCTAACATTTCTGTTCCACGCAAAGGCAGAGCCGCCCAGCCTGGCTCCTGCCGGCTGGAGTCCCAAGTGATGCATGTTGCCCAGAGCCACGAGCTTCGGGAGGTCTGCGCAGCACCAGGGAAGAGGCAGCTCTGACTTAACCAGAGCCTCGCTGCCCCAGAGCAGTTTGGTCACTACATAAACATCCCGCAGCACTGAGCAGGCAAGAAAACCAAAATTACCCAGGTTGTAGGGTGATATTGTTTCAGAAGATTATGGTGCCAGAATGCAACTTTTTTTTAGACAAATGCCCTGAGAAGACTTTACAGAGACGAGTGAGGATGGGGGCCTTTTTTGTCCTTTGCCTGCTGAGCAGAGCAGCACAGGAGACCTGTGAACGCACACACACATCAGTTTCCCAGATTCGCTGCTCTGAGTGCTCCTGCCAAGCAAACGGCACTGCGTACCTACCTATACCCAGGAAAATGTATTCTCCTGGGGCACAAAGATCAGCCCACATGCATGGGAAAATGTCAACACACATGCGTCATTTTCCTGCCAAACATACACACACGCAAACACACACGCACTTCTTTTTCACACTGCATCAACCGTTTCAGCTGGTTATTGGTTATTTTGCTCTTGACTAGAAAGAGTGTGCAAAGGTATAATGGACAAAAATCTCTCTCAGCAAAAATTTAATTACTAAAGGCTCTCTCTGATCAAGAATAAAAAGAAAGGCGAATCAAAGGTAAGTTGATTTTCATGAAGGAAAATGCCGTTAACTTGCTGAATTTTTCTGTTATTTCATCAATTATATGTGATTTGAGGAGAGAAAACATTTCCAGAACTCTTTCTGGAGGAGATTAGCAAAATGTTTTGGAAATCACTCTGATCGCTCAGGACTGAATGCTATTTTTTTAATCATTATGCATGAAGGTTTGATGTTATAGGCACAGGCTGTTATAGACAGAACTAAGAAATAGGACCGGGAGTTCATAGAATCACAGAACCACAGAATGGTTGAGGTTGGCAGGCACCCCTGGAGGTCATCTGGTCCAACCCTCTGCTTTTGAGTATCTCCAAGGATGGAGACTCCACAACATCCTTGGACAACCTGTGCCAGCGCTCAGTCACCCTTGCAACAAAATAGTGTTTCCAGGTGTTCAGAGAGAACGTCTCCTGTTTCAGGCTGTGCCCATGGCCTCTAGTCCTGTCACTGGGCACCACTGCAAAGAGCCTGGCTTCGTCTTTTCTGCACCCTTCTCTCAGGTATTTATATACAAAGCTCCCTGAGCCTTCTTTTCTCTAGACTGAACAGTCCCAGCTCACTCAGCCTTTCCTCATAGGAGAGACACTTCAGTCCCCTCATCATCCTTGTGTCCCTGCATTGGACTCTCTTAGTATACCCATGTCTCTCTTGTACTGGGGAGTCCAGAACTGGACACAGCACTCCAGGTGTGGCCTCACCAGTGCTGAGTAGAGGGGAAGGATCACCTCCCTCAGCCTGCTGAAGATGTTTTGTCTAATGCAGCCCAGGACAGAACGCACCCTTTCCAGCTGGGTGTCCTCCAGCATGTACTGGTGTGTGGAGTTGTTGTTCCCCAAGTGCAGGTCTTTGCACTTCTCCTTATTGAACTTCATGAGGTGCCTGTTGGCCCATTTCTCCAGCCAGTCAAGGTCCCTCTGGATGGCAGCACGACCCTCTGGTGTATCAGCCACTCGTATTAGTTTGGTGTCATCTGCAAACTTGCTGAGGGTACATTCTACCCCACCATCCAGATCATTAATGAGGATGTTAAACAGGGCTGGACCCAGTATTGACCCCTGGGGTACACTGCCAGTCACTGGCCTCCAACCAGACTTTGCACGGCTGATCACCACCCTCTGGGCCCAGCCATTCAGCCAGTGCTCAGTGCACCTCAACGTCTGCTCATCCATCCCCGGCATCGATAGCTTCCCAATGAGGATCTTAGGGGAGGCAGTGACAAAGGCCTTACTGAAGTCCAGGTAGACAATATAGTTGATGAACATGGTCCTCACCAAGTGATATTTTCTGGAGCATCTTGATGCCTAACTTCCCATTCAAAAGAGCGAGGTGTTGTTAAAAATACACATTTTTTCTCTGAGTATGAAAAAAAGCCTAAAGAGACTAGCTCACATTCAAGCACTAAACTTGAAGACTTTTCCAGGTAGGGGAGATGAATCTTACTTGGGGTACGAATTCATTTTAAACCGTAAGAAGTGCAGAAAATTAATTACATTTTTCTCCTCTCTGGTGACTGGATAAACCTAGGAGGCTGGCAGAGATTTTTTTCCCCTCTTCCCTCATTTAATTCTCCTCTCGCACATTAAAAAAAAGGAGATACATTGAGGGTCAATTTTGGTCCTCTGGGCCTAGGGCATCTGGGCTGTGAAAACTGATTTTTACCTCTGTATCATGCTTGCTGCTGTGCTGTCCATTTGCCAAGACTTTTTGCTTTCTCTGCAGCTCCTCAGACTCCAGTTAACCTAAAGAAACTTGTCATCTTCAAATTTTGCTCTAAATCATTGCAGGTGGCAATGTATATTACTACTACGATGTCACGGAAGCAATAAAGCGGCAGCCACTACTAAAGCTTGTGGTACCCTCACCTGTCCTTTGCCAGTATAAACCTCTGTCATTTAATCCTTTTTCCTTCTGTGCATGGTTGCATTCTAGGAAAATATTTTGACTCGTGTTTTGAGTCTTAGGCTCTCTAGTTACACCTTGAACGGGTCCAAGTTTTCATGATGCTCCCTTTTGAACAACTGTCTAAAACCAAAAGCATCTTGGACCACGGATGTTTTAAATTCTGTTCTGAGCTTAGAAACCAATATTAGCAAAACCATTGCATTTGCAAAGCAGTCCTGTAACCTGTGTAATTCAGTCTTACTTTCAGTGACTTGTGACCTCAGAGCTAGAACTGCCTGGTAGGCTAAAACTATCGAAATGACCTGAATGAGGCTTGGGGTTTTTTTGAAAGATCTTTAGCTTACGACTAACAGGACGGAAAAACTTGTAGGAGCTAGCATGTCATTTGGACTGCAATATGGCAGATAACTTTAGCTCTTCACATTCATATCCTCTATTGCAATTAAATCTAGTATACTGTTCCAATGTTGGATTGCGTGTGGGAAGCAGGGATATAGCCTGTGCTCAGACTTGCAGTATTCTAGGAAAGAATGAAAACTAGTTTTTTTAAATAGAGAAGAAAATTTTGTTGGCTCCTTTTTTTTTACTGCCTTCAAGAATTATCTAGAGAATTCTTGTAGCTGCAGGTCTCACAAGTATTTAAAGTAGAAAAACATATAATAGCCTCTTTTTTTTCTTCTTTTTCTTCCTTTAGAAAAAAACCAGTGCGAGTTGCGTGGAAGTTGTTTGGTAGTGTGTGGGTGTATTGTGTGTACGTCAAGCTCACTGCGGGGAAGCTAATGAAGAGCGAGGAGTTTTGCCCACAACTTAAACATCTCTTCCAATCATCATTTGACTGGCATTTCTGGGAAAATCTGATGCCTTGGGGATTAAAGAAAAGCCAGAAATGTGGAGGTGACAGACAGTAACGTTCAGCTGTGGCTGATGTTCCAGCACATCTCTGCAATTTCTGCCGTAAGGCTGATCCCTCTGGGAAGATGACAAGCTGCCATTTTGCCATTGGGTACCTCTGTATTCAGACTCCTCTTGCTCTAGATGTCTTGTGGAGCTCAGAAATACCCAGCCACCCCCGTGCACCGCCAAGCAGGCAGCCCCACGTACCCGGCAGCTGTGTGGCATCTTTGCCGACAGTCACTCGGGCCTCATGGTTCTTCAGGGCTGGCTCGTGGAAATGAAGGTTAATCTGGTCAGACAGGAGGAGGTTTTGGCAGCCCTTTGCTGTTCTTGTGTCATGGTGCTTCTTGTTGAGACAGTTAAAACGGACTTTGCAATGAGACAGAGCTCAGGTGTATGAAGAGGGGTCATGGCTTGACGATAAGCCAGCACATCTCAGGTGTGAGAAAGCACTCCATAAATCTGTTAGGAAGCAGATCTGGGAAATAGAAGCATCTCTTCATCCAAGGTGAGACTCAGATGGTATAAACCATTCTTTTGAGAATAGCGCAAGCATTAATTACATGGGTTGGTTTTTTTTTTGCTTGGTGGGACGGGAGGGAGCACAGCAGGACTTTCTTCTTTAGCCCAAGATCCTGCTAGTCAACTAGGTCCTTGGAGTGAGTTCATAAAATCCATGTAGAATAGGAGATTTACTACAGCTACCTCACCAGACAACAGGGAAATATATGGCTTTTAACAGGTGACACACTGGTTCTTTCACTACTCACCATTCTTTGTAAATAAGAACATTAATATCCAAAGGCAAAAATATTGATGCCATTTCAAGTGATGGCTCCTGTGGTCTCCACAGGAAATCACTCTTTTGCAGTGGAGCATTACAGTAAATACAAAAAGCCTTACCACTGCCAGCTGCAAGTGTTACATGTATTTTTGAGCCTGCAGACAAAACAGGAGGCTGAACTTCCAACCCACAGTTTCTTGTCAAAAGTGCCTGCCCTAAAGATGCTGGAGCTTATGCTTTTTTTCCCTTCAATAGTCAGTGGAAATGTATGTTGGATTTACCAGCTGGATTTTTTAGTATCTGCTCAAGAAGTGAGACATGGATGCACACTGGGACAGAGCTTCAAAACTTGCCTGCTGTATTATTTAATAGTTTGTATGTGGTTCTTTTTTGGTTTTTGAAAATCCATCAGGCAAATAGCAGGAATCCTAGACACCGGCCTTATGTTGTAGGTATTGCAGTTAGATGCCTTAAGTATGCAGGTAGGCAGTGGAGATCTTGCCTTTGATCTGTGCACGTGCACCATCTCCTTTAATCTTTTACTACCTGTTGTAAAATCCTTCCCTCAAAAGGGGTGTGGTCCCAGCTAGGGCTCTTGCTGCTTCCCTGCTGCAGGTGCCAAAAGTATTTGGGGGAGGTGCAAGCTGGAAAAAAGGCTCAAAGGAAGAGCTCCCAGTGCAGGCAGTTACAGTGGGCAGTGCTGGACTGGCAGTGCTGGAGCACAAAACACTCTTTGGATTTGCACTTCAGGTTTCCACAAAGCGAGAGCTGGGAGCTCCTCTCCCAGCACTCACTGGGCTGTAACCTCTCCTCGGTGCAACCTCAGACCTGTCTCTCTGAGCCAGACCAGTGGGGAAGGGGCACAGCAAGGCTGCATCCCTCCCTGAGGAGTAACCTATTAGTGAAAATGGTGAGTTCCCACTGCCCAAAGCTTGCAGCTGCAGCTGCGTGCATCTCTGAAGCATGCACTGACATTAAGCAGTGATGTCTCAGTGCAGAGCAGTGTCGCTCTTGCAGGAAATTTTCTGTCCTATGCTATAGAAGTTGGAAGTGATGCTCTAGCAAGCTCTGCAGTCTTACAGAATATGAATTGTCATCTTTTGATCCACTTATCAGATGGCCCTTAATATTTTTGAAGACAATTTTTGCATGTGAGCTATACTGCTCAGCTGCATGGTAGGTACTGCTTGATTTAAAAAAAAACAAACAAACAGCTCCTCCTTAAAAAAGCCCCAGACAAGAGCTCTGAGCATGGCTGGTTCCACCCTGCTACTCCATGGGCTGTTCTAGGATCATTATTCTACATTGTATTATATACATTCTTTTTGAACCCACTCATCCAAAATGCCTTTAAAAATGGGAAAAAGGATGAAGCGGGGGTGGGCAGAAGAAAGAGGGAAGCTGTAAAGGTTGACAAGGACTTGCCACTCCAAGCAGAGCAGAGGACAGTGAACCCGTCCCAGGGCGGGGAAGCAGTGGTTCTGTGGGATGGAAATAACCTGTGAGTGGGTGATCCCAGCTTGGGCACTCATCCTCCCATAGACCTGGTAGACCCTGGTCCTACTCATAATTCAGAAATAAACACTGGAGACAGAGGGAGTGGGTCCTAATGCCAAAGAATCTTAATGCTTAAAAAAGTAAGAGCTGCTCATCCAGGCTTTGAAATGTTTGGTTTAGACCCACATATGCATTGCGAGGGGTCACAGCTCTATAGGTAGTCCTGCAACGTGGTCACAGCGAATGGTGGAGGAGAGGCAAGAGTATTGGTCAGGTGCTGTGCTGGTCTTCCTTTGAATCAGCCTCTTGGCTGCAAACCCCAAAGGGCTCTGACGTGAGAAGTGAAAGAGAAAACGTAGTCAGAGCTGCTTGAATGGTCCACTGGTTTCTGAGGCTAAATCAGCAGAAAGAAAAATGTAGGCAGCAGTGACAGGAGCTCTAGCAATTTGTTCTGGGCACTGTATTTAGATTTTCAACAAACAGCAAAGGATGAAGCAGCAAATACAGAATTTGGAGAGAGCTGAAAAATATTGCTCATATTTTCAAAGCATTCTAAAAAGAAAACGTCCAGTTGAATTCCTTTAATTTCTCTGAAATCTCAAAACATTCCACAGATTTCAGAGAAAAGGGAGCAAAACACCTCTCCTGCCATTCTGTGGCCCCCAACTGGAAAAGTTTTGGGACAAGAAAGCAGCCCCGTGTGGCCAGTCAGACCAGAGCAGCATGCAGCAAGTAAAGCAATTGCGGATATTTCTCGTGCAAAGACCCTCATTACATCACTTTCAGGTTGAACTGAAAAGCAAGTCAGCGTAGCTTAGTAGGCTCGCAAAAAGAGATTTTTCTTAAGAAAAGGTTTTGAGAGGCTAAGAGAGTTTGCAGTGGTTTTAGTTGAGGATCTCAGGTCAGCGTTCAATGCTGAATTTATCCCTGTTGCTGCTCTGTGCTGACTCTTGGTTTCAGTGGCAAGCAAGCTGAAGTCTTGGTATGGAGACAGCGCAGCATGTGTTCCAATGCAGTTGTGTTGAGCTGCTTACACCACCTCAAATTATACTAAGTGGAATCACTTCAAATTATACTAAGTGGAATCACTTCATTCATCCCATTATCATTCATCCCAGGAAGTAATGGTTAAGTGCAGCAACACATTCCCTGCCTCCTTGAGTATCTATACTGCCCACCCTCACGTGTCACCCATGGTTGTTTGCAAGCCAGAAGATCTGGTTTTGAATGGCCAGTTCACTGCCGTCCTTTAGTTTGGAAGCCCTGTTTGCACATCAAGATGTGAAGTAGGTAGAGGAAAATAATAACCTTCTCTCAGTACAAGATCCCTGACGATCACTGTGGAGCTTTGTGAGGCACTCACCATCACTTTCCTGTAGCAAACACAGATCAGAGCTTCTCCCACTGCCTGCTTTACATCCTCCTTTCTCCTCTCTCACATGGCGACTCTGACAGTAGGGACCCTCCTCAATAGGGACCAAAGAGAACTTCAACCACATACTAAGAAGCCAAATTTTTCCAGGGCAATTAATTGTGGGAAGAACTAACCAAGCAGTTTACCCTTACTCGGAAGCAAATACCTGTTTTTCCTAAAAGGTTCAGACCAGGAGAGGCAGAAGAACTGAGGGTGGTGAAGGAAACACAGGATGGAAATCTATAGAAATTATAGTAAGAAGGGGTCTTGTGGGATGATCCCAATAGTCACTCAGAGATCTGGGATTATTTCTCCAGCTTCTGCTTGAGTTCTGATTTTAGTTCCCTCAGATACTACTGGCTTTGATACTCACTCTTCCTCGTGTTTAAAAATTACTGCCCTGAAGACTGAATCTGAGAGATGCTCACATTAACATTAATGCAGCACTGGACTCCTAGCCTGCTAATCAAAAAAACCCCACAATAAAGTACTTGCTTGATCAAAATTGTTGATGACATGCACTGAGAAAACTGCAGTGAGGCATCCCAGCATGTCCAAGTGCCCAGAGGTGTGTGAATGGTAGGAGGAGAAACCTGCATTACACCGATGCTTGGATTTGGGCAGTGCCTGGGGCTGTTACTGAGAGAAGGGATATTAGAGGCCTGAAGACTGCCAGGATCTTACCTGCCCCCAAAACATTAGTTTCAAGGCTGAGAGCAAACCCTCAGTGGTCCATGAACTGTCCATCGTCCCAGTATGAAAGCTACAGAGGCTATACTGATCTAAATCCAAAAGTCAGAGTTCAGATTGCTGCTACAATTTAGCTATAGTTAAGAAAATCACCAAAAAAATCCAACTCAAAAATTTGGGAATGCTCATTGCTGAGCAGGAGCCAAGAAAACCTGTTTACAGCTCGCTCTCCATTTAGAACAATTAATCACTAAGCCTTGGCCGCACTTCCCACAAATCACCCGAAAGGACGCCTGTCGGGTTGTGTTAAGCCGAAGCGCCGTGATAGAGTCAGCTACTGCCTGGGATATGAATGAAAATTGGCATGTCAGCTCACTGCTGATAGATGAAAAAAAAAGAGAAACTATCTGCTGAAGTAACAGGGACCACATTTTCTCCCCTTAATTACTTCCTGATACCTGGACTGAATCCACGATCAAGTAGGTGTATGTGAGATGCTCCTGGAGCTCCACAGTCATGGGCTCCTCTCTGGTCACAAAGGAACAAAATGCACTCAGAAGCACACTAAAGATAAAATTAATGAGAGAAGGGAAAAAAAATTTGGAAAAAAGGAACAATTTTTTCCACTGTTCTTTGGAAGAGCTACTGTCCTGATGGAGCAGCAGAAGAAGTGGCTGTACAGTAGGTACAAATGTGGAAAACACCAGAAAACAGGAGTTTATCTGGGCAGACCCATCCACGAGGTGAGTCTTTGCATTTGGAAATTCTCAACTTCTCCATGGCCAGGGGCCAGGTGAGGGACACGGGCTCTGCTGCTTCCTCTCCAGCCATGGATACCCTCCACCACTGACCCTCATCTTCCCAGCTTGGTCATGGACCTGCCTGGTCACTGGGGACGTGCCTGGAGACCTGCCTGACGGCCATCATTTTGTCTGCATGGGGAGTCCAGGTGGCTGGTTTAAGCTGTAAGAGGTTGTTGCCCCAGTTAGAAGAGAGATAAAAACAATAAATGTCTCTCATTCACCAGCAATTAGATAAGTTACACACACTGTAAAAGGAACCAGAAGCTGAGTTTAGAATTTTATGTGAGAGCAAGAGAGTATCTTGATCTGAAATAGTTATTTTTGTTTAAATGAGAAATAAAGTCAAGATGAATGTGTGCTATGTTCCCAAACCTTCCCTGAAGAACCATGAACTTTACAGATTTATAGGCCTGTCTGGAAATATTCAGCAGCATTCACTTGGGTCATTATCACACATAAGCTGGTCCAGGTACCGACTTCCGAATACCTTCAAAAATAATAAAGTGTCTAGAACATAATTTCCTGACATTTTCAATTGCATCTTTTCCCTATACTGCAGATATAAAGTGATCACTGTGGCTCTCAGCTGACGCCTAAGAAGCACCAATGAAAACAGAGACATCAAATATTGAGAAGTGTCTTATTTATACATTATCTCTGTACAAGAAGGTCTTTCTTCCAATAAGCAATGTGTTGCTGTTTTGATCTATGTTTCCATGCCTCCTTTCCTGTTCCAGTGTAAAGTCTTCAGCAACCAGAGAGCTTTCCATTTAGGAGTCCCATCAACCTGTCTATGCTATCTTTCTGAATACACCTGCAATTATTTTGCCTCCAAATGAATGCATTTGCATTTTGTAATGTGTTCTGATTCCTAAACACATTTCAGAAAAATTGCATAACGAAGAGATAGTCTAGAGAACATTTCAGCTGGTTTTTCCTTAAAGTAATAGTTATTAGTGATAAAAGTTTCTTCTTTCTTGAATATCATTATCTAAAATTAACAGCAATAAACAACAATTTGAGGTGTAGAATGCCTTTAATTGAAATTAAAACACCAAGTCATTTAATTAAATACTCAAGCAAGTTGCCAAAGACAGATGGGTTGACACCAGCTACAGACTTGCTCCTCAGCACTCTGAACTAGGCTCAGCAGACTTTCGTAACAATATTGAAGGTAAGGAACATCTCAAAAGCTCTGGGTTTGGGGTTTTTTCGATGTGACCTTTCTGACCACCACTGAAATGTTTTAGATAAATGGCAAGGCTATCTCCAGGTCCCTGTGAAGAAGCCAGCATCCTTGCAGTTATGCAAGTACATTAATTAGAGCTGGCTGTCTCCAGAGTAAAAGGTCTGCAGAGGATGAAGAGGAACAAGGGGCAGAGTACCAATGCCAGAGAGGGGACATCAGTTCATAACTTATACTCCTGTGAATTGTATGACCTTGTGCTCTGGATACTGAGAAGTACAGTAGACGTGACATTAGGAAGCATTTCTTTACCGAGAGAGTGGTCAGACACTGGAACAGGCTTCCTAGAGAGGTGGTTGATGCCTCAAGCCTGTCAGTGTTTAAGAGGCATTTGGAAAATGCCCTCAATAAAATGCTTTAACTTGTGGTCAGCCCTGAAGTGGTCAGGCAGTTGGACTAGATGTTCATTGTAGGTCCCTTCCAACTGAAATATTCCATTCTATGCTGTTCTGTTCTATTCTATTCTACAGGGAGTTGACGGGCTTTATGCACTAAGATTTTCTTCATCAAACTTGCCTACAGATTGCCCTGCTAGGTCAGACAGCTCCTTTCTTGCACATGTGTCCTGGCTGTCGGACGGGGCAGTTGGCTTCTCAACCCAAGCCAGGACACAGACTGTTTTCTATCCACTGCACCAGATTGTGCCCAGGGCTGGGCAGAGCTTGTCCTCAGAGGTTTTGCCCGAGGCACCATACCCTTGGTACTGTCTTTAGGACTGGCACAGCAGCAACACACAGCACGTGTTTTGTTTTCACCTGCCTGCTTCCTCACAGGAAAGCCCGGGAACAGGACCCCCTCCTGCTCGTAAAGCGTGCCGAGATCCGCACCCGGCTGTTCCCACCTCGCCCCTTTTCACAGCAGCTATTCCCAACATCCCACACCAGCAATTCCAGGGCCATAACATTTACTTTAATTTTACCAGACTCATGTGAAGAATCTTTTTAAAAAAGAAAAATGGGTAAACAAATCAGTTTTAATACAAACATGACCAAGCAGCCCTAACTGGAGCAGAGTTCTTGCCAGTGCTGGGGTTTTCAGTCCAAATCCCAGTGCTGGCGGAGGTAGGAAAGGCCCTTCGGAGGAATCTGTTGCCTGTCAAGTTGTTTGATGTTTCTCGGCTGCACTGTGCTTTTACAAAACAGACTTTCTCACATCAACATTCAAATTTGTCATATGAGCAGGGAGAGAAGCAATTCCACCTCCCATTCTCCTAAACGCTCACCTTTTTTTTGAACAGATTTATTGTGTCTCCTTTCATGATGAGAAATGCGCAGAGTAAGAAAAGCATGAAGCAGTTTATCACGCCCTGGCTGAGCTCTTCTCTCTGGCCAAGGCAGCAGCGTGTTCTCCCCATCGCCCTCCCAGAAGGGGACCCGGCTGCCGGGCTGGCTGTGGGACAGGGCTGGTTTCACACGAGGTGGCACCACCCTCACTTGTGTGTTACAAATCAAGGCCCGTGGGGTTCAGTTCCCACGTCTGCAGAAGATGTGCCATGTAGCCTTGCCTCCTGTTCTGCAGGGTAGTTCTCCAGGGGAGACCCCGGAATCCACCAGAGCTTGCTTCACCAGCAGCAAGGCAGAAGAGTGGCCAATTCAGCTGGAAGGAGCTGTGCAGACCAGGGTTGTGGCCCTCTGTGCTTATTGCCTGGCTCTTAACGGCTCTGAAATCTGCACACACCTGCAATTTTTGAGTTTTCATACGGGCTTGCTCATGTATTTTCAGTCCACATGCAGTCGTTTGTACACAAGCCCCAGGCCGGTAAAGCATATGGAGACTTAGGTGGCACTATCAGTTTTCTCACATGCTTTTTTTTTTTTGGTAGCTAAGCTCTATTTATATTTACAAATAGCATACAACATAGAAAGGGTACATATTGCTTACACTCTTCTAACACGCCTGGTGAATGAGTCGTATCACTGCAGGAGGAGATAGCCCACGTACATCCCTGGCAATCTCTTTAACAAGTTCGGTCTGTCCTTATAAAAGAGTTTGGAGAGGTTGGATAAATACCACGGAGTGGGATCACTCTACACGTTTCACTCAACTTGTCCTCGTTTCCCACTGCTTGCTTCAGGGCTGTAATTTCTTGTCCAGAACTGCTCATAGTAGCAGCTAGCTTTCAACAGAAAAGGATTTAAATCCTCTGTAGTAAGGAGTGTGTGGGTTTTTGCTTGCTGTATCCACTTTGTTCACAGTTTGCAGGCAATTTAAAATCAGCTGTGGAAGATACTGAGGCAGGCTCTGCCTATTACGTGAAAAGCTTTTATGAAAAAAATTGGATCAAATTTGCTGAGGGATGTTTCATAGTACTGAATATCCATAATTTTAACCAAATACATTTTAAATAATACTTTTCAAAACTGTCATATGAAGTACTGCCTCAGAATAATCCTGCCAGTTTGCAAACATAGTGCAGCATTTAACTTGTCTCTTCTAAATTGCTCTTTTACCACATATTTGTTCCCCAAATCCTTCTTTAACAGGAGAGCTGCCTTGAAAGCCAAGGAAAGTACATAAAACTCAGAACAAGATATATAGTAAAGCCCATTACTGCTTCCATACAACATTGCCCAACTGGTGTGTGAGCTCTTCACAGCGAGAATGCGATGCTGTTTAGAAATCGCTCCCATGTTACTGAAGTTTATAAATAATATAAACCAGCTGTACGTATGCATGCCTGGTGATGTGCAGTTGGGGGTTTCTCTGAAACTTGGGATTCCAAATTCAACTGGTTTTAGACAAGTGAAGGATTCACTAAAAAGGAGCAATATTTAATTTCAGAAAACAAGACAAATTTTGAGCATATAGCCAGCGAAGAGGTGGACGGTGCTTTCAAGTGTGAATGTGTGCATGTGTCTGGTTGCAGGAACCAAGCCCACTCAAAGAGAGCATGGACACATGGCCTTTCAAGATCTAGGGGCACAATACATGAATTGAGAAGGAAGAAAAATGCTCATTACAGCTGAAATCAGTCAAATGAATGAGAGTCTCATTTGTTAAACCAAGCGGACAGTGGTCATTTAGAAAATAGCCGCCTTTTAAGTTCAAATCTCCACTTTTAGGAACACTTCTGGATTTTACCCATTGTATCTGTGACTCTTCTGGTGTCACTGTTATCTCTCTTTTAGAATTCCTGTTTGCATTGCCTCTCAGTTTATTCTGACAGGTATATCTGCACTGCTTTTGCATGTTGAAACACTTCTTCAATCCCTTCCAAAGCATTCAAATCCTGCACATCAAAGCATCCAACAGGCAAATCCAGTTACTTCCAACTGGTGTTTAAATAACTAGATTTTGTAGTGGGTTCAATACGAAGAAAAGGTAGAAGATATTTTCAGTGAATAAAATGAGAGGAATTTAGGTTCTTTATTTTTATTTGAAATTCAATAGGCATGCTGTATAATGCTTTCTGCATGAGCTTCCCAAATGTGCCAGGAACAATGCACAGGCTGAAAGCCGTCATTTCAAGGTGCCGCAGGCTTTGTTCTGCTCCGAAGGCAGATTTCCCCCTATCCTCTGGATCCACTTCTATTTGCAATGTTTAAAATCTAATACAGAAAAACCAAACTCAAACCTGCTACAGTCTCTAGGGAGCCATATGTCTGTGCTAATAGATAAGAATCTTAAAAGTGACTTAATTTTGTTTGCTGCCATCTGTTTCTCGCCGGTATCAGTTTTTGGCTGAACTAGTGCAGTACAACTTGTGTTAAACAGAGATGTATCAGCGTTAGAGTAGGAGAGCATCTCCCGATTCCCCATCAAAATGCCTCTTGGACCATCTACTGGGGATCCTTAACAAGTGCTGGATGGCACTTCAGCAGCGCTTAATAGTAATGTCGTGAGCTCATCTTTGTCCTCACCCCATTTCTTCTCCCGCCAGCCTGATTTCACCCGCTAGCCAACATTCCGGGCTTGCGGTCTCTGCTCTCCCATTTGCCATGGACATTCAGCCCATGCAGAAGGCTCTGCCCTGCCCCACATACGGACAGGTTCAAACACATCTTTCCTTCCCCAAAATGCAGCTCCAGGTTGGTGCAACTTCTTCTGCGGAAAACTTCTTCCTTGTTAACAAGCCAGGCCACATCTCAAAATGTAAAGGCCATGGACAAACCTGCAGGGCATCGCTTGGATCCCCCCGTATCTGCCTGAACAAAATCCCCCGCAAAGACTCGCTCAGCCGTTCCGCAGAACCAGGCTCCTTGCTTGTATTCCCCCAGTCCCATCTCCACCTCTTTTGGGGTGGTAGCCCCCGTCCTCTGTCCTCACCTGTGGACACAACGGAGGTGGCTGTCCATTGGATCCATTTGCTGACCTCCACAGCTTGTCTTGTCTCAGAGATGGCTCGTCTGGAATCCAGCACACCGTCCCCATCACACACCTATATGAAAGGAGCCAAATTCCTGTTGTTGTTGTTAACCCACACAGATGGAAACCAGAGGTGGAGAGGTGATAGTTCTGCTTCAAACATTACCTTCTTCAGTTCAGTGTCCCTGTTTCACAGAATGGAGGAGTAATTTCAATTTTAGACTGATTTATCCTGGGTAGTCTTATATTTGTGGTAGTCTTTTTCTTGCCCATTTTTCCACTATGCCTGCAGTTAACTCAACTGCTTCCCTTATTGTTTCCATAATCACTAATTTCCCTGGTATTGCAGGCTAAATTTATGACTTTTTTGAAGCATTCAGTAATGTCATGAGCCAGCTGAGGATAAGTTTTGTCCTCATGCATATTAAACCCAGCTGTACAGGGAGCTCACGCTCTAACAACCACTTGCTTTCTGACAAAAGCCAGGATAAGAAAATGGAAAGATTATTGGAAAGGTTATTTCCATCATAATGGAAACACCAGAGGCCCTTTCTGACCGAAAGTCTTCTCCAACTCCTCAGAACTGCTGTAAATGTCACATCTCTACCAATTACACCAACTGGCCCAACTGCATTGCTAAGCCTTTGGCTCACACTGAGTCCTTTCTGGTGATGAATTTGTGCCTTCTGTGCTGCCCTTCACATCTGTCAGCAAATCACAGGTCAGCCAATATTTCTCCCCTTTCCACTATTTCATGAGAAAATTTCTGTAGCATGATATGGGTCATTCTTTTTGAGCTGGTTCGCTGTTCAAAAAAGAGAGATTTGCAGATGCGGTCCCAACATGTGCAGATGTTCACAGAAACACGCTGTCTAGCTCTTTAGTGTTCCCGGGGAAAACTGATACTTCTTGACAGAGGTCTGGTTTTATCTCCTTTGGCAAAGTCTCTGGGCTTTAAATCCTTTTTGCCACGTCCAGGTTTGTGACCCTTTCTATTTCATGCTCTGCCTTGGCCAGCTCACAATTTTCCTTAAGAAGCTGGCTACCTCTGCTGTCTTACCCATCACCTCTGTTTATTTCAGTGATATATAAATCAGGGGTCCCGCAAGGTATTCTGCGAGGCAGAAGGAGAGGCACAGCCATTTATCCTTGATGTCACTGTGTTTCTGCACAGAGACATCCAGAGCGCTGGTTTGCTGAGCGTAGGAGTGAACCAGCAACCACAAAGAATTTCATTGCTTCCCCTGCAGCCAGCACCTGGTCCCAAACCTCAAAGGCGCATGGGATCACAGGGGACATCAAAGCTTTCTTTGCTACCTGCATTGGTTCTCCTCACCCACTCATGCTCCTTCCAATACCATGCTCTGCAGATCTGCTCCCAAATTGCTGGCACTCCTGAGTAATTTCACATTTTCTTTTACGAGTACAAGCTCCTGCTTAATCGTCTGTAACACTGACTCGCACTAAAGGTGCTGATTAAACCTCTCACTTTCAATGAGCTTTATTCCACCTTAGAAAAAAATCACCCCCAAGCACGTGCTGTACCACTGCCACGGTCACCGCACAGCATCGTGCCGGCGACCTTGACTTTCCTCCATGGAGAACCAATCTTCAGTCATCCCTGTAACAACCTTCATGGATTTATTCCTTTATTCAGCAGCCTTCTTCCACTGAACCCCTTCAGCTACTCGGACAGCAGGGGGAGAATAACAACGATGTGAGCAGAAATGGGCAAGGGAGAGAGTTAGGGTAAAGTTGCATTATTTTATGGTGTAACGTGTGTAACAGTTGTAGCAACCCCAACTTCTCATGGTGATTCTTTTGTCATTAAGAGTCTTGCAAGTGAATATCTGACAAAAAAAAATTCAATACTTGAACACGTTTTGATTGCTATTCTCCTAAGAAAAATCATGAACATATCAGTGAAGTTCCCAACCCCCTCTGGGGTGCTTCTTCCCAACATACCTCCACAGCAAAGGAGGAAGATCTGTTTGCTATCTCTACACGGCTTAGAGGGTGGCCAGGTTTGATTTCACTTCCACCTACAGCCCAGTTCACAATACCTGGATCACTTATACAGTGAGATTTCTTTTCTCTTCTGTCCTGGCCTGAAAGCACTACTGCAACACAAAATACAGAGTTGGGGAGTCTCAGAACCATCATATCATGCCAACCTTCTGCTACAGCTACTCAGGTGGATCTCACTTCACTGGCAGAAATCCCCAAAACAGAGGGATGAAGGATAAAAAGCTAGATTTCCTGCCCTTCACAGAACAACCTTCCCACTTATAGTTGTGAAAAGTTGACCAGGTAGAACTGGTAAGTCTATTTTTCCTCTGGCTGATCTTCCTGTTAGCATCAACTCTTGCTGAAGTAGTTGGCCTCCCACACTGCTGTGCTGAAGAACACCCCTTCCCTTTCTGTCAGTGCCATGGCTGGCACCATGCAGCCTCTGCTCACATTGGCTGTGTCCAAGATGTGTTTTGTAAGCACAACCTGTTTTCAAAGGGTTTAATTTCTGTCTCTTTTAGGTTGGAAAAGCAGCTCCACCCACACTTTAAGTTGACGAAGGAAGCGGGATCTAGGCAGTCAACAGAGAAAACGTATTTCTGGAGGAAAGAGCTGGAGGCTGCCAAGAAAGCCAATGGGATCCTGGGGTGCATCAAGAAGAGTGTGGCCAGCAGGACGAGGGAGGTTCTCCTTCCCCTCTACGCTGCCCTGGTGAGGCCTCATCTGG
>Ga0065711_1032151_pt1 | contig 27902 bp, 17 predicted proteins | sample Hoacrofraction12_FD_59098 | JGI IMG/M metagenome (GOLD analysis project Ga0065711, IMG submission 59098) | Hoatzin crop microbial communities from Cojedes, Venezuela - Epithelial fraction 12 v2 (version 2) | ecosystem: Host-associated > Birds > Digestive system > Esophagus > Crop | place...
ATGCCATCGTAGAAAGCTATCAGATTGGTCAGGCATGATTTCCCCTTGGTGAATCCATGCTGACTACTCCTGATAACCTTCTTTTCTTCCACTTGCTTGATGATGACCTCCAGGATAAGCTGCTCCATCATCTTTCCCGGGATGGAGGTGAGGCTGACCGGCCTTTAGTTCCCTGGGTCTTCTTTTTTGCCCTTTTTGAAGATTGGAGTGACATTGGCCTTTCTCCAGTCCTCGGGCACCTCTCCTGTCCTCCAGGACCTCTCAAAGATGCACTGGAAAAGAAAGTAAGTTATCGCTACAGTAGGCTTTCCAGAGGTCTGAAATCCATAGAAAATTAGTGTTTCTGATCTCTCTTGTAAACAGACCTCAGGGAAATATTAATTAAAATAGAATACAAAGCTAATATGACATTGGTTTTGATACAGGGGGGAAATGTGTGTGTGAGTACAACCTAGACTTTTTTAATGTGTCTTGTAGCTGTGGCTGATTTCACCTTTTGTCTGCTGAAATCCTCCATGTGTTTGAGAAAATTGTGTGAGAAGTTTTTAAAATAACTGATTCAGATTTGTGTTTTGTCTTCAGCTGGGGAGAAAGAGTCACATAAAATCCAGTTTGCACAAATTGGAGTGCGTGTTGTGGCATCAGCTGTGTGGTCAAAAAATGTTTGTTACCTTGAATGATGGTACCAATAACTACATTAATGACACAAGAGAATAAATGAGAAGGGATTTGGCAAAATTCAGATTTCTGATAGAACTGTAGTAAGAAGGAAAAAAAAAGTGGCTGAGAAATGCAGACAGCTTCTTCTCGTTTGTGTGGGGCCAGCGGGAGGGGTCTGGGTTTTAAGCCTGTTGTTGCCCTGTGATTTATATGCAGCTGTGCTTCAAAACCCCTACTCTTTGTACTGGAATTGTTGGTGGGGAAGTCTTTGCTCATGTGGGAAGTGAGCTGTCTTGGTGTAAATGGGCTTTCTAGTATAACCCTTCGGTACCTGAAGAGCAGGCAGTGCTGCACTATGCACCAGTGTTCGTAACTGTGTGTATCTTCGCTTCCGAGTGATGTTACGCTTTTGGGAGACCTCAATGTATATATGCCATTTGCATAGCCCAGTTATCCTAAATTAAGCATTTCCATTTGTAATTGTGAAACTCTAAAAGTAGCTTGTTTCTGTAGTATGGTGTTGTCTGGGAGTGTTATGGCGTGAAAAGAACCATGTGAGACTGTGGTCAGAGGAACAGAGAGAGGTTAGTGCGACTGAACGCTGGACACCCTTAAAGATGTTTCATGTGAAATATTGTAGTTTTAGACACTGCTGTCAGTAGTGAAGGACTCACATGTACAGGAGTATAACTTAACATTTGGTTTTAAGTACATATTTCTATGCTAACATAACTAAATGCCTGCTTGTATTCATATGTATCTGTAGATACAGACACCTGTATAGTATGTGTTTGTATATATATGTTTGTATACGTATGTGTGTCTGTATGATTATGCAGGGGTTGAATTAGGATGTAGGATGAGGCATAGGTGTGTCCAAGCAAATACAAAAGTGATGCTTGGACTCTAGATTTTGTCTAAGCTGAACCAGAGCTGCGTGTGTAGACATGTATTTGCCCACAGTCAATGTACTGAGTAAATTTTGTTTTTTCTTTTTTTCAATAGTACATTGAGTTGTGTTTATCTCAAAGAAAAAAAAAAACCACAGAACATTTAATGCATGTGTTCAGTTCACCTTTACAATAGTTATTTAGAGTATGTTAGTCAACTTTGTCTTCTGATTTTTTTATTTCTAGATGGTGCAAAAGAATTGCAGTTGCCCAGTCAAGATGAACAGAATGGCTTCCTTCAACAAGAAAATAGAACATTCGTTTTTTAGGATTATGTCTACAACATGAAGCATTTAACAGTAGCTGTCTTTGAGAACATTAATCTATGACCTGAAATGTCCTGATCCTGGGGAAGAAATGAGATTCCATTAATTAAATCTATAATTTTTAAATGCATTTTTCTGACTAATCATATTTGCTTATGCACAACACGGATACAGAATTCATACACCAGAGATTATTTTAACACATATGCACACTTGGGTTTGTGCATTCAGTATACAAGATACATCATCTTAATAAAATTTTAAATTATCTATATTTATTAATAAATGAAGACTTGGCAAGAAGAATTTGTCATCCATGGACAAGAGTGGAGCAGGTTCCCCCAGAATGGATGGTAATTTTGTATTGGGTAAAATCAGTAACTTGAAAGTAGAGCAAGAGGAAGACAGCATTAACTGTACTCTAGAAAGAATGGATATCAAGACAGAACAAGATGATTTCAAGCATGTGGACAGCAGTGATGAACAAGAAGACAAAGAAAAGAACTTCATTACCAACAACCCTGGCACATATTTATCTACAGAAAATGAAGATGATTATGGATCTCTTTTTTCTCAGTATAGTAGTACGCTGTATGATGTAGCAATGGAAGCTGTGACACAAAGCCTCCTTTCTAGCAGAAACATAAGCTCCAGAAAAAAGTCACCTGCTTGGAACCATTTTTTTATATCTCCTAGAGATAGCACTAAAGCAATATGTATGTACTGTATGAAAGAATTTAGCAGGGGTAAAAATGAAAAGGACCTGAGTACAAGTTGTCTCATGAGACATGTGAGGAGAGCCCATCCCACTGTACTAATTCAAGAAAATGGAAGTATGCCAGGTATATCCTCCTTTTCTTCACCGACATTGTTACTGCCACCTCAGTCCGCGGATGTTGGAGATCTGAGTTCTATGCTATCCCCTATAAAACTGGTTAAGAAAATAGCTTCTAAAATACCGTCTCCAGATCAAATAATTGAGGAATCTGTTTCTATTGTTTCATCTGAAGAAATACCAGATCTCTCAGTTTCTGAAAAGTGCAGCAAAGAAGAAGTCATGGTTGGGTCATCTCCACAGCTACCCAACAACCAGTATGACGATGCTGTGGAGAATGTAGCAGAAAAAACTGTTGTAATTCCAAAGAGCACATCAGGTTCCAGAAGGAGATCTGCTGTCTGGAAACACTTTTATTTGTCACCTTTAGATAATTCTAAAGCTGTTTGCATCCACTGCATGAATGAATTCAGTAGAGGAAAAAACGGGAAAGACCTAGGAACGAGTTGTTTAATAAGACACATGTGGAGAGCCCATCGTTCCATTGTCCTGCAAGAGAATGGGGGTGGTACCAGCATACCACCTCTCTACACCGCACCTCCAACACTGTTGCCTTCTTTACTACCCTCAGATAGTGATCTGAATTCTATGTCGTCCTCTCCTGGGAAACTAATGAAAGAATCAACTTCTGTTTCTTCTTCTCCAGACAGAATCTCTGAGGAGATCCATACTAATCTCGCTTCCGGAGATGCTCTAGTGGAAGACTCAATGCTGTCATCTTCTGATGACATAGGTGAAGTCTCCTTTGTTTCCTCTCCTGAGAAGCAGTGTGAGGGATTAGGTCCACTGATATTTGAACCTGCCGCTGTATTTCAGCAAAACAAAAGGATTATGAAAAGGCTTAAATCGGAAGTGTGGCATCACTTCTCACTGTCACCTGCAGACAGTCTAAAAGCAGTGTGTAGATACTGCAGTTGTGTGATAAGTCGTGGTAAAAAAGGAGATGTGGGCACAAGCTGCTTGATGAGACATCTATATAGACGCCATCCCGATGTAATTGGAAACCAAAAGAGCTTTCTTGATGTGAGTTTGGCAAATTCTCCTTACGCCACTTTGGCTTCTGCAGAATGTTCATCCTCAAAGTTGACTGATTTGCCTACAATGGTGACACATGATAATCAAATTATATTTCCTGTTAATAGTAAGAAGACCTCAAAACTGTGGAATCACTTTTCAATTTGTTCTGCAGATTCAACAAAAGTAATATGCATGCATTGTGGACGTACAATAAGTAGGGGGAAAAAGCCAACAAATCTGGGCACAAGTTGCCTTCTAAGACATTTGCAGCGGTTTCATAATAATGTATTGAAACCTGAGGTCTCAGAGACAGTTTTATCCTCATCTACGGATAATCGTATGCCACTGAGCACAGAATTACTAGGATCTTCAAATTTTGATGAAACCAATGACAAGTTTTGTGACTCTCACCCAGTTGCCAAAAAAATCACAAGTCTTGTAGCCGAAATGATTGCACTTGACCTTCAGCCATATTCTTTTGTAGACAACGTTGGCTTTAATAGGCTGCTTGAATACTTGCAACCTCAGTATTCTTTACCTTCTCCGTCTTACTTTTCTAGGACAGCAATTCCAGATATGTATGATAATGTAAAACAAATAATTATTTCACATCTTAAAGAAGCTGAAAGTGGAGTGATCCATTTTACATCCGGAATATGGATGAGCAACCAGACACGAGAATATCTAACCCTGACAGCTCACTGGGTAACATTTGAGTCTTCGTTTCGACCGCAGTGTGAGGATTACCACTGTTCAGCTCTATTAAACGTATCACAGATCGACTGCGACTACAATGGAATCAGCATTCAAAAGCAGCTAGAGTACTGGTGGGAAACATGGATTACTTCCATTGGCCTTCAGATCGGGATTACTGTTACTGATAATCAGAGTATAGAAAAAACTTTAAATGAAGGTGATCATTCAAGTGTACAATGTTTTAGTCACACTGTTAATGTCATTGTAAACGAGGCTATTAAAAGCCAGAGAATGGTTCAGAATTTGCTTAGTATTGCAAGAAAGATCTGTGAACGTGTCCATCGGTCAGCAAAAGCAAAAGAGAAGTTAGCTGAGTTGCAAAAAGAGTATGAGTTGCCTCAGCATCAGCTAATACAAGATGTTCCATCCAAGTGGAATACATCATTTCATATGCTTGAACGTCTTATCGAACAGAAAAGAGCAATTGACGAAATGTCAATAGAGTGCAGCTTTCGGGAGCTAATAAGCTGTGATCAGTGGGAAGTCATGCAGTCGGTGTGTCATGCGCTCAAACCTTTTGAAGCTGCAAGCAGGGAGATGAGTACACACATGTCCACTCTAAGCCAAGTGATTCCAATGATTCATATACTTAACAGGAAAATAGAAATGCTATTTGAGGAAACAATGGGCATAGATACTATGCTGAAATCTTTGAAAGAAGCTATGGTGAGTAGATTGTCCTCCACTCTTCATGATCCAAGGTACATTTTTGCTACGCTTCTGGATCCCCGGTATAAAACATCCTTGTTTACAGAAGAGGAGGCTGAACAATATAAACAAGACTTAATCAGGGAGCTGGAAATAATGAGTTCTACCTCAGATGATGATAAACCTGTTTCCAATGGATGTGATATAGGTTCACCATCTACAAACTCATATGGGGAAGATAATCTTTGGTCACTCATGGGTGACATGAAGAAAACGAAAGACCTGAAAGAGAGAGCAAAGTTACCAGAGGAAATGGTGCTTTCTTACTTGGAGGAAGAAGTGCTTGAGCATAACTGTGATCCTTTAACTTACTGGAACTTTAAGAAGTCATCTTGGCCAGTACTGTCAAAATTGGCTGTCAGGTTCTTGGGTTGTCCACCAAGCATTGTTCCTTCAGAGAGACTGTTCAGTACATCCAATGAAAGCAACAACTTTAGTCAGTCAAGGTTAATGATTGAACACTTTGAAAAGCTTATCTTTTTGAAAGTGAATCTTCCTTTAATATACTTCCAGTATTGAAACTAATGAACAAACTGCTAGACTAAATCTATTGTTGCTCACTGGATATTAACTATCTATAACTCGGATTATTAAATTGCTCCAGTAGGGGCCATGTATGACATCTAATCAGTGACTATAATTCCAAATTTTAGTTTCATTTTTTTCAGCTTTCAATATGTCTACATGTGCCTTATTCATAGTACTTCAGGCCAGATACTGTATATATGTTTTTTAAAAGTTCACACTAGAGATAGCCTGTCTTGTCAAATTATACAAAATTATGTAGGTTTTAATCCATAATTGTAAATGGACTTTAAAAAAGCTCAGTCATTTGTTTTAATAGAATGGCAAAAAAAAAAAAGATGTAAACAGTTCTATTCTGTAGTTTTTTATTCAATTATTATGTAAAAACCATAAACCAGGTACTGTATTTTAGTTGAACATTGCTTTAATTGCAACAAAACAGCTTTTGTAGTTGTTGAAAGAAAGCTGTACATGAAAGATGGGGTTCAAGATGTCTTTTTATCATGTAGTGTTTTTAACTACAAGCCCTAAAGTACTTAAAGGATTAAGAAGAGTTATTGAGGAAGATGTGTTTACAGCAGACTGTTGACTTAGTATCTGAAAATAAATCTTAATTTTGAGATGATATGGAATGTCAGTCATACAGCAATCGGTAGTAAAACTTCCCATTCTGGGTTCTCCTGTTCAGGTTTTACATTTTAACTGAACTACAGAAATATTCTGGATATTTATAAAAGCTCATTGGAAGTCTTATCAAAGGTTGTGAATTAATGCTTGTTATTTAATGCCATGTACAAAAAAGGCAAGAAATTTACCATGAAGACTCCAATGTCAACCTAAAGCCTTTTCTAATCTTTAGTGCATTGAAACTATAAGGTTCCCTATTGTAAAAATTGAGCCCTTACTCCTAACGTAATTTCAGTTGTGTAGAACAGCCTGTCTTAAAGCTCCTAGTACAGAAATAACTGATCTTCTGATTTTCAATAATAGCCTTATGGATATGGTGCACTGCTTAGAATTTTATGTAGTAGGGTTGATTCTTAACTGTTGGTGTCCCTCAGGCAAATGGGATATAGAGCCCTCGAAACTTCAAATAAGATGGAAAAAAGTAGCCAGCATTTTAATTTGAAAGGAACGTTCTCCCTGGTTTTTTAACTGTAGAAAGATTCTAATTTCAGATTTCATTGAATACTTTTTGGGAAACAAGTCATCATTTGCCTATGACCTTTTAGAAAAGTTGTAGCTTTGTTAAAATACTGTACCTATGCCTAATCTAATTTTGCATTTACTATGTTTTAGTGTATTTATAAATGGTGAACTCAGTTTCTGAAATTAAACATTTTATTTGCAATTTTGTAGTGGTAGTCAACACTGCCTTTTATTTTCAGATGGATTTAAGACAACATTGAATCAAAATTAATTGATACAGTTGTCATCATAAATATACCACAGAACATGCTATGTGAAAAGATTGGGTTTCCGTTTAGCTCCTTGGACTTGAGCTTGGATTCTGGTTCTTTTCATTTCACTCAAGCTATTCAACCTCAAGAAAATTTGTTGCTTTGGTAGCTTTGGTTTCCACATGATATGTCTCTAAACATTTTATAGTGTCAGGTATTTCTGTTGTTATTCCATCAGTTATGTTTACACCAGTTCTATAGAAGTAAATTATTATACAGTGTACTTGGGAAAAACTAATACTGCATTTTGTTTCCAGTATTTTAAAAGGTAACTTTTAATTCTATCAACAGTCAGCATTTCTTTGTTCTTCTAGGGTTAAATGGGAACAGCACATGTTTTTTTTCTGCAGTAATAAAATGATTTGTTCTAGTTTATGTATAGCTCGAACTAGGTGAGTTTGAAGCAGCTTATTGAGAAACATGTACTGGTTAATTATTATCTCCATTTTCCCCCTACATTTTAACTGTGAATATAACCTTGACTTTTGCAAAGGAGATGTTTAATCACTCCAGACCAGTAGAGAGGGAGGTAGAAGATGAAGAATTTCACTCAAGGCTTGGATGTAAATACAGCCTTTGGCTTAATGCATCGTGGAGCCACATCACAGCACGGGAGTGCTGGCGGTGAACAAGCTTACCTGAAACCCCCCGTTCTCTGGGAGCAAGCAGCTGGGCTCCCCTGAAGGCAGCCTGTACCCCAGCGCCTCTGTAACTCTCATGGGGAGAGTTGAAGTGATGGCATTTTGTAGCCCCCAATTTGCATCTTATTCATATGGATACTTAATTGTATAGTCCTGCTTTTTTGTTAGAACTTTTCCTGAGAGCGTGAGAACTAGTCACTATGTTTAAAAGTAAAATTGTATCAGTTGGTCTACTCTATTTGTACCTGCAAGTTCCTTTTTTCGTGAAGGACTTAGTTCTTAAGAACACACTGTTTCAGTATCAGCTTGGCTAAGAATTAATAATTTCATTAGAATTTTTTTAAAAGATAATATGCAGGTCCAAAAGGCCTTAAAATCGAAACACGCAATTCTTAAAAACATAAATAAAAATAGGAGGGTATAGGAGTTATGGAAGCATCTCTTATCTTCAGTTCAGGCACTGCTGCCTTTGAGAAAAGAATGACTTCAAAAGAAGGGCTGAAAGCTTTCACTGGAGTATGGAGGTAAGTTATTGAGTGGGTGGGTTTTGTGTTGGTTTTATTATTTTTAATATAAATTCTTAGTGATTGTTAAAACTGGGTTTACTTTATTATTTTTAATATAAATTCTTAGTGATTGTTAAAACTTCCATTTTTTTCCCAACCCTTCTCATATTTGTACTGTATGGAAAGCTCCCTTATTTTTACATTACCCTCTCTCAGACGGTAATAAAGCACAAGCTCTGTTAACAGTGGGAGTTTTTGGCAAGCTGAGTTTGTGCTGGAACAAACCCTGCAGCAGCAGACAGCTCCCTAATGCATAATGATACAGTGAACCTGTGACAGTGATATTTTATTTAAACAGTTAATTTCACTACATTAGCCGCTGTAGAAATAAATTTAGTAAGCAGACTTTTTTTTACCTCTTAGCATAAAAAGTAAAACGTAGATGGTACTAGAGGTGACACTTTGTGTCACAGTAAGAATCTGACAGCTTTTGCTTCTTTTAAGAGTAGGCAGGTGTAACAACTAGTTACACACTGCAGCAAGAAATACTGCATGGTACTAAAGGTAGGAAGGGGAATAAGTAGAGACTGTTACAGCCTTTTCAAAGAGCTCCAGTCTCGAAGGGTGTGTAACAGAACGTATCTGTGGAGATCCGTACTGGGCTCCGGAAACCTGCAATAATGCTCGCCCCCATGGCCCCTTTCTTCCATTTGCCCTCTTTCCCTACACACCAAAAAAAAGTGAGGTAAACCTGCTGGACTGCAGAATTTGGCTAGTGAACACATAGCTTCTCCGTGCTCCTCAAGAGCAGCTTCTGAATTTACAAAGAATCAAAATCTGTCTGAACAGTTTAAATTCTAGCGTAAGAATGTGATTGATTACATGTAGATGTAGATATAGCTGTCAAGCTCAAAGCAGATGTTTACAGTTGTTCAGAGATCTGTCCCTTAAAGTAGCATTTTTTTCCGCCACTGTACAGAGCTGGCCATAACAAACTTGCATTTGGGTGTCTCCAAACACAGGAAAAAAAAATTAGCAAATAACAGTTTCTAATTACACGTTGTTTAGATTTAAAAAACTAAGCATTTTAGCCTTTCAGTAACTATATTCATCCTTTGCTTTATTCTTAGCATCAAGAAACCTTCTCTGTTTCCTTGCAACACTGACCCAAAACTGCTTTGTTTCATAAAATTAGTATGCCAACCAGAAATAGTAACCACAGTGATGTCCCCAACTCAGGTATCAGCTTGGGTTCCAAGGGGTACATCTATGCCTAAGCAGCCCCTGCCTTCCCCTCCCCCCTGCCCTATATGAACAAATTCCTTCTTCCAATTTCTTGATTTAAATTGGCAGTTTTAAAGGAGAAGATGGACTCCCATTTCAGACAGCATTTCTACCTTACACTTGTCATAGGACACAAATGAGCCCTGGTACAGAACCAAGGGCTGAAGGTGAACCAGGTGCTGCAGCTGGAACAAAGCAGAACTGGTGGAAGACTGCCTGCAGTAGTAAGATGTAGAATTTCAGAAGCAGCGCCGGCTGTCCTTGCTATCATAAACAAAGGTCTGAAATGAACGATCAGAAGTAGCTGTAGTTGCTCATGTTGATCTAAAGGGCTGACATAAAGTAGTTGCAAACAAAATGGATCAATTCTGTTTAGGAATCATAGACGTTTAAATAGAAAGCAAAGAAAACCTTCACGGAAGTATTCTTGGTCATTTAACTTCAGGAATTTTTGCAAACACCCTTTTAATATTCTGTGTCATCTGTTAAGCAGCTAGTGATACATTTCATTTAAGACAGCTGAGACTAATTATGTAACCAGCTAACTGAGAAGGCTGTGGCTAACTTGCTTACAGTGGTGATACACTCGGCTTGTGGTTTTGTTCTTTTATTGCAAATAGAAAGTGAAGTCATTGGTACAAGAAGGGCTCTTTGAGTACGACGTTACAAGGAAAGCTTTCGGTGCAAGCAAGTATTTAAGAGTGAGCACAGGTGATAAAGCAAGGCAGACAGTGTTAGACTTCTGTGGAACTTCTGTTAGGTGTGAAGTGCTCTCGGCTGTAGGGGAAATGCGCACATGCACTGAAACTGAGATACAGCAAACAAGTGCCTAAATCTTGTATCGCCTTTCGAGCCCCTAAGCGTTATGGAAGGAACTAGAATTATTCAGGAAGACAGGAATCGTCCTGCACCACTTGTGGTAGGAGAGGCAGCACAGTCTCAATGTCGTTCTCCTGAATGCGTTCGCAGTCTCGCCATGGTGCTGCGTGAAATGGCCAGGGAGCACGGAAAAGGGCTGCCATCAGGGTTTCATAAGGTATTTGGCAGTTACATCGCATAGAGGTTGTGTTCTGATGGCTGGAGTGAAACAGGTGGCAAAGGGAAGAACCTGAGCCATGTCCTGGCTTTTCTCAGTGTTAACAGATAAATATATTTTACGCTGGATCCAGTGCAACCATTCTCCAGATCCCCTCACCCCAAATTCGCTCTTCAGAGAAGACCCATAGCAAGTACTTAGGGCAGGTATAAGGTAAATATGGTCTGATATGTTTTCCCAGCTCCGAATGCTCTATTAATTGGAGACTTTGTGAAGTGGAAATTATTCCTTGATCTTTGGTTCTTCTTGATGGGAGAGTGATCTGTTGAACCCTGTTATGAAGCTGCTTTTATTTTCAGTATCCAAAAATGCCCTCTATCAGCCAGTTCCACAACTTCTTTTCATGCAGTTACTTTAGTTTTACAACACAAGGTGTCCTAAACGTCATGCTGCAACACAGTGATTCACCATCTCTGGGTGAAATGACGTGGTGACGTTTGTTTTCAAGCGTTGCTTGTAAGAAATTAAGTCAAACTTCAGAAGGCAATGCATGATGCTACACACTTGACCTTTGGGGAGTTTAACAAGACATCCTGAAATAAATCTCCTTCTACAGCAGCACTATACATGTTAAATGTATTTTATTTACAGCTCCATTCTGTGTTTAAATGTCATAAATGTAACATAATTTATAGACAGACTGTACTGCCGGTCTTTTGCTTTATTCAGGTTAATTCAACCCTCAGTTATTTGAATACACTCACTCCATTTCTGCTTTTTTTAAGAAAAGCTGTACTCTGAGCTAGGACTGTTTGTAATCAGTCATGACAAAAGGAGTTTTTCTTTTAAAAACTTGATTAGTCATCAGCAATTTATTAAAGTCTCTTCAAAAATTCCACCAAGTAAGTTTTCAGAGTGCCTCTCTCACCTGCCCTACTCTGGTAGTGAGGCCTCACCCTATGTCCCCCAACTGCAGAATTTGTAATACCCCACTTTTAAGTTTGTAGACTGGGTGAGAGACTTCCTTAATGCCCTCTGACATTTACGGGAACTTCAGCCCACGCTTTCTTCCATGCAAGTACACTGAATATTAATCTATATTAAAGGAGAAAATAAGCTCTATGTTTCTCGTGGAGCTAAAGACAGGTAATGCAGGACTTTGAGATGGGAAGATTCATTTAAGAGATGATGGCTTTATTTTCTATTCCAAGGACTGTTTGTTTATTGAAACCAGCCTTTGGGGGAAAACTGCAGTAATCTTGACAGATGCCCCTTCCTACTGGGGGTGTGGGCTACTGTAACACTCTTGCCCTGCACTGGGGGGTGACCCATGCTGTCACAGCAGTCACAGAGCCACTGGTGCTATGGTGCTGCATGGGTCATGATCTAGTCCTTTGTCTACAGACACAACCATGCTGCAGAGCTTAAAACCAACCACTTGTCAAGAACCATGTATACAGAGCAAGATGCAACAGGACCCAAATAAACTTCAGACGCTGTACAAAACTGCAATCCACTCTCTCTTTCCTGTCTCCTTGTATGTATTGTACCTTGCTCTACCCTGCACAAATGCACTGAAGAGGCCAATTTTAGCCGGCTGATGCTATTTTCATCAGCAGTGAGGCTGTGAGCAGTAGTACACACTACTACTGCAGCTGAACATCATCACTGGTAGCACCGGACACCAATCGGCGATGTGTGTCTGGCATTAAACTCTTCAGATGCCTGATGTCCACATACTCTGTGCCACTTCAGGCACTAGCTCGAGATGCCTATGCTACAAGCATAATAGCCCTAGGTTTTCTCTGTAGTTACTAGAAGCAAGTTTGTGCAGAGGGATTCTGACAACTGGGCATTTGGAAAGGTGGAGTAACTATACACCTAAATTCAGTAGTGCAGACATTTGTCTACGCTTGAGCGTTCAAGTTCTTGAGTGAGCTGTGGATTACAGTGTGGGGGAGTTACATAAAGTCAATGATTAGGCGTAACATAAGGGCCTACACATTCTTACTCAAAAGTTTTCCTTTGTGTTGTTCCAAATTCTCAGCTATTTGCACATGTGCTTCCTTCTGTCTGATGTGAATTGTTTGATGTTCAAACTGGCTCTGGAGTTTTGTTCCAAAGACAAGTCAAATAGATAATACTTGAGTGATTTCAATTTCAAGAGCAGCCAGAGACTGGACCAACAAGTCCTGCAGGTTGCCTCTGCCAGATCTGCTCAGCCTGAGGACGCCTGCGCAAGAGCAGCAGCCACCCACAGGGAGCAGACTCCACCCCACCAGATCAGTTCCTCTGATACATCATCTAGAGGATAAAAACCAAACATGGTCCCCAAACCAGAAATGTACACGGGTAAATATAGTTCCTGAATGAAGCATGCTTTCAGAGTGAAAAAAAACAAACCACTTAATTCAGTAAGATTTTTTTACTCAAGTTTTCAGTCAGCACGGAATAGTTTTCTGCCCATGATTATTTCAGCAATACTGAGTTTTTACACTAATTGAGCTCCTGTTGTATTACAACTGGCCCTAACCAAAATGTTAACTCTTTTTTCCTTAGTTTACCACTTAACTTGTTCCATTCAGCAATCTAGGCAGACACCCTTAAAAAAACATCTAATAAAGAAAAGATTACAGAGCATGCTATCTTGTTCTAATTTATAGAATGCAACACATGGCACGTTAGATTATTCCTTTCCAAAGGGACTACTTAATAAAAAGGGAAAACAACACCTATCTTCTTAAACTGTATTCAAGTGAATATTTTCACAGGTAATTTTTTGCACTGCAAGTTAAGATAATATCATTGCAGCAGAAGAGGGAAACGTTATTTTAAAAATTCTTTTTCCTGTGAAATCCAAGTTGCTGCTTATTCATGAACTTTTGGAATAAAGACAACCATCCTTTAATACTCAAATCTGTTACGAGACAGTGCTTGTGGAGATATCCAACTGCTTTTCAAGTGAACCTTTCACTAACTAGTTTGGTAGCCTACAGGACACAATTAGGTATTGTGATGAAGCTACAATGAATATGGCTTTCCTATGCTGATAACATCATTAAGTTTCACACAGGCAATCTGACAACTGAGGGGGTTATAATCCTGCAAATACATCAAGTAATACGTCTTTGCACACACAGATTACATATCAAATTATTGCCGTAGCACAAGCCTGTTCCATTATGTACCTTATATAAGACAATTAGGACATACCTGCACTACGTTATGAAACGGACAGCTACCCCAACCAAGTAGACAGGTTTTACTTAATACCACTAAACTTGTAGGTAGCCTCTCTCAAACGTATCTAACAATACGACTCAGTGTTTGAGTATATACTGACTAGGAATGCATTGTAATATTTATGTAACTAACAGGACGGAGCTAAATACCAATCGGTACAAAGATTTTCCGTGCCTTTCCACAGAAGTTGAATTGCAATGCTGGAATGACAATTTGCTGCTGTCTTAGATTACTCAGTCATCAGCAAAATTACATTACAAAACTTACTTCAAATTTCACAGTCAAGATGGTACAGGAAGTTTTTCCAACAATACTAATTTTGGTTTCAAGTTTAATGTAAAAGGAGGTAGTGCAGTAAGGTTCAACCCAATTTTACTGATGCCAGGTATATTTGCCAGTGGCCTGTGGGTTGTCTTGTAATGTGATATTTGAAGAGGGTTTGTTTCCATCAGTATGTGTGTGTAAGAAAACATCAGCTGGTCTCCTGGTTTAACATCTTCTCTTTTGTCATACCTGTAAAGAATAAAGAAGGCTTAATTTACATTCCTCTCTTTACGTATTAAACATCTCCATTATCACACGGGCATGCAGCATCAAAGATCAAACATAAAAGGAACGGTAACATATCTCTTGAAAGTAACTAGTACCCCAGGGAGAAATGGTATTTTTGAAGAGTTTAGGGAGCCAGTCATTCCATGCAAGTCTTTCTGCTGCTACTGTGATATAACTCAGCACTCCTAGAAAATTTCTCACTAGTCCTCCATTCGAGTTCTGTGGAGAAAGGACACCAAAGCCTAAGACTGTAGAAAACTGGACTAATTTCAAAAATTTTACTGTAGAAAAACTGCGGTTTGGATAAGTGTGTGGATTTTTTTGATTATTGGGGGGGTTTTGCTTTTTGGGGTTTTTGTGGGTTTTTTCTTTTTTCTAATTAAAAAAAAATGTTATGAGGCACTTCAGCATAAACCTTTCTCTTATGGTAGTCATACATTAAAGCAGGAACCTCAGAGAATAGCAGAAGACTTCCTTGAACACTGTAGGAAAGAAAGAACAGCCTGGCAATTATACTATTAACTTGGCACTTGTTACTTTTGGATGCAGTTCCCTGTTCTACTACATGTTTGGGCAGGTCACTTTGGGTCAGCTTTTATAAACCTGTTAGGTACCTAAATATATACAAATTATATATAAATAAAAAAAAATATATATAAAAAGTAACTAGTGAGTTCTAAAACTATTTAACATGTGCACTTACAGTTACTTCTTAAAAGGAGTTGTATTCAGTCTAGCCATAGAGGGAATTTACAGGATGAGACAAAAAGTGACTTAAGCATTTGGCAAGGATGTGAAAGATCTAGATTGGGCCACTCTCCATCTGATCTAAGCCCAGAACTGAAGTTTGTTATCTCACAGAGCTGTATGAACCCCTCTAATTTTCTAGAAATTGAGGTAGATCTCCGTCACTGTCTCATGAAGACACTGTTCTACTTTGCAATAGTTATTTATTCATTCACTGAAGAGACTTAGGTGGAATTTCTGGCCCAAGGGTTAGAATGCTTATACTGGACATGGCAGCCTGACTGAGTCCTCAGTCCGACAGCTTCAAAAGGGAAGAATAAGGTAAGTCCACCACAAAACACGCCGTAGACTGCTGTTAAGTGTGCTTCCAAAAGTCGGTGACCTGGATTCAAATCTTTGCTCTATATCCCATTAAAGTGTTCTACACTAATGCTGGCTAAAAGTCCTGAAGACAGAGGTTAAGACAGAGGTTACTTACCTTTAGTTTGCTTGTAACAAGACAGTATTAGGCACCTAACTACAAAAGAGTGCCCATGCTCTGTAACCCAAGTGAAGAGCAGTGCCCAATTCTTCACCCTTTCTGCTGCCCTTTTCTGTGAACTGTTTTCTGCCAGCTTTTGGAGCTCCTATTCTTAGGCATCCGATTCCTCACACGCGTTTCACAAGCACCTTACTCAAGGCTGTGGTTTTTCTTGCAGGCACAGACACTGGTAGGGAAGTGGTGCAATCCCAACCCTGCATACTCCTAAATGCACCTAGGAGTAAATCCAGGCTGCACCTTTTGCTACATGTGTCTTTGCTGGCCTGGCCTCTCATCTGCCTGAATTCTCTGTCAAAAACTGGAAACAATCTCTGTTTATATTTTCACAACACTCCCTGACAAAGCAGTCATTAACATTTAAGAAACTTAAAGAAAGTACTCTACAGCAAACTACAGGATTTGTGTGGATTGTTAACTAAAATTCTGGCAACCCAGAACAGACTCCAGGCTGACAGAATCCAGAGATGTCAATAAATACACTATATAACCCAAAATTAGACTTTGCACAAAGAACAACTGTTTTCTTCAAAAAAAAGAAAAAAACCACACCTGCATGCTAATTTCATCTGCTATTTTCAAAAATATCACAATACCACTTATCATGGTACGTGTGCCCAAACTGGCAGAAGGAATGGCATGCTTCATAACAACTTTACCAACTACTAATTTTGCATTTTCTTCATCAGCAAATAAAGGGCCTTTCATCTGGCTGCAAGCATTTCTGAATTTTATTATTTTTAAATACTTTAAGCTTACACAGCGTATTTATTCCTGGTTCAAAGAGACTGCACTAATTGAAGACAAGATTGTAACACCTGTTCTGTGTAAGAAACTGCACCAAGCATCTTTCAGTCACCCTTTGAAGAAAAATAATGGATCACTTGTGTTTTTCTTGAGGCAAATAGATCTAATCTTAGCACACCACTGAAAGCTGTTAACCTAAAAACACTTTTATTTATGGATTGTAGTTATCCTGATGAATCATCAGCCTTCATAGCCACTCCATCCATAAATCTATTTTCACCTGATGTACGCAGTCTATGAAGATGGTAAATTAGTTTTCACCCATCTCAAAGGCTGTCGCTTCCTTGGATAAAGGGAAAAGGGACAGCTGGTGCCACTAAGCTTTGCACTATTGTGCTGTCAGACAAAGCGGTAGTCCTGTGTATGATGCTCAGTTGTAGATTTTGCCCGATTTTTCTTAATGTGAAACTTTATGATGAACCAGCCCTCCCTCGAGGCTTTTTTATGATGAGTAAAGATAAAGGAGAGAGCGCCAAACTTCTCTGTAGCTGCAACACTATGAAACATCCATCAGTAACGGGGATATTATTCGTTCACCTTCCAATCCCACTACACTACACCCTTGCAAGCACAAAACAATCCAAAACCCACCACCTCAAAAAACTCATTGAACTTAAGTATTGAATTTAGAGAGTAGAGTTGTATTCAAGGTAGAGTGTGTACTTAAGTACATTCAAAAAACAAAGATTGGAACATTTTAGCTATCATGCGTGTCCTATCACTTGTGCTCTAACAGTTTAATGTCTCCTCCTGATGTTTGTGGCTTAAGACTTTCTCTAGATTGAACATGAGAAAAACAGTTTGAAATAAACATTGGATTGGTAAGTGTGAAGGCAATTTGGCCTTCAACTGTCCGTACCACCACAATATTATGAGAAAGCATGGAAATAAAATAAGGCATAGCAAGCTCAAAGATTTTTATAATTCCCCCAGAAGCATACCTTTCCCTTGTTCCTCTTTACTTCCAAAATACCTTTATCTCTAAACATACCAATAATTAAATTACATTAATTCATCTGATCCTGAAGACTGTAACTGGGGAAAAAGAACTCCATGCTCAAAGTGCTTGTAAAACCAAAATCTGCTTGTACTGCTTTTGTTTTGTGCAAGTATGAAGTGAGGCTTTGTGTCACTTTCTGCTGAATCATTTTCATTAAGATGACATTTTAAATCAGAATCCTACACTTCAGCTGAATAGGTAGGCCTAAGAATCAGAAAGGTGCCTTTTTATTCAGTCTGCATCCTGAAAAGTAAACAATGCCATCCCACAAATGTCTCCTACTATTCATTTAAATATTCTGATTCTTAAAACTGTTTGTACATCACTGCCGGTCACAGTGATAAAGCACTCCACTGCTTTCTCTCAGAGCTAATCGATGTGACCAGTAGTCCACAACAGCAGCTTCAATGCTCTCTATGTGAAGAATGTTTCACGTTGACTTTGAATATTAATGCGCAGACAAGCCTCACATTGCCATACATCATTCAAAAACAAAATAAATGAGAAGATGCCCTCACAATTACATACACTGTTCTGCCAAGAGCAGAAAAATGTTCATCTACAGCCGTGTTTTACAAGATCTAGTGACATATCAAATGTAGCTGTACTAGAGATATTGGTGTTTTAGTAAGCTAACAATTTCTTGCACTGTTTCTGATGTCTTTAAAAGATTCTACGCTAATTACGCAAACCAGAACCAGCCAAAGTAATTAAAAAACGGTGTAGTGCTCCATTTCTGAAATGGCAGCACTACATACATCAAAATTCTCTGAAGATTCACATTATTCTTGACCTGGCTTAATAAATATCTGTACCAGACACTGTATCTGTGATGCCTGCCCCTGTGCCTATACAAAAAAGGAAAAAGCAGTCTCTGTCTTCAGGTCAAAATACCCTGTTGATAACGTACCTCCAATCTGAATTGATTTCTAGAAACCGAGAAACTCCTGTTTGTGCTGCAGCCACATCAATATGAACAGAGACATCTACATAAATAAAGAAAACAAAATACAGTTTCAAAATTCTCCTAAGAACACTCTGATTAATAAATTAACAAAATAGTAACAAAAAAGATGCATGTAAATAGTGTAAAGTAGTAGTATCCAATACATGTAAAGCTATACTAGCAAAAGAAGCCTGAAATTGAAATTAGGCAGACATATCTGAAACCAGCTTTACATACCTGCTGTTGAAGGTACTAGCTCATGCAACTTCTGGATTGCCACTCCTCCAGGATAATTGAAATGTGAAACATATAAAGAAGTTCCTGAATAAGCAGCATTAACTAGAAGATGCATTATAACAAAGAAAGATCCAAGTTTGTACAGCCAAGATTTCCGGTAGTTATTCAGACTGTTGAGGGAGAAAAAAAAAGAGTAAGAATAAACTAATTTTTCTTTCACACTGGTCATTGACTATTGTGACAGAACTTTCATGAAAACTCCACTGTTAGTTAATAAAGATTAATGCAAACTTTATTATAATCATGTATAGGGAATGCATTTATTATCCATTTCTAAAAGACTAGCTTCTAGTGATATTTAATAGAATATTCTCATTAATAAAGCTAATACAAGCTCATCAATAAAGCTAAGCGTTTCTCTGTTTAAAACCTTTAGCTATGAATGTATTCTTTTTCAAATAAGTTCAGAGTTTAACTTAAATTTATTTACTCAATATACCCAAGTTTGAATATTTAATAAAAATTCCATGTTTCATGAGCCCCACCTGTCTACTAAATTATCTCCTAAAGTAAGTTATGTTAAGAACACAGTAATATACTGGAACATGTCTTTTTCTCTGGTGGATAAAATAAACTGAATTGTATCAGTGTAACAGCAACATCAGGGCTCTATTCTTGGCTCTGCCCCAGACTTGCCAAATAGTCCTGTCAAATCATTTAGCTTTTCTTTGTCTCCATTTCTCTCATGAGTTGAATGGGTACAATGATACAGATCTCCCTTCTAAACCAGATGAAGACCTCGAGACGATCCAGATACCAAGATGGAAAGAACTGCATAAAAAATAGTAATAGTAGTTTTTCTTTTCTTTTGCATTATCAGAAAAAAAAAATAACAGAATTTTGAACTTACATTCGTGAGCACATTTTAGCAGCCACTATGTTGAAGACAGGGAAAGTATATATGATAAAACGCAGCTCTTTGTGTGGGAGAAAGGAATACAAGAAAATAAAACCCAGTGCTGGCAAAAGTAATATCCGAGTTCTCTTTTCTGCTACACCTGAAGGTACAAATATAATGCTGCATCCCAAAGCACGAGGCAGGGCTGAATAGAAATACCACAAGAAGGGGGAGGTCTTCAAGGTGAAAAGGAGAGTTAAGGATGCTAAGAAGTAAAGTAACTATTCTTCACAGTAGTGTACAGTAGTACACACAATTTTTGCAAATATGCAGTATACTTTTTGTATATCCCATTCTCCCAGGCACTTGGTTTTCTGCCTTACCCTTTGAGAAATAAAAGCAGTTGCCTAGATATGTTCACATCACCAAACAGAAGCCCATCAAATGGCGCTGATGATAGGCAACACGAAAAACCAAGGGGAAGAAACCTGGCTCTACATTGGTAGAACACAAAGAAGCAAGAAGCAACAGTCAGCAGAGGAAAGTTAAAATTTACAGAAAGACCTAAGAGACAGACATTGTCTCATAAGCTTCAAATAATGAAATACTAGATGAAAAGTAGAATTTAACACCACAACTGAGTCTTAGGAATAGGTTACACCAAGTCTTTGCTTTGGCTGGTAGTGTTCAATAGATCTTTTTCCCTGGACATTTGAAAGGATACTCCCCAGTTGGAACTTTTGTTCAAAATTGTGTTATACCACAGCACTTTCCCTTCAGGCCACACAAGTTGCCTCCAAAATAGAGAATCCACAGCAATTGTTAGCCCTAAAAGAATTAGAGAGATACAAATCTGCATGAATTAAAAAACTAGTGGAAAGAAAACTAGCACACCCAAATTCCACATTTACCGATGAAATCAACATTAACTGGAACATGCATTGCAAGTCTCACCCAAAGCCACAGAGAAGGCTGAATCTGTCTTGCAGTGGAAATGTAGGGGAGGGAAGTCTTAACAGAAGCATGTTAGATAGTCATCTGACTGAGATTCACCCTACTCCATGTATGGAAAGCAGCGGTTTAATTAAAGTTTAATTTAAAAGAATATTACAGCGTTAAACGCAATGAATGGTAAGAAACCTGAGTTAACTTCAAATGGTACTAAAGGCATTTTTATTGTAAAGCTGGTAAGTTAAGAAAAACCATCTCTAGAAGTTTGCTACTATTTATTAGGTGAGAGGGAAGAAGGAGGATAAGGAACGAAAGGCAAAAAGACATGAAGAGCAGCAAACCCATCAGCCCCATCTCCTCCACTCAGCTCTATGAAAACCGCTTTGGTATCTAAGAAGTTTGCAGAGGGAAAATGGGAGTACCAGTGACGAATTCCCGCTGGACCTCCCCAACTCTTCTGCTGCGAGGTGCCTCCAAATGCACATGGCACAATCTTTTGCTGTTTCTGCTGTCCACGCTGTGGAAGGGACAGCACACTACCAGAGGTCATTGTCAGGCACCCGACAACAGCATTTTTAATTAGGTAGGCTGGCAGAGAAGCTTAGAGTATGTACGTGCATATGCATAAAACTTCCATGGGTGGGTAGAGATAAGGGGATTTTCAACCTCTCTAGCATGGATAACCACTTAAGCTATTACAATTAATGTAATAAAGAAACAGAGCTCAACTGTGGCTCTCCCTGCAACCCTCTTGCTCGGTATCCCTGTCTGTCACACTGTTGTATTTTACCTTGGGATTCAGCTCATCGTCATGGTAATAGATACTACAGCTGATAATGCACATGCAGCTACAGCCAGGTACAAATTATACTGAAGTCAACTTGCACATCTAAGCCTTTCTAAGATCAAGACATTGTACTGTAAGCATCTAAAGGCGGGGGTCACTGTGTCTTTCTACGGCTCTGTGCACACCTATTTCCTCACACAGAAATTTTCAAAGAAATAAATAACCTTGTCACACTACTAGCAAATGGAATCAGACAAAAAAAAAGGCAAAAAAAAAAAGTCCTAAGGGCCAGGTCACTAGAGAAGTCAGCCAAATCTCCAGACTTCTGTTGAATTTAATATGCGGCATTTGTTTTTCCAAGCAAATACTTACCTAACCAAAACATTCCAGCAGGAACAGCATGGGAAAGCACCTTGAAAATGGAGATTCTTTTAGTTAATAACGTCACCAGGAGCATGAGGCCTAAGAATATGCAGAGCTCTGACCTGAAGACTATAATTGCCAAAGCTGAGAACCAAATGAATGGCCTTTGCTTTTGCTGTATCCAAAACGTCAATGCCAGGAGCACTGCAAAAATAAATAAAACACACCGTCCAACATGCTGAACTATTAGTTTTCTAAAAGGCAACACTTTTCTCAATGCTAGCATCTTGTTCCTCTAACTTCCCACCAGTCCTCCCCCGGTCTTCATACCATTTCTAGTCCTGAAATTCTTCCTGTTAGTGAAATGTAATTTGGAATAACACATAACTTTCTACTGTTGATGCCTAAGTAATTACGAAAAGTATAACCACAGAAGGAACACATGGGAACTCTTCCTAGACAGTATATTTAATATCTTTTGGGAAGAAAAAAAAAAGAAAGAAAAACCTTAAGGGAGTACTAAAAGCCAGTTTCAATCTATGCTTCATAATTATTATTGCTCGGTATCAGCTGCAGAGTTATTTTATTCTCTTGGCTGAGTATATCCTGTATTCATAACGGCAACCCACTTAAAATAAGAAAACAAGACTACAGATTTGTAGTTCCTTCTCCCTTCTCAGGAAGAAAGCACTACAAATCCATTTGCATGGTGAGCTGGAGACACACTGTATCTCTACAGATGAAGCTGCCTCTACTTTTTCACAGTTTGAATCACATGATAACACTGACTACATAGTGAAGTGGTCACAATCCTAAGGAAAATGTGTGAAATATTAGTAGTACAGAACCACAAAACAACTTGTATCTTTTAATACCTGCAGAAATTATCTGAGAAGTTTATTACTGCACAGTATTTATCTGACAATTCAGCTGCTTTTTGTTTTTTTGTGGGGTTTTTTTTCAGTCCTGATCTATGCAGGTTCTTACACCAACCTCATGATTTTATTAGTTGAACCACTTGCACTGAAGCATTGACTCAACTGATATCTGTCACATGTGGTTAATCTTCCCTCTCATCATCTGTGGGGAAAAACTGTATGTGTAGAGTAAGGTTCTGACTTCAATTTTTTTCCCCCCTTTACTTTAAATGTACAAACTGCTACATTTGTAGATGACTCCAGAGGAGGAAGGTGGAGAGGTTGTTGTGGGAGTTTGTTCCACAGTCTCATGAGAAATCTGTTTCCTGTGTAGATTAAGTTCACAGGTTTTTGGTTTTTTTTTTGAACTGCAGGTGTACCTACTGCCTTTTCAATAGCTCTATGTTTTATGCATCTGATATGTGTACTCAAACCTCTAGTCAATCAAAGCTATCTGACAAACTCCATATGTACTCAGATTCAACAAAATTTGATTCAACAGCCATTGTAAGCATACATGGTAAAAAAAAGAAGAAAGAAATCACAACTGCTTAAGTTTTCTACTCTTATTATGACACAATTAAATCAAGCACATATTAATTTGGTCTGACCATATTTTTTCTGTGCTTAACCTATTGATACATTTGAGAAGAATTTTTATTTTAAAATTATTCCTATGTGAGTACTCACCAAAAGGAAGTACAAACACATTAGGGAGGGTTCGTGTACAGTAGAACATCAAATGAAACTGAGTAACAGTAATAAGACAGAAGACTGTTGATGTAGTTGCTCCAAACTGCTTTCTAACTTCTTTCTGCAACTTCCATAATGTGTAAATCACACTGAGCCCCAGGCTTCCTCGGACTATCAGAAGAGTAATAATGGGCAATAAGAGTAATATCAGAAGGATTACTGATGAACAATCATGTTATATAGCATAACTGGAAGAAGTCAGGAAGAATAATACCATAGATACCACAATCTAACCCACAGCAAAGAAAACGAAAAAAAAGCAACCCAAGCTTCCCCATTAGTTTATCTATTTTATCCACCTTTAATTTGTCTGATACTTTGGCACAAAAGTCAAGGCTTCTATGCCCAAGTTAAACAGTATTTTCTGAAGCGTACACAAAAGTATACATGGGAGTATATTCTCTGAAGACACTTGTCTTTTTCTATACTGTCTGACATTCGTCAGCACAGACTTCCTCTACGCTGTTAGTTACGCCAAAGAGCGTGTGGAATTGCAATGCTGGCTCTTAGTACCTATAGTTTGCAAAATCCCTCATTAAGGAAAAGAATATCATATTTTAATCACTGATCCAAACACTGAATGTTACAACAATGTCACCCATTAGTCCAGCAGTAAAAGCACCTCGATTCTGATGATTTATAGTTCTCATACCTATCAGCTGGGAGTAAAACTTGGACATTCTTAGCACAGAAAGTACATATATGGCTGGGCTGGAAAGAGCAGCGATAAAAATTGGTCCAAGGAACGTTCTTGGGACAACTCCAGGAAAACCGTGATGGTCATACTGCAAAAAGGAAAATCTAAGTAAGATAGGCAAATCAGAAACAAAGGAAAACTGGGATACATCATATTCACATAGCAGGGAATTGCAATCTTTAACAGTGCCCAAGAAATAACACCTTCTTTCCAATTTACCTTATCCAAGTCCAGTTGGTGGTACACCACATCATGGATAGCTTGTAGGTTAAAGCTTTCTTCCACTTTTGTAAACGGACAGACAGTTAAATGAACAAAGGCCACAACAACAATCAGCAGCAGCAATGGGAATGACCGCCCACTTGAGCTCCTCTTCTGAGCCATACTGGGTTCACAATTCACATATATTCTATTATTATTAAAAAGAAAATTAAAATAAAATACATTAATAACATTATATGAAGTGTACAAACAGAAAGAGAGATTGATAATGCAAGAAAAACATACTACAGTACTGTAAAAGTTTACACAAAGACTCATAAAATAACACATCCAATTTTTTTTATATACATTCAATGAATTGAGTAGACAGCCAAAAACATACTCCGGCAGCATTTCATGATTTATGCAACCTTCTGTAAAAGTTTTAGTTTTCACCTAAAAAAACTCAGACAACACAGACCCCACTTAAGAAAATCTTTCGCTTTGCATTCCATAGTGCCACAACTGTCGAGAGCACCACCTCAATTCTGTCTGCACTTTGTGGGAGAGACAGCTTTGTAATTTACTCTCACTTTAATCTCACACTGGATTTACACATAATCTTCACAACATACTCTCTGGTTTGTCTAGGACTCTGAAACTAGTGGGAGAAGAACCCCGAGGATGAGAAGAGAGGACTTTGATCTTTCGAGTTTGCCAGCTTTCCAGCAGCTAGGTCTGGATTCGGTAAGCAAAGGACGAACCCCCTTCGGCACCCACGCCACGTATCATCATGGTGTGAGATGGACTGAACCCCATCCTTTGCACTCCTACCCAGAAATGAAGGCTTAGTTTCACAGCACTGTGCTGAGCCATTCTAATGGCAATACTTCTGATGTATTTCATCATTATGATAAAATCATGTATCCACGTTATGCCAGAGCAAATAAAGCATAGGTATTGTCATGGGTAAACAGCTCATCTTTTTCAGTTTCAGATTACAAACCAGTGAAAAAAAAAAGTTATCCAGCAAAAACATGGTAATTATTTCATTTTCTTTTAATTTAAGCTTCTCGCTTTTTGTAAGTTTACAACTTAATAAAAGACGAGCAATTTGGTTGTTGTTATTGTTGTTCTGTTCTCACAGAACAAAACTTTAAAAATAGCACCTTTAAGGTACAACTGGGCTTTCGGTTAGAGATGTTGTCTGCCGTGCTTTGGTCTAAATACGTCCATCAAACAGATGTAAGATAGTTGGCAGATTTGCTAGGATCACTTAGCAACTGCCTCCTAGAGTTGCCTTTTCCTGAATTGATGTTTATCCTGCTTATTAGCAAAAATAGTGAGCTAATGATCCTTATTTGCACACCTAACACCAATAAATCCTGAAATTTGTGTACTTCCTAAAAATTGCATTTATCTGCATATTATTTTGTATAGCTCACTGACTGCATCTCTTTTTCTCATGATTGCTGCTGTTACAGACTGTAACTGGGGCTCTAACCCTGGGCTCAAAGACAGAGAGTTCTGTGGTAGGTCCTCGCCACTTTTGGCTTGTTTTGCAATATTCAGAGCCTAAATAAACACAACCTCCCAGGAAGTGCGAAGAAGCCTTTTAACCTGTGCCTAGTATTACTTCTTTACAAGGATGGATAAAAATGGGTTACGCTACAACAGAACCCCTTTTCCACAGCAGTAGTAAAAGAGGTATGGGACTGCCATCAGGAGCACTTCAAGAAGTGTTTGGCAGGAATTAAGCCCCTGCACGGTGCAATTTATTTTGTACAAAACCTCGTCTCTCTCAGCTGAATTCTTCCAATAAATACAGAGGCATCTCATGTGTCTGGCCAAACTCACCAGAGAGAAAAATGGACACTGAAGGACCGATCCACCGCTGCATATAGCTACACAGGCATTTGAGTAGCTTGCGCGTCACGTGAAACAGCGTGCAACACGCCAGCCAGGTAGGTACTCCTCACTCCCAGATCGCAGCTTTGTAACATTTCAGGTACTTTAGGACCCTACGAAACCTCGTAAAAGGACCCAAGTACCAAGAAGCTCTGTTTTTCCCTTCTTAACTATATCAGCTGTGTAATAAAAATATGTTGCTTTCGCCCGTAAATATTGCATTTGTTATACTCTGACCACGCTACAATATAGCCTGCCCCTGATATCTTTAGCTGATCACCACATGAATAATCAGTCCCCGGCTTCCTAAACCATCAGAATGACCACGAAGCTACATATTCCATACAGTTCATCACAAGGTGGTTGTTTTTTTTTTTTATCCTGTTGACTCCAATCCTTTTGTATGCCTGAAGAAAGCAAGCTTGCCAGCATACTCATACATTTTGAAGATAATTATATGCATGATACATACTGAGATTCCCTGAAGCAAAACACGCTAGAAGATAAAAACCCAAGGCACGAAGACAACATCAAGGTTTCTGAGATAAAGCCTAATAAATTTGGTGGTCTTGTCAAGAGTCAAGATAACTTGTTCTGTTGAAAATGGATGCTGACAAGCCTCAAAATTCAAGTGGAATTTATCAAGACAGGTAGACACTGAATTTGATGTTTAAAGTAAGTCTGCTATATAAAAGACAAAATACTTGCAATTACAGCTTTTACTTTTAAATGCCAAAACCACAGATTTTCACTTAAAAATATTTTAGTAATGAAGGTCAGAGGAACATTGTAAGTGGATACAGCTAGTTTTATCCATCATTAACATTGTAGCAACTTTAGAAGAGTCCTCCTCCAACCTGTACAACACAGCCACATAGACTCCCCCTCACATGCCTATGTCAAGGCTGAAGCATAGCAGAGTGGGGAGATTTTCACACAAAGAATTCAACCCTTCCTGAGATTAAACTAGGTGAAAACAAATTATTTTCTTACATTAAAAAAAGCTGAAGCACTTTCATAAAAAATAGTTTATTCTTTTTTCCACACCTTTTCTGTGGAAGTGCCAGTAGTTCCAACAATGGACATTTTACTCTTCCCATGAAAAACCTACAATATTTAGCTCACATTTTTCAGACACTCTTCAGTATAAGTAAGCTGGAGTTTGGCAGCCAAATTGCATGCTGAGTCGGCCTACAGGGACTGTACTTCATTCCTTCACCCACTCTGTATGGAGGCACCCAAGCAGAACCGCCAAGAGCATCCCACCACAAGGTCCTCCCTCTCCGGCTCGATCCAGCTGCGGTAAAACCTACGTTATCTCCCATTTTCACATTTTTTTCCTATGCTTCAATAGCTCTTCCAGCTTTTCCCTAAAGTTAAGTTCTGAATGAGGTCAGACTTCAGCCTCGCAGTTGCTGGAATTGCTTTTTCTTCTTTTCTAAGCAGGAACGCGACAGCTGCTGCTCTTATAGACACCTCCGGGTGAGTCTGGGGGTTGGATAAAAAAGGAGGGGAAGGAGAGGGGAAGGAGAGGGGAAGGAGAGGGAGCTGAGGCAGGAAACGAAGCCCGTGGCAGCGCCAGACACGAAGGCGCAACGAGCCAGTGCAGAAAACGCCGCTCGCCGGGCTGGGGCGGGAACACACGGAAAGCCCCCGGAAAAAGGAAAAAAACAAAAAAAACCAAAACAACCAAACGCGACCCCGGCCCGACCC
>Ga0065711_1032152_pt1 | contig 27898 bp, 15 predicted proteins | sample Hoacrofraction12_FD_59098 | JGI IMG/M metagenome (GOLD analysis project Ga0065711, IMG submission 59098) | Hoatzin crop microbial communities from Cojedes, Venezuela - Epithelial fraction 12 v2 (version 2) | ecosystem: Host-associated > Birds > Digestive system > Esophagus > Crop | place...
CTCCTGCCAAACCAGGGTCACCTACAGCAGGCTGCACAGGACCTTGTCCAGGCGGGTCTTGAATATCTCCAGAGAAGGAGACTCCACAACCTCCCTGGGCAGCCTGTTCCAGTGCTGAATCTCCAAGGGGGCGTTTTCGTTCTTCTGCACAGGCAAGGCCTGAACATGTATTGTCGGGAGAAGACAGGCTTCACTGGTTTAATAGGAGGATACGGACCTTTTCTCATCCAAGAAAAGCGTTCAAAACACTTCAGTGGTATAATAGAACTAAGACCTTCCACAAGTGTCCTAGTTTCAGCTGGAATAGAGTTAGTTTTCTTCCCAGTAGCTGCTGTGTTTTGGATTTAGTATGAGAAGAACATTGATAATACAGTAATTATTTTAGTTGTTGCTAAGAAATCAAGGACTTTTTTCAGTTTCCCATGTTCAGTTAATGAGCAGGTGTGCAGGAGCTGGGAGGGAGCACAGCCAGGCAGCTAGCCCAAGCTGGCCAATGGAAATATTTCATACCATAGATATCATGCTCACTTTATAAAAGAAGTTGGCCAGGGGGCAGGAATCCTATCTTTTCTGGGAGTTCAGTCTTTTTTCTGTGGATTTGGCGAGTTTTGCGGAATTGACGAGTTTTGGCAAAATCTGTGAGCTCTGGGAAACCCGCAGGTTCCACGATTGCTGCTCAGGGTCTCGCTACGCAACTGGTTGTAGGGCAGTGAGAAAAAAATTGCATTGTGTATAGCTTGTTTTGCATATTTAGTATGATTATTAGTAGTAGTAGTAGCATTTCCTTTGTGTCTTAGTAAACTATTTTAAGCCATAATTTTTACCTTTTGTCCATTCTTCTCCTCATCCCACTAGGGGGGAAGGGGAGGGGTGAGCAAGTGGCTGTCTAGTGCTTAGTTGCTGGCTGCTGGGTTAAACCATGATAACAAGTAGCCTGTTTTAAGACAGAAAAAATATTTCTCATTTAAATTCTGAGAATGTTAGTGCTCAGATCATCTGTCACCACTAAAACCCTCACCTGAGCACCCAAAGAAGCTTGGTGTTTGAAGCACCATCTTTACTTCTAGAAATTGTCCCTGGAGAGTAGAGCTGAAGTGGTGCTGGGAAGGGAGGAGAGGGCAGAGAAGGAGGAAGCATGAGACAGAATGCAGTACTGGACTTTTTCCTGGCTCAAGCCTCCCTGGGACACAGCTTTGGGGAGCAATGGCCATTAAACCTGCTGATGGTATGAATTTGTGTTTCTTCCCCTCAGCATTGCTTGGCTGGTCAGCAGCCAAATCCAAGCCGCACTCGTTGTGTAACCTACGCTCCTGGTCCCTTCTCGGCTGAAGATACTCTGCTATGCCAGCCCTGCCCAGCAGGTAAGCACATACCACGAGTATCTTCTGTAGTCGTTAAAACATAGAACTTAAGGAGGCTGAAATGACTCTTTGCTCTGATAATGCTTAGCTGGCAGTATTGAAACAGCGGTAGGCTCCTTGTATCACAGTAAAACTGGAGGTTAAAAATAGTTCCTGAGGAGTTCGTGAAAAACAGAGAATGAAAATGAGAGAACACCGAGAATTGCAGCTGGTTTTGATAGTCGTTGCGCTTGCTGGGTTTATGGGAGAGGTCCAGCTGATGTAGCCTTAGGACAGAAACTAGTGTGTCTGAATGTGCAAGTGTTGCTGAGCAACGAGGGAAGCTTTTGATTTCTCTTTCCACAGAGAAAACAGCTCTCGCCCTGTGATTTTAACTGATCATCTGTAAAATCGATTCACACACAGTTATAGCTTCCTCCACTTCAGGGCGTTGATTCACTGGCCATCACAAATACCCATTTATAGTGGGTGCTGTGTTCCCAGGTGACAACTGTAGGTGGTGCGAATCAAGTAAGGGCACACTGTGGTTTTCTTGCCTACTTTCTCTTTCTGCTTGATACTCTGGAAGAAATCCAAATAAGCCTGTGTTTAGGAAATTGCAGTGTGTCGTGATTGGAGGTATCACAAATTCCTCATTGAGATGCTGGTGCAGAGTTAGGCAACAGGGGAACAGACTAGGAAGGACGGTATTTTTGTTGTGAAATGATCATCTTTTGAAAGTATGACAGGCTTAGAATGTTACTGCTAATGATTAATTAGCCAAAACCATCCACCGAAGGAAATGATTGAGTAACTCGACAAGCCACCTTAGGTTACGTTCTTTGAGTATTTGCTATTTGGGAATAATCCTGGTGCAAAATCCCAAAGTTTGTATTTGCTGCTCTGCAGTGAGAGTGCAGGTTAAGCCATTCTAGTACTGAATGGACGCTTGGCATAGTTTCCCTATAAAGAAAGAGAGAGTCTTCTGCAGCATTAAAATCCTGGCGTGTCCCTTATAAATACCAGAGAGTGAGGGTAAGCCTAGTGAGGATTTGGTAGCCCAAGGTTAGCTTTCTGTTGTGCCTGTTTCCTGTGATAAAGCCTGGTGCTTTGGTATCCCTTCAAGGCCCTCCACATAAATTCTTTTTCATTCTTCATTGCAGTACTTGGTAATAGGAGAAGTTTGGTGCTGCAGGTAGCAGTAATATCGCTGATAATCACCTCCATATACCCTCAGACTTTAGTTCATGTTTCCTAGCCCACCTGAACCCTAGCAAAAAGGCCTTATAGGGAGAGCGTGGTGTAGCTGTGAATTTGTAAATGAATGTGTAATGTCACTACAGGGATGCAGTTTGCGATCTGCAGTCCTACTAAGCTTTTCTCTCTCCTGTAAGCCCTGTGAGGACAAACTATTTAGTGAATGGCTCCAGGTGCCTCCTGCAGAGTCACTAAATCCAGTAACTTGATTCTTATGTCTGTAATTAGAATCCCTCTTATTAAATAGTGAAGAGTTCCTGTACTCAGGGTACCTTATGCATTGTCCAGTAGAAAGAGAAATGAAGTAGCTATAGAGATCGTGCTAGACCAAAACCTCAGTAGATTAGATCCCAGTTTAGTATACAGGTGAGACAATAGAAAGGAGTTCTCTTATTTCCACTGCCTGGGGCTACGTATGAATAGCAAATAACTCGATCTCTCTCAGGGTCAGTCATACGTGGGAAGTGGTGGTGGTTTTGTGGCAGTGTATCCTATTACACTTGGTATTTACTGTGCTCTTTAGAGGGCTAGGGCACTAATCATGGCTCCGTTAAAAAGAAATAATCAGGAAACGTTGGCTTCTTTGGACTTAAGGAAGCATTTATAAATTGTACTTGCCAAACGTTTGAACAAGTGAACAGACATGGGCATGTCAGAGTATGGATTTTAGAGTGACAGAGTTGCTACTATATTATTATTGATTATAGCACAAGATCCGCCAACGGCTGCAGTCAAGTTTCACTTCCAGTGTACCAACCACAAAACCTGGAAGAAGTGAAGTGAAAATCTCTGAGCAGATAATCAACAGGTTAAATATATGCAGAGTATCACATGCTGATATTCAGTGCTTTAGTGTTATAATTAGTCACCCTTGTGTTCTTAAATCTGAAGAAGTCATCCAGCCCAATTCCAAAGCCCTTAGATGGTAAGGAGCTTGAATTCCATAACAAGCAGGAGAGGTCTGAGCATTCGCAGCGTGCTTTTTCATGGTTTGACTGACTTTATATATAATCTGTGTACTTAGCATTGCATGCATTTGAATGAAGTGTCATTGCTATGCTGATACATGGTAATGTATTTCAACATAGTAATAGAACTTTCGTGCCACAGTCAAATCCTTCTTTTTTTCACCCCACTCTTCAAATATCCGTCTGGAGTTTAGTAAAGCATTTGACAATTAAGTTCTACACAATCTGACTTGGAAAGGGTAATTAATTCTAGCTGGATGTGAGGTTTTCATTGCTAAATGTACAACTAGCAGAAGGATTTTAAGTGAAAGATGGTGTATGGAACTGGGGAGAGGAATGTGGTCATTAGAGCAGTAGCACTTCAGCTGATCTTTAATCCTTACAGTCTTGGAGACAGCAGAAGAATTGGAGCAGAAAGAGAACAATTAACTCTGACGATGCTAACTAATAAAACTAACTTGGATATTTAACTTGAAATTTCATTGTATGATTTGGATTAAAAAACGTCACGATGTATTAAACGTTTGAATTTTCTTTTCCAGCTCACTTCTACAAAAGGAAGAAACATTTTTAGACAGGAAATCAATGAGAATTTATTTCTCAAATCTTGCCAAAATTTCTGAAACGTGAAAGATTTGGGCTATCTGTAGTGTGCTGCTTTTAAACAAAGCAAGTGGCCTGTTGTTTTCTTCCATTGATTATGTCCATGCGTCTCTGGTTATATTGCAGAACTGAGCAATTTATAGTCCTCACAGCAGCTTTGTTTGTATTCCTAAAATGAACACGTTCTTGAATAAAAGAACAGTCCATCATTTAAATGGCCTTCAACAAACAAGTGCTGACTGAAATGCTATTGAAATTCTATATCTCAAGGAAAATGTTCTTTAAAAATTAAGCAAACCCAGAAAAAAAATGTAAAATTCTGTACCCACTTTTTTTTAACAACTTGCCATAAATGCTTAAAATTATTGTAAAGATGAATATTTGAAGTTTGAAAATGTTACTGAGCTTCAAGTCTTTCTTTTCATTTTTTGTTGGTTAGCTTTAGTAGAAGGCTTTGCTCCTGGATTTCTGCCCTGTGCTTCTTGAGCTTTGTCTTTTCTCAGTGTAAACACAGGAAAGTCCTTTGTCTATCCCATGCAGTGACCTTCTGAAAGTTCAAGTGCTTTAAACATCTTAAAATGTCTTTTCTGGAGCAGATTCCCTATCCTCCACATTGCCCTTGCCCCAGTGCAGGACAGTTTAGCTGCTGACATATATTGACTTAGTGAGGTGGAATTAGAGGGACAGACAGACATGAATGGGCAAGGCTTATCCACCTTTGACTTCACCTATTACTCAATTTTACTTGCTGCTGTGAAAGACTTTTTTGAAATGCAGCCTACTGGAATGGCCTCCTTTCCATTCCTTGAAGTGAATCTAGCATCTCATTGCCATTAAGTATAAAACCCTTTTAACGTAGAAGTAAAGAAAGCACATTTACCAGCCAGCAATCCTATGCAGGTTCTAGGCTGTTTTCATCAGGAGCATACCAGCTGACTGGGGACCATCCCGGACTCTGCTGCTTTTGAGCGCTCAAGGCTTAAGTAGGCTGTGGGAGACTGTGTAGTGCTGTACTGCCTAATGCCTGCTTTATTTTAGGACACTGCTGCCACCCTAGCTTTGCCTTGAGCTTGCACTAATAAATCCTTTTCGATTGAACAGTGTATTAGCTCAGACTGAGTATCAGGCTGACGCAATTGGTTGTCCTGTTTTTACGTTGGAGGTTGTTGGTATCCTGCCAGATCAGAGCACGTTCATGTCTGCCTTTGGGGTGCAACGTTCATACACCCTGATATGATTTAGGCAGGAAATACATGTGCTTTGCCATTTGTCCCCCCCCAACACGCACACACGTCAGCGTGCAAGAGACCCATCACCTCTCTACTCTGTGTCTGAGTTGTCCAGAATGTCGTTTCTGAACTACGTGTTTCTTCTTCTCTGTAGGTCACTTCTGTTCTGACGGCCTTGCAGTCCCTCCATGCCCAGCAGGGAATTTCAGGCCCAAAGAGAGAGTTCACACCCCCAGCAGCAGCTCCTCATGCTTACCAGGTCTGTACCATAAGTGTCTTCATTTTGGACAGTGGAGGTAATAATTCTCACTGTAAATCACACAGTTAAGTGCATTCTTATGAAGGAGCTGGCAGTTACAGTACTCATCAATACACTTTCCTTTTGGGAAAGAGGTTCTTTGTTTGTGTTTGAATCAACCACAATAGTCCCTGGCACATTCTTGCAACAAGGGGAAATGAAGTTACATATTAGGCAAAACGTTTTTTATTATAACAGTAAAAAAGTACTGGAATTTGTGCTTTTAGAAGCCGTGCCCTTAACAGTTTTTAAGTGCCAAGTAGATGAAGCAACATGTAATGTTCTGAAATGTGTGCAAGGAGGTAGGCACAAGGCTTCCACAGATTTCCAGCTCCATTTTCTGTGATGTTTCCTTCTAAATAGTTTTGATTTTATTTGGTTTTCTAAATCAGTAGAACTTTGTTTTGCATACAGTAGGACTGAGTCATGCTGGTGACTGGGAAACCTGTTGAAAGTGACTAGATTTTGCAATTTAGTAATGGATAAATGAATTTGAAAGGAATGAATAATAGAGCTTTGCTAAAGTCTTCTCCGCTACTAAAGCTTTGCTTAGACATGCAAAGGGAGACCTCGCTTTCTGCTGCAATAATCACGTGTTGCTGAGGCTAGCTCTGCCTGGTTTTGAACATTTCAGATTACTTTCGTGACTCTCACAATGGTATTAAAAAACGTCTCTCTCTCCTTAACAGTGCGGTACAAATGGGAAAATAGAGTCAGAGGGAAATTCAGGGAATGAGCTGAATTCACTAAAGTATACTTTGGCCCAAGTCCAGAATGTTTTGTCCAGGGTTGCAAATCACTAGGTGCACTGCTAGGAGTGGAAAACCGAGAGTTCAGTCGCTCACTCTCCCTTTACGTCTGCTGAGCTCTTCTCTCAGAGAGGGAAGAATGTGCTAAGAAAATAATTGTCTCCTTCAAATCAAGCCGTATATTTTTCTATTTGATAATTTCTTTTCTAGCAAATGGCTCAGCTGCTAATGCATCTTGACTGTTGAATGACTTTTTTACTCACCAGCTAAGTCTAGAAAATTGCTGCTTTCCACCCACTTCTGAAATTAAAACCAGAAGTGCATTTACCTGGTGCAGCAAGGAACAAACCTCACCTCTCATCAAGACAGCAAAATTTAAGAGACATGGCCAGTGGAACCTGAACAAACACCACAGAAGCTGCAAAGTAAATTAGAGTTTAAAAATTCTTTCAATTTAATAATGTAAGCTGTTATGCTATGCCTGCACTACTTTATATAATGTTGTCAACTCTCCTAAGAAACACTTGGCAAAGGTAGGACAATGCCTGCTGCAAAATAGGCAGGGGACACGTGAATAAACTCTAACAAGCTATAGAATATTTCAAGTATACTGCTATGAGGTAGATGATGGCTTGTATAGTATTAGTCTGTGTCCACTGTCTGCACTACAGTGTGTTAAATGTGACATGCTTACCCCTCAGCAAAACCACGTTTGTCTGCGTCACATTTATTGCACCGCATGTGCATGGGGCTAGCCTGGTCCTGCAGAGTATATAGTATACTGTAAATCTGTGCCCTGACTGGTCTCATATGAAGTGTCCAGGCTCTGTTAAGTTTGTTCTGAACTCCAAAGGGAAGCATTGTCTGCAGAAAGTCAGGCAAGAAATGGAAATTTTATGTCCCTATAGCCGAGTGGCATGGATTCTGGTTGTATGAAATGGCAGTCTGGGTGGATTTGCACGATGTGCAGATCCACATCATGAAGCTTTTGTCAGCTTAAGGTAATTTTTAAAGGGTGCCACAGCTCCACGAGGTTGCAGCCCCCCTCAGGTGTGTTGATTCAGTTGCTATGCTCAGAGCTGTTGAATTTTATAGTCTTGAGAAATTAAAATCTTGTCATACTGAAGTTTTTGAATTCTGCGTTTACCTGTACCATGTGGAGTAAATGTAAGGGGGAAATAATGAGATTTTGTTCCAGGCTGGGAGTGAGCAAATGGGTGGAAGATAAGAGGGAGAGATGACCCTTAAACTTGCTTTGCACCCTGAGGAATCCTAATCTGGACCTGCGCATTCCATCTGTGGAGGGGGAAGCCTAGACTTTAGTAAATCTTTGTCATTTTGGGGGTGCTGTAAGGCTCTGTTACAGCTTGCAGAGGCATGTACTCACTAGTGTGTGCTTGAGTCTTCCCTTGACAAGCATTTGGAAGGCAGCAGGGGTTCAGCTTGGAAGTACTCCAGGGAGCCATCAGCAGCAGCCAGTGTTTTCCCTTCCCCCTGAATTGCTCTGTTTGCTTTGTGCTGTTGAAAGCCCTGACTCAGGAGGATAGCAACTACTCCTGCGCTAAATTTGTGTTTCCTTTTTGCGAAGTTAAAAGATTGAGGACATTTTGTAGTGAAATGCACTTTCTGAATATGGGAACGCCAGTAAGGGATCATTGTTTTATTATGTATTGATCTTACTAGCGTTCCTTCAAGTTACAATGCAAGCGTCTTTTCTTTAACACATGGGATTTTAGAGATGGTCACAGCTTGAATTTGTTGTCATTCAGGTAGGTATCCATGTGTTTGTACTAAGTATACGTCTGCAGTCTGTAAAACTTGCTTATCTTTGTGTTCAGAATGCAAACGTGGAAACAGCTCAGCTTTTGTGGAAACCCCAGGCTCTCATACAGCTGAGGCCTAAGCATTGTGATTATTAAATATACCTGCAGAAGAGTGTGGGTTTTTTTCATTTTTTAATGTGTCTCATTTCTTGTATTATTGGCTCAGAACACAGTCCAGATGGTTTTGCCTCTTCCATGAGCCACTCAACCGCAGTAACATTCAGCTAATCCAATACCACCACCTTCTGGCTTTGCAGTAACTGTATTGTTGGTATGAATGAACCTCCATCATACTTTCTTGCTGTAGATGAGAGCAAAGGAATACTGTTTTGTAGGACCCTGTATTTTGTCAGCAGGTCATGCTTCCTTTAGGACCTTAAATGTCTTCTCTCTCTTTAGGAACTGGATTGTGTTTGAAGTGCCCTGCTGGATATTTCTGTCCTGCTGGAGCGAATTATCCAGTCCCATGCCAGCCGGGTACATACAATGCTCTCCAGGGACAGGATGAAGCCGCTGACTGCAGAGCCTGCCCAGCAGGGAGGGCTTGTACTCAGGCTGGCTTAGCGCAGCCTGACGCAGAGTGCTTACCAGGGTAAGCCTTGGTGGTTTTCTGTGCTCCTATTTATGTCTGTGCATATATTTCGCCTCCATTGGTTTTGCTTTGTGGTGGCATCCTCTGCTACGTCAAGATTTTATTGCAGTTTCTGGTAAATTGGTGTGGTGTAGACTGTTCTGGTGAAAGGCACTGCTGCCTGCTATTGCCACAGAGCAGGTGGTAAAAATAGATGAGAACAAAGCCGTGCCACATATCCCGTGGTGATGAACAATGTGACCTGGCTGAATAACCCACTTTTCTTTCAGTGAAAAATGTGTGACACAACCAGTCCATTTACAGTGTTTCATTTTTGGTATTTCTGGATTATTGGTTGTCAGTTACATTGCTGTCAACCACAGCACCAAGTGCTTCAGCTTGTTCCCAGTTGCAGCATTCATCCTAATATTCTGGTAGGGCACAGAGTTTGCTGCCTCCTTGTATCAAAACATTTGTCTCACCTAGCCTGCTGTGTTTTGTTAGGTACGTGTGCCCAGCAGGGTCATCCAGCCCTCATTTTCCCAGCAATGCCTGTCCTTCAGGAACAGTTGGCAATGACTTCAACCTTTTTGATAAGTCCCAGTGTGAAACGTGCCCTGCTGGATTTGTCTGTGTGAGAGGTAGGTGGCTTTATGACAAAGTGAACAGTGTTCTTTGGTATCAGTATCACAAAACCCAGCCGTAAGAACTGGAGTAGGTCAGTGAGGTGTTGCAATGATGGTAAATGGGAAAAAGTTGCCCTTTAGTTTTACTGCAGAGGCTGCTGTGCCTGCTGGACAAATTGGTTTTACTTTTACGCTGAAACTTTCTCTTTATGCCACCCATGGTTACTGTTTTAACTTCATGACCTGGAAGCAGACAGTTTTTACAGTCTTCAAAGTTTTTAGCTTGTTGGTGGCCTCTTCACTTTAATGTCTATGCTAGTTTTGGACAGGAGCACTGTGCAGGATACTTGAGTTGAAGAATAATTGCTTTAGTAACCAGTTCTGTGATAGATGCTCTCATCAACAGAGGAAGTAATTATGGTTATCCCATTTTCAATAGAAGAAAGGTGCAAAACTTAAGGAGAAGACTTAATTTAGGGTCATCCAGCAGAGCTGAAAACAGAATGAGGCAGCTGGATTGTGTGAGGCCAGTATGCTACCCATTTGGCTACATGGCTTCTCTTCAATTTGTCTGTGTGTTTACAGGAACAGGGGGGAAACAGAAGCCTCCTACTCCATGCCCTGCTGGTCACTACTGCCCACCGGGCACAAAGCACCCAATGCAGCACAAGTGTGCCCCAGGCACCTGGAGCAATAGGACAAGCCTGACCTCAGAAGAGGAGTGCTTTCCGTGCCCTGCAGGCTGGTTTTGTGTGGGAGGAGCCCGTATCCCTACTGGAATGTGCAGCTCAGGGCACTACTGCCCTCGAGGTAGGCAGCTTTTTGCAGGAGCAAGGGAGATTTGGTTTATTTCTGTCTTCGGAAATTTTGTGGACTCTCATAAAGTCACGCACAGACTTTATCAGGATATTTTTTGCACCACAGTATTTCAGCGTGGAGCTGGATAGCAAGCTGTCCACTGTATAGTCAATACTTATAAATCTATGCTGTTTGAACTGAGCATGTTGGTGTTGTTATTTTCTTTTCCTTAACTGGCAAAGAATTAACATGCACAGTCAAGTGTCTGATACAAGCACAATTCTAAATTTGAAACTTCCTGCAAAGATTCTGCAGTTTTTGCTAAATGGTGATTTTGTTGTTGTTCCAAGAGCTGTGAGCAGTGATTTTTTTTTTAATGTGTAAATAAGTATTTGCATGTAACTCATGTAAGTACTAATAGCAATGAAGAACAGGGGGCCTCATTGCTTTACGTCTTCAAGGCTCTGTTAAGAATTAGGATGATTCTCCTCTTTTTTTGGAAAGGCACATGGAGGGGCATGCAATACCCCTGCCCTGCAGGAACTTACAGTACCAGGCTGGGAAATGGCAGAGTGGAAGATTGCACTGCCTGCCCTGCCGGAGCTTTCTGCACCAGTGGGACCTCCAAGCCAGTTCTATGCCCAGTGTAAGTACACTGTACATGCTGAGTAGCTGTGGGTCTCTGACCCATGCAGGTATAAAAGATAATATTCCTACATGGCATTTCAGAACACTTCTGCTTTTAAGTAATATCTTACTGCACCAGAAATATTTACAAGTTCCTTTCACTGTGCATGTTACTGTGTAGTCCAGGCAAGTTTTTTTCTGAATTAGGCAGTTTCTTGGCTCCAGAAATGGTAGATTTCCTCTATACAAAAGACTAAGAATGCTAGCCAGAGGTGCACTGTCCTTTTCTTGGTCACTTCCCTGACATTTGTGACTCTCTATTCTGCTGTATTTTCTCCTGCAGAGGAACCTATCGCATGGAACATGGTGCAAAAGTGGCTGCAAACTGCATCCCTTGTCCTGGAGGGTATTACTGCCCTGAGCTTGGCACTGTTACTCCTCGAACATGTGGTGCTGGCAACTTCTCGGTAAGTAGCAATAGTTTTATCCTGGCATCTGTTCAGCATAAGGACTGGATTTTAGCAGAAAGGGGAGTTTTAAGCAGAGGTTGAGGCTTTGAGCGCCTCAAAGGAGGCACTGGAATGAGCCCGTCTCCTTGCATGATGAGTCTTAGTACTTGGGGTGATTGTGTGCGGTGCTTTAAACAATACTGGTGACCTGTGCTTGACCCTGCCAGTCAGGAGTGGAAGTGCCAGTCCAGAGAAGACATTGGGAACGTTCCTGCGCGATCAGGTTTGGAGCTACTCTAGACATAATGCTAAAAGTATGCTGTTACTCCCACTCCAGAGGCTTGCACTAGAAATCTAAGTACATCTGTCTTGTGTCTGGCAGTGTGTAGTTGGGTAGATACTTTGGGTTTTCATGATATGTTTTACCGTTTTCATTGTAAGTGTTGTGGGGGAGTGACAGAGAGCAGACATCTGTATTTAGTTCCCACTCGAAAGGAAGTATTTGGTTGCAATGGAGTTAAACTATCAGGTGGCTTTGGAAGGTAGAACAACAAGGTGGAGCCACAGAAGGGAAGAGTGATGGCACGACTGTTCTCACAAGCAGGTGCTAAGGCCTGTTTCTTATTTATCTGCCCTCAAACTGTAATGAATATCTAGTGACAACTGCTACATTTCCCTGTTGATGGGAAATGGGCTGTCAGTCCTGTCAAATGACCCCAGCATCTCTGTCCAGGCCAGTTTTCTACCACTGCACGGATTTGGTAATTATCACTGGAACCCTTCATTAAGGTTGTAGAGGAGATAAACGATGAATGGAGATTTGTGTATGGCAAATAGACCTAGATTATTTTTTGTTTGCATCAGCACTTCAACGTAACAAAGAAAGAAGAGGCAATGTGTCTGTTTTTCTCTGCTCCTGCTGGCAGTGACTGTTGGATTGACTGTTCTGAGGATCAGAACCTTTTGCATGGATAATCCGCAGGCAGTGACAGGGCCCGCTTCTTGCTTGTGAACACAGCTTTCTTGCCTGCAGGGTGAATACACTAAATTGCATGCTGTTGGTTGTTCACGAGTTAGGTCAGGTGAAATTTTTAAAGGGAAGTCTTTGTGTTTCCAGTAGTATCACTGAGCATTACAGGAAATGCAGGGTCCTTTTGTCAGTTCCCAAGGGCAACATGCTTGCTCAGTGGCCATGTTTTTGTGGACTGTTTTGTTTACTGGTGGGGTCTGCTGTAGAGCTGGTTGCGTTCATTTTCTTTGGTTTGTGCCTCAATACAGTTTGCCAAACATGCAGGGATTCTTTTGTGTACTAGAAGTGGAACCATGTGCCTTTCATGTTGTAGGACCAAGGTTCAGCCTCCTGCTTGCCATGTCTTGTTGGACATTACTGTGCTAGTGAGCACACCAGTCGGGAGGTGATGCTCCTTGCCATGATTTGCCCAGCGGGTCTCCTGTGCCCAGAAGGACAAGCAGTTGTTCCAGATGCCAGTGCAAATGCCTGCCCAAGAGGATACTACTGTCCCCGGGGAGATACTGTAAGTGAATCTGCTGTGGTCCTTGGGATTCGTCGTTCTCTCATCAAGTCAACTGTACAGTTACAGTCTGCTCCAGTATTAGTCTTGCTATGGGAGCCTTACTGACTTCTGTACTCCTTTGGTGTTCGTAGATCTTGGCAGTATTTGCCCTGAATGAACCTGTTCATAATACTGGGATAACAGTTTCTGAGGTGTTGTTATACAACACAGGGGATTGGATCCCCATTCTATTATACTATCCTTTCAGCATTCACACCAGATTCCTAGTGTTGCTTTTCAGTGTTTGTTCCCAGTTACTGGGAAGAATTATTTCCACAGCTTCGGCTGCTATATGTTTGCCTTGCGGGATGCAGCAATCATATTAGTATGTTAAAGACCTGTTTTTTCTATTTCATTTCAAGGGCTTGCATGTTAAGCCTTGCCCCAATGGGACCTATGGTGAGCAGAGGGGTCTAAGCACCGCTGGTCAATGCTTACCATGCCCTGCAGGGAAGTACTGCTACAGAGATGGGATCGAGCCTCCAGGAATTCCCCACCCTGTAAGTGTAGCCCAGGTTCTCCCAACTGTTTTTTCCAAAGGCTGCAACTGTTAATGGAGCAAGTGTAATGCATGTTTTCTGTCTTTACTTTGCCTTCTGCCTGTAAATGTGGGCTATGAAAGAGGGTTCAAAGGTCAGGAATTGGTGCCGCTCTGTATCTAATGAGTTTTGGGATATTTCATTGTGATTGTCTTGTCTCTGGAAAGAGTGAACTCTTCAAATATTAACAGCTGTTTAAAAAAGAAGCCTTTTTTAAGAGTAAAAAATGCAGTTAGATTCTCTTTCACATGGATGAAGCCGTGCTTTTATTTAAAAGTGAAGTGATAACTCTCATCCCAGTTACAGCTCTTTTCCAACTACAGAAGAGGAGCATCTTCCCCACAGCTGTACGGGCAAAGTGTAGGGCCTGTCTCAATGACAACATTTTACCGCAGAAAAATCTCACCTAAAATAATTACCCTACGTGGTCAGAATTTTAGTGCTGAGACTGTGAATTCCCTTCCTTCCCTTCTTTTGTGCCCCATTTTCTTGCAGTAAAAAAAATACAAGGTTATTCAAATTGTAGATGAAGCTTGGATCTTTCTGTGTTGAAGCTTAACAGGTTCCTCTTCCCTACTCAGAAAAAGACAACAAAGCCACGCCTGACTGTGTTTTGCTTTCCAGACTGGAGATTGCCCGCCTGGCTATAACTGCCCTCCGGGGACTGGGTTCCCTTTCTCCTTCCCCTGTATGCCAGGCTTCTTCTGGGATAATTCCAGCACAGAGGGTGAAGGCACTTGCAGACCATGTCCACCTGGGTACTACTGTGACTCTCCTGCCATGTCAGAGCCCAAACCTTGCCCAGCGGTGAGTTGTTCTTTCTTGGTTATCTAATAGAAAGAAGCTGGGATGTGGGGGTCTATTTAATAGAAAAATCTTAAATGTTGTATTAAGCTGGCTTTATTTTGTAGGGCTTTTACTGTGTCAAAGGCAGCTCGAAACCTGAACCCTGCCCAGAGGGTACGTACAGTAACAAGAAGGGGCTGCCTGGACCCTCGGAGTGCAGCCCGTGTGACCATGGTTTCTATTGCGATGCTCCAGGACAGACTGGGCCAAGTGGTCCCTGTAAGGCTGGATTCTACTGCCAGGGCAGGGCTCTGACTCCAGTAAGTCACATGGCCAGTTTTTCTCCTCCTTATCTAATTGTGCTCCCTTGTGGTGTTTTTTCCCACTGCAGTGTTTGTTATTTACCCAGTGACTTCAAGAGTCACGATTTTCTACTCCTCACATGCAAATTTGTGGCATGAGGACCACTCGTGCTGTCCTCAAAGGGAGTGTAATTGTGTCATATTTTTCCCTCTCAAGATAATACCCCCTTAACTAAAAATGTAGCCAGGTGGAAAGGCTGCAGGTGAAATGTTCAGTGGATTAGAATCACATTGGGATTGCTAGTGTAAAAAGTTCGCCCATATTTACTCTTTCTGTTTGCTACATTTCCCTTAAGCAGGTATTGTCTGTTCTGTGTACAGCAGAGTATGTGTCTGTTTTTCTTTTCTTTATTGCTTTGGGCCCAAATCGGTATGATGCTGTAAATACTTTAACCCCATTTACTCCTTTTTTCAAAAGACGCCTTTTCCAATTTCAGTTGCCCACAGATGGTGTGACAGGAGATGTGTGTCCTGCCGGCTCATACTGTCCACCTGGTTCTCCCTTACCTATCCCCTGTCCTCCAGGAACTTACAGCAACGTGAGTGGGTTGAGAAGCCTCCGAGAGTGCTTGGACTGCCCACCTGGGTGAGTATCATCTTCGGAGAATACGGCTCAGTTCTGTCCCATTGCAAAGAGATTGTTCAGCCCTCAAATCTGTTGCTACAGCAGCCCGTCCTTACCTTCAGCCCTCTTACAGAGGAGTCCCCTCTGTTCCCAGGGCTCTAGTGCAAATGTGCTACCTGCGTTCTCCAGGGCTGCATACTTGCATCAATAGATTTACAATAAGGAATGAGAATCGTCCCCCAGCTTTTATGTTCACCGGCTTCTGTCGAGACTGATTGTGTCTATAGTTCAGGATGGCTTGACCTAGCACTCTTGCTTAAACATTCTTGTTAATACTAATTGGTTAGTCCTTTTTATATTACCAGATAGTATAATCCACTGCCCTGTTGCGTTCCTTTTAATGACACCAAAATTACACATCCAAATCTGAAGGAAAAGGTGTAGATTGTGGTGGCTTTCACCTCTCCCTGAGTATGCATTGTGATGTGCAGCTTGTTAAGGCCGGTGAGGGATGGCCTGAATTTCAGGTGGTCACATCTTCATGCTGGCCTGACAAATGGTATGTGCAAGATCATCTGGGACTTAGTGGCACAAAACCTGTGATTTTTGTGCTTTACTGTGAAGGAGGAGACCAGCTGGGATGGAGACACAGATCTCCATGGGGTGGAATCCAAAGCTCTGAGAGAATCCAAATTCAAAACACTATCCCTCTGTTTTTTACTTTTTCTTCACTCCCTGTTTTCCTAGGAGGGGTAGGCAGGAAAACAGAGCAAGGGACTGCTCTGAAAATCATGTTTTATCCAGAAGTTGGAGGGAATGCTGTCAGAGTTCCTTTATATACATTTTTAGCCCAAAGCTGCAGAGAAGGTTTGGAGAAAACCAATATTTGGGTGTTTGTGTGATCTTTATACAGAAGTATATGCAGATACCATTCCATGATTGTAGAGGGGAGATTTCTTCCCAGGATAAAGCTACTGAATATGAGAGGTTATGGTCTTTAAAAGGCATGTGTCAGAAGCGATACGTATCCTCTGTAACTCCCTTTCAAGGCCTTGTGAGCGAACAGGAACCAGGTGTCTAAGATTCTAGGTAGACGCAGGGATTTTTTTGTATTGGGACTGTGCTATCCAGTGACAAAAGGAACTATTGCTACCCAAGCTTTTTGGTTTTCCCCACATAGCCTATATTGTGATGGCACAAATAACCAAGCTCCCTCGGGACCATGTGAACCTGGCTACTTTTGTATAGGAGGTGCCAAAAGTGCTCTTCAGCAAGTAGTGATGGAGGGGCATTATTCCTTAACGGGAGCTTTCAAGCCGGAGCCGTGTCCTCTTGGCAGCTTCCAGCCTGTAAGTATGTTAGTATACACTGTGCAATATACTTGTGAGGTCATCAGAGCCCATGGAAATGGTAAAGCGTGTGAATAGAAATTCATGAGGCCTTTGTAAGTGTTTGCCTTGAACAAAGGGGGACTTCGGTTTTCTCCTAAGTTGGTTAGTCACCACCTCCTTTGCTTTTACCCTGCAACAGAAGAACTCCATGCAGAACTAAAAAGCTTTGGGTCAGGACATGAGATTCATTAGCCCAGCACTGTGGCCTGTAGCTCATTTGGCAGTGTTTCTTAAGTTTTCTTGCGTAGTGCATATTTAGAAGTGGGCTGAGGAGGCTTTAGCCTAGCCTGGGTGAAATAATATGTGCATGTGCTTTACTACTGTGTTAGACCAGGGCTCGGCCTGCCAGTGCTTTAGTTAGCAAGGTGCTATTCAGATACCAAAGATCTGTTGCATTTGGGCTGCAGTTCATTTGCTTCAGGGTGTTTTCTTTGTAGTAGGGAGTCTCTGGGAGTTGGTAGAATACACAGAGTTATTTATTCATGTGGTAAGCAGTAATACCCCACATCTCCCACGTTCTTTCTATGTTCTCTCTTTAGGACCGTGGTCAGTCTCTTTGTAGAGACTGTCCAGAGGGTACATTCTGCAATGAGCCAGGCCTGGCTGCACCCCAGGATTGTCCCAAAGGGCATTTTTGCTTGGCTGGAAGTTCCTTGCCTCTGCCATGTCCGGTGGTAAGAATCAAATATGGACTTGTGTTTCAAGTAGTCATTTTCAGCAGGCTTCCAGTCCCTTGGCATGGGGCATTGCCACGTTCTCTCTCTTTGTGCAGGGAACTTACACAGATGTGGTCAGGGCAGGTTCATGCAGGCCCTGCCCAGCAGGCATGTACTGCAGCATGGCTGGTCTGACTGAGCCAGAAGGACGTTGCCAGCCAGGATATTACTGCATTCAAGGTTCCAACACCTCCTCACCTGTGAGTACTGAATATCTTGGATTGCTTCAGACCCTTTGGCACTAGAAAAACTTTCATGAACCGTATTAATTTTATTTTCCTTGCTTCAGGTGGGGCTTCTGTTTGGAGATCTTTGCCCACAAGGACATTATTGCCCTGCTGGCACGACACACCCAAAAGAGATGCCGTGCCCTGCTGGCACCTGGAACGGACAGAGAGGAGCCCAGAATGCCTCTTGGTGTCTGCCTTGTGCCCCTGGGTTTTTCTGTAATATGTCTGGCCAAGATGCTCCTGTAGGACTTTGTGCACAAGGTGAGACAAAGCCAGAACTTCTTTAGCTACTTAGAAATTCAGTTGCTTTTGAATGGTAAACAGACCTCAAATGCTTTCTGCTTTAAGGCTATTACTGCACAGGAAGGACAAAGACTGCAAAGCCAGAGGATGGTATCACTGGAGATGTCTGTCCTCAAGGACATTTCTGCCCTGCAGGCTCAGCAGCACCTTCACCCTGCCCCAGCGGAGAATACAGTAATGCAACAGGTCAGGAACTGGGTCTTTGCAACTTCAGTCTGACTTGGGGGAGATAGAAACACATCGTATTTTTTGTCTGTATCCAAGAGTGTCTTGATAGCTGCTGGCCGTTATGAGCATTCAGTATTGGGGCACGGGTAGAGAAAGGGAGTTGTAAGGGAGTTGTGGAAGGGGGAGGGAGGTTTCTTGGGTTTTTTTTCCTGATGTCACATGGGGAATATATTTCACCCCTGCATCATCTCGTGTATTGGGATTGTAGTAGTGATACTAGGTGCACAGAAAGCTAGTAAGCAGTCAACCAGATTTCCTTGCTGTTCTGCCTGCCACCTAATGGTGAGATGTGGAGGTTACTGGCACTCTGGGGCTGGTAAAGTGGAGTTGAGAAGCTTGCTGAATCAAACGCTGCTGAGAGAAGGTACATGTTTGAAGGCAAATTGTTGCAGCAGGGCTTACAGAACAACTTTATTTCGATTTCTGCTTCTTTGAGTGCAGAACCAGGCAGAGGGTAGCTGTGGACGTGGTATTTTTCTTCCGCTTCATTACATGGTTCCTTTTAATTCTTGTATTTCCTTCACAGGTCAAGACAAATGCTTTCCTTGTCCTGCTGGGTTTCACTGTTCAAAAGGACTAAGACATCACTGTCCTCCTGGCTTCTATTGCCCTCAGAAAACTGGTATCAGTTTTTATCCTTGTCCCCCTGGGACTTACAACCCCTCCTATGGACTGAGCCACTCCGAGAGGTGTCAGCAGTGCCCTGCAGGTGATGAAATGACTGAGTACTCTGATTGTCCATGTAGAGCAGTGTCTAAGAGGGTGATCTCTCTGCATATCTCTTTCGCTAATCCACTGATGCATGTTTGGCCTCTAGGAAATGCTAACATAAAAATAAACAGTCACAGTAAGTTCCTTGTCCCACGACGAGCCACGGGTTTTTTTGAGGCTCTGCAGAAGAGTTTGGTTTACACTAAGGGTTTCCCAGAGGAGCATGATCTGAGTTTGAATGCAGTTTTGTCCCAGTTGTGCTGATGCTGAGAGATTGGCTCGCTCAAAGTCTTCCTCTTTGCCTTCCAATCAGTGCATGTGGCACAGCAGCTCTCCTGTTTTTTTCTCCCAGTTTACTGATACTCCTTTTCCTCTGTGGTCTTCCAGGAATGTTCTGTGGAGAATGGGGATTATCCTCTCCAAGTGGTCCCTGCTGGCCAGGATTCTTCTGCACAGCAGGTATTGAATTTAGCGTTCACAGGGCGAAAAGAGAAGTGAAAAAATAGGAAACTGTGGCCCTTTAGGAATTACTTTTTGTATATTCTGTGTGCAGTCTCTCCCTGGCTTTTATTGCAGAGAGTGCCAGGATAGTCCTGAGGAATGGAGCTGTGTGATAACGCTATGCTCGGTCACGTCAAAAGTTTCTCTAGTCAGACACCTGCTAGCAGAAGGCTAGTAGAAAGGACTTAGGAAAAGCTACGAGAAGTAGACTCAAGCAAGTTTTTACCATAGGAATTTGACTGTTGTGAGCAAGTTTCTTGGCAGCTTTTGACTGGTGTTTGTATAAAATAAGGATGTGTATGTGTAGAGGCAAAAGACCTGCAGACAGGTAGAAAGGTAGTGACAACTTCATTCAGTCCTTCTGCACAGTATTCAGTAGCACTGAATTTTCTCTGTGCTGCGTGCTGTAACCATGCTGCTGAGGGTTAATGTTTGATATATTTCGTAGAGCCATGGGACCTAAGTTTAGGTGATTTAATAAGGATCCTGGCATTTACTTTACTTTGAAGTTACTATGTCCTTGCAATTATTAAGAAAAGTCTGAAATGAGAGCCAACTGCAGGAGCTGAAAAACACACAAATACGTATTTTGTAGAGGCCTAGGTCTCTGTTTTTCACTGCTTGGTTTTGGCATCTTACCCCTTCCTTGAGATTTGTTTCAGGTCTTTACCAATTTCTGTCCTCTCTGCAGGGAGGTTGTCATGAATGTTTTACCAATATCAAGTCCAAATTTATAATACCTCCAGAGGCAGTCCGGTTTAAAGGAAAGGCGTACAGCTAACTTGGAGTGTTGTTTGCCACACCAGTGAAAGGGGAGCTTGCCTTAAAAACAGGAAGTCTTTTTGTTTCTAACTTTCTGTTTGCCAGCTAGTACAGAAGCCTGGAGACCGCTCTGAAACAGCAGTCAGCTCTGCTGGGATCAGCATTCAGATCCGTGCTTTGTAGTGTGGATGACAGGCCTTTGAACTTTATAAATGCTCCCAGTATTCTCACAGAAATAAAACAGCTTCTGTACATACGGGCCCCTTCAACAAACAGATGATTCTGGGTTTAGCATGGGAGATGGGCATTTGGGATCACTAACTTCTAGTCCTGGTTGCAGCAGTGGGAACTCATGTGAGCTGTTCTCTTCCAGGTGTCAGTTTCCTGGCTATACATTAGAGATTGATAATACAGAGAAGTATTTTGTGAGCTGTAGTTAAAGCTCACATTCTTGTAGGGGCTTAGAGATAATTGTATCATGTGTGGTCATCATCTCCTTCCTCCCCAACATCCCAGCTTTTAGAGCAGTAGGTCTGTGGGGAAATAAAGTAAAAAGGCAAACCATCCAAATGGTTCTGTTTCCCTGTGGTACTTGCTGTTAATTATTCCATTCCACTATAGATTGTTTTGCTTTATTGTCATAAGTAACAATCGGCTGTTCTCGTCTTCCAGCTGTGGATATGTTTCTTTAGGCACAGGGGGGACAGACTTGCCTAAGAATAGCAACCCATATCGTTCAGGATACCTTTGGTTTATCTTCCTCACGTAGGAGCAAGTGTCCCAAACCCTAATGGAGCCACGAACACGAGCACTGGCGGACCATGCCCACCTGGACACTTCTGCCCTGCTGGCACAAGTATCCCACAGCAATGCCCCGTGGGCACTTACTCAGACAGGTAAGCTTCTTGGTTCTGCTGATGCTAATTTGTGTTTTCCGTTTCTTTTTGGTTTCTCCCTTAGTCCTTTGAGCAACAAAGCATAGCTCAGTAAGGCTTATTAGACACATCTTTGCATTGATCATAAAGGCTTCATGGTTGTTTTCACTTGGCCAGAGGTGTGGGCTTCAGTGGTCTACCTGCTGAACTTGCACGCTTGCCAACAGAAAGCCTGCTTATGTCCCTCACCAGGCTCTACAACCGGCAGGACTCCAGCTGCACGGTGTGTCCATCTGGCTATTACTGCAACTCTGCTGGCCTCACGGCACCCTCGGGACCCTGCTCAGCTGGATACTACTGCCTTTCTGGAGCCTCCTCACCATCACCACCTGGTGAGCTGCACTAGGTGAACGTCAGTGTCTTCATCTGCCCGTGTCCAATAATTAGGGGTTATGGCAACAGGTAGCTTTAAAAAAATGCCCCTTTTTCTCCCAGTATTCCTGCCTCCTCGGTTATCCAGGCCCTCTGTATTAGTTTTGTTCGAGGTATTTGTACCAATGCATACGTGCCAAGGACGAAGAAGCATGTGGGTGCCTGCCTCTAATGGACATAGTCTGATTCCTCCTCCTCGTTGTATTGTGTCTCAGAAATAGTAATTTCCAGGGAAGAGTTCCAAGTCCCCACTGGACACCTCTGTATTCTCCGGAATTCCTGGTGTATGTGAAACAGAGCGTTCAGAAAGCTGATCTGTTAAATAGAGTTTGCTGTGGCTTTGGCTGTGAAGTAAGGAGAGAAGAGACACAGTGACACAGCATTGAAGAATTCCAAAGCTGGGATTCAGCGGTCCTTGTAGTTACTCTGTCATGCATGCTCTTGATCTGTCTTCTGGAATCCCAGAGAAGACAAGACGATCATCAGTTGGGTGTCAGCTCCCTTTGTTGGCATTGTCCCTTCCTCAGCAGCTCCCTTTATTGGCCATGTCTCTTCTACTTTCTGTATCCTAGGTATGTGGGATAAAGGAGGCCCTTGTCCTGTGAGCCACTTCTGCCCAGAAGGAACTGGCTTTCCCTTACCCTGCCTTGCAGGGACTTACAACAACCTCACCAGACAAGCTGCATGCTTCCCTTGTGCTGCAGGCTACTACTGCCCAGAAAATACCACCAGCTACAGTATGAATCCTTGCCCAGCTGGCTTTTACTGCCCCAAAGGTGAGATGGGCCCATGGGACAAGGCAATCCCTTGGCCAGGCTGAAACGTCCTGCTGCTTAAAGGCAAGAAATGATCTCTGAACAAAATATTTGAGTCAGTCTAGTTCTTTGCAGAAAATACCCAATCTTTTAAACCATAGATACGGCTATTGCTTAACCCTCTCACAGGCAAGCTAAGCGGTGCCCAGAGACTGTCTTGGCTGTGAAGGGCAAGCTGCGCACTCTGGAGATCAGCAATGAGATAAACTGGCAAAGATGACATGAAGCGATACAGCAGGATTAATAGCCAAGACAGTATTGTTAGTGCATGAAAGATTCTTGCTCTCTTTATTCCAAAGGAACCAGGTTTGCTACTGAGTTTCCCTGTCCCCGGGGCTACTATAACCCTGATCCTATGACACAGAGCTTGGATAGCTGCTTGCCCTGTCCACCTGGGCACTACTGTGGGAAGGAGAACTTGACAGCTGCCTCAGGCAAATGTGATGCAGGTGAGTCTGGATCTATTTGGCTGCTGTATTGCGCAGCACTTGAGGGCAGTATGTTTGGGAGGTTGATGCTTATATCCTTCAGTTTTTACCACAGCCTTTCCAGTCTGAATTGAGCATTGTGCCCATCAAGCAAAAATGCTGAACTTAAGGTTTTAAGATCTATTATTTTTGCTGATGTGGTATTACATAGAAGCATCATTGCAGGTACTATTGCGTGGAAAATTATGCCATGGTGATCTTAAACTTCGGTGATACTACCCTGTTCCATATTCTGTGTGCTTATGGATGTGCTATGCAGACATTACGTGCAAGGCCATCCCAGCTGGTTTATTCACAGTAACTTATGAGTCTGTGTCGTTGCGAGAACTTCTCAGTCATGTTTTCTGTTCTCAGGTTGGTTTTGCATCTCAGCTGCTTGGACCTCACGGCCTTTTGATCTGGATAACTACACCAATACCAACTGCCTCTGTCCAGCCACTGCCACTGGAGGGAAGTGCATAGCTGGTTTCTACTGCCCCAAAGGAAGCCCAGAGCCTCTTCCCTGCCCTCCAGGATTTTACTGCAATGCCTCAGGTTGGTGTCTTTGGAGAACAGGAATGATCTGTTTTGAGGGGAGTTAAAATAAAGGCATAGTATGGACAAGGATATGCTTGCTATTTAAGAACTCGTTAGAGGACCCTAAAGCTAGGTTCTGCTTCTGGGTGATAAACTTGGCTTTGCCCAGAATTTCCTGTGTGACCTTGAGTGAGTCACTTTGTGGCCACATTCCCATCTTCACAGGACCAGTGTGAACACACATCATTATAGGTTCATAGACGTGGAGGATCACGGTCTGCTGTCGGAATGCCGTGTGTTCTCTGCAACTGCAGAGCCTGCAGATGCTGGGATGCTTCCAGCATCCTCATGTTCCAGCTACTTTGTTTTCTCGTACTCCTTTTCTGTCCTTTCAGTATTCTTTCAGTGGGTTAACTAGGAGCTGTTTTTATCCTGATACTTCTGTAGAGCTGTAGCAGTGCTTGCAAGATGCCTTAGGCGTCTCCCTGGACTAGCATAGAACGGGACATAGGTGTTACTTACGATGTTTGCCCAGAGGGAGGCTGCGAGTGGTTGTTTTTCCTACTTTTCTCCCTTTGTCTTAGTGCTTTGAGTGCTACAATCCTCTCTGTCTTCCAGGTCTGTCTGTCCCCAGTGGGGAATGTACTGCTGGGTTTTACTGCAGAGGTGGAGCAGCTCTCCCTAAACCTACGGATGGTGTGACTGGGAATATCTGCCCTGTGGGGACTTACTGTAGTAAGTATCCAGCAACAATCAGGACTAAAAATTTCGTGTCACATAATATCTGAGACACTGATTAATTTTGAGAGCATGGTGGCCAGCTTTCTAGGGTCTGACCAGAGTGCCCAAAGTCCCAGATTTTTCCCCTAGTTCTTCCCCTGACCTGTTCTTTGAAAGTGGTGACATGTTTGTCTCAATGCCTAAACTCGTCTGTCTTTAGAATAAACAGAGCTTCACCTCTGTTTCCCTTGGTAAAGTGGAGCTAATAATATCTCCCCTGTTCCATGCAGCACTGTTTCACCTATGAGTGAAAAATAAGACTTCACGGATAGTTTCCATGCTGCTGTGCACTCATCCAACCCCTGAATGCAGCCATCTCATTCATGCTTTCATTGTTTATTTCCTTCTGTCTTGCTTCTGTTCTGACAGCTGCGGCATCAGCAGTACCCAAGCTCTGCCCAGCTGGCACCTTTTCCAGCCTCCTAGGGAGAAGAACGCTTTCTGAGTGCCAGCCTTGCCCCTCTGGCTTCTATTGCGAGGTACCTGGCCTCAGTGCCCCGACTGGAGAGTGCTGGGAAGGTAAGTCGTGAATAAACTGCACTGCACTGCAGGTTGGCAAAGTCTCTGGGGATGTGCTCAAAGGAGCGTGTGTTTGTGTGTATGGGACAAGATCAAAATAAATGTCTTTCTGTGAGTCACTGTTTTAGAGTGGAAAAGCCACGGGTAGAAAAGCCATTCCCCTCCTGGCAGATCTGACAGGAGTCAGAGAGGTGCTGTAGACTACAGGCATCCAGAAAATAGGAATTGCATTTTTCACGATATCCAAATGTTATTCTGTGCCTCCCTCATACAAGATATGGCTGCTTATTATTGACTCTTGAGCCTTCCCATGGAAGAAAGTTTAGAGACTTGCTGCCTACCTTGGTGGTTTCCTTCTCTTGACTGGAGAAGTGCCATTTCTGGCTCTGTTTGAAAAGGCCGTTAGAGGTTAAAGCAATTCAGATGTGAAAACAAAAACGGTAACTTCTGTGTATTCTGAACAGTTACAATATTGGCAAGGGAAAACTCTGAAGTTCAGTGGGAAAACTTTATTTGAAGAGTTTTAGTAACTGAAAGGAAACAGAGAGGTCAATGCTGTGTCCCTAAGTGTTTTCCTGTGCATCCTGTAAGTTTTGTCCTGTGTTCTGGGGACCACTGGGTGGTAAATTTCCTTCTAAAGAATGCAGCAAGTGGAAAGCTTTGATGTGTGTTTGTCCCAGCAGGAGGGTGATTCAGATCAATAGTGATTTAAGGTCAGCAGTAGATTTATTTTTTGAATGGCCAGTGAGGTGCTTTGTATGCCTGGGGGAACCTCTTAGGAGTCTTGTTTTCTAAGGAGCAGCACCTCAATAGCTAGTATCTCTCAGTGACTAATTTGGCTTTCTTTCCTCTGTCTTCCCTGCAGGCTATTACTGTGACAGCCAGCAAGGGCCAGTTATTGATTTTACCCTTTACCCGTGCCCGCGAGGTTTTTACTGCCCACCAGGGACAAACAGGAGCACTCAGTACAGCTGCCCTGCAGGAACCTTTGGACCAAGGCAAAAACTGAAAACCAGCAAGGAATGTCAAAAATGCCCACCAGGAAAATACTGTGAATTCTCTGGACTTGCTGCCCCGACAGGTATATTGCTGTTCTGAGCGTATTCGCTACTGGTAGAGAGTCGTGTCAGTGCCTGATGGCTAGTGCCAGGGACTGGAGTTAGGGCTCTAGGGTTCTGATCTCAGCTGAAGTGAACTGTCCCATTTCACTTGTCAAGAACTTTCTGAGAAAGAAAAAGATTCTTTTTTCTAAGCAAGAAGTGAGAGAGGGACACAGAATTCTATGTATGATATCTCGCCAAAAAATACAGTGAGGAGTTTGCTGGTGTCAAACCCGTCCGCTCTTTTAAGAATTAATTTGGTTTTTCAGCTTAGTTCCCAAAGAACTAATCCTTTCACGTAATTGATGCATATGTGATTAGACTTAGCAGAGAAGAGGGCAAAATGCCCAGCAATATCTCTCAATTTTTTTTTTCAAGATTTCTTTTTTCACATTGGTGCTGATGATTTTTTTGTTGCTTCTTGTCCTGTATAGATAAAGGCTCTAATTCAGCAAAGCACTTTAATTAAATTCTTACTGTTTCAGGCTTCGTTTAAGGATGTATCAAACATGTGCCTAAAGAGAAATGTGTGCTTAAGTGCTTGCCCAAATACGGAGCCAGTGCTCAGTCTGAGCTAAGTAAAGGGCTTCGCTATCTAGCAACTGTCAGTCTGGCATCTCCTACCAGTTCTGCACTCCTTATAGTTACAAGCAACTCTTCTGCTTGATGACCATTACGCCACTAATTTGTAGACTGGTAGTGGCTCTGCGCGATGGCGTAGCAGATGACTGTATTTCAGTATTTTGAAATTTGCATTTATGTGCCTATTATTTTAATACATTGATGTATTTTGTACATATTACTCTGTTTTCTAGGGGACTGTGCTGAGGGATTTTGGTGCAAAAGTGGCGCCCGAGTAAGAAACCCCCGAGACGGAGAATCAGGACTTCCTTGTCCTCCTGGTCATTATTGTCCTGAAGGTAGAGTGCTTTGCTAAAACATAATTTTTCTTAATTTATAGAAAGCATGAGGTGGCATTTCCTCACTTGGGTGCAATTGATTTTGCCAGGTGCACTACTTCCATTACAGTGCCCTCCTGGCACATGGTCCGCCACTGAAGGCAGTAGGAGTTTGCAGGAATGCCAGCCTTGCCCTGGGGGATATTATTGCAATAGCTCTGGCCAGAGGGCCCCCTCAGGACACTGCAGCGCAGGGTAAGTAGAAGAGTGAACACGTTTATGTACTCTGTGTAAGGAGAGGTGTTCTACAAGGGATTGTCTTTACCCTCTTGAAATAAAGAGAGTATGTTTGTGTATTCATGGCTGCAGGTACTACTGCGTCACTGGGGCCCAGGTGCCAACGCCCACTGATGGCCTTTCAGGAGCTCCATGTCCAGTCGGTCACTTTTGTCCTCTTGGATCCAGGAGTCCAACGCCATGCCCCCCTGGCTCCTACATGCCACAAACCTGTGGAGAGAAGTGCAGTGCTTGCCCAGAGGGTGACTACTGTGTCCCTGGTGAGAAGCCACAGCCATGTCCCCCGGGTGAGTTAGGGTCCCATTTAAATGCCTGGTTTGCTTTTGATTTTCAAAGACTGCCGATTCTGATCTGTTCATTCTTTTCCAGGGTATTTCTGTCCCAAGGGCACAGCTTTTCCAATTGCTTGTCCGGCAGGGTCCTATAACCCTTCACAGAGGCAAGCCAGCTGCCTCCCCTGTCCTGAAGGGTAAGAGTGAGACAGTGAGCTTAGCGTTGTATGTATGAGTAAGAGACTGTTGGAAATAATTGTTTATGTAGTCAGCATGAGCAGTGTGTGGTGGGAAAATGAGTTATTTCACCACTGAAAAGCACTTGTCTCTGTGAGGAAGCAGAGCAACTATTGAGCTCTGTTTAGCAACACTGTATAATTGATTAATGGGACCAGGCAAAATCCTAAACCTGGGTACAGCTACACTGGAATGGAATTCAGATCAGAAGGCTGTTCAGAGCAAGGAAACTATTGGCACCATAAACTTTTTCTGTGTTTGAAGTAATAGATGGTTCCCTTGGCAACAGGCTGGCATAGGCCTGTTGAAGGGGAAGAGGATCTTGTATATCACCTGATGCCAAGTCTGGCTTTTCCTTAGGGGATTCATCTCCAATTACTGACTGGATTTGACCTTGATTAACTTTACAAGCTGATGAATCGCAGCCTGGATGTGTTATGACTCAAGTTAAGAAAATTATGTCTCTGTGGCTTTTGCAATTATGCCATCAATTTGGCATGGGAGGAAACAACTAAGAATGTAGTAATATGCATAAGTAGGCCTCTTTTGCAGTCAATACAGCACAGTGTAACAGCCACATTAGACTAGCTAGTCCCACCGTTAAGTCATTATTTAGGTACTTCTGGATAGAATATTGCTAAAAAATGTCTTCCCCCCCCCCC
>Ga0065711_1032153_pt1 | contig 27898 bp, 11 predicted proteins | sample Hoacrofraction12_FD_59098 | JGI IMG/M metagenome (GOLD analysis project Ga0065711, IMG submission 59098) | Hoatzin crop microbial communities from Cojedes, Venezuela - Epithelial fraction 12 v2 (version 2) | ecosystem: Host-associated > Birds > Digestive system > Esophagus > Crop | place...
AAAAAAAAAAAAAAAAAAAAAAGAAAACTAAAAAAGATCTCTACATTTCAGTCTAGAAACCCCAGATGGGGTGACATTTCCTACAAATTTAGAATTTTAGACCTGACCTTTCTGGGCTTCAGCTCCCCCGATGTAAAAAAGTAATGTCACCTGCTACTCTGAAAAATGTTACATGTTCATTTATGTCCATAAAAGCTTTAGAAATAATATTGAAAACACTAGAGAAATGCAATGAGTAAGTGGTGTTTTAGCAATGGAGCATTTGGATAGCTAGTAAAAAGTCAGTTTTCAAGGCCACACACTGAATGTGGGGAGTGGAAAGAAATATTGTGTGAATCCCCACAGAACAACATGAGAGCAAGTGGAGAAGGCAAGAAGCGATATTTCAGCAAAGACCAGAGACAGTGCAAGCCAGGAGCTGACCTGAAGGTTCATGTGCAACCTTAATTCTGAGCTTTCCCATCTAAATATTTGACTTCTCATAAAGCATTCTTAAAAATGCTTTTTTTCTTTTAGTACCATAAAAGCTATTTCAGTCAAATTGACTGAAACAAAACAACTTGAGAGTAAAAATACCACATTATGCATGTCAGGGAAGTCCAGCTACTGTGGACATGATTTATCACCAATTACTATGGAGATGATTTGTCTGAGACTGAGGTCTCTCGATCAGGGAAGAAATGCTGGTGTAATGAGCAACAATAAACAGAGGAACAAATCCATCAGTGGCTTCTTGGAGGCACTTCCAACACTGCACTGGAGTTTAAAGCTTTGATGCCAGCTGTTCAACCTATGATGTTTCTTCAGAAAAAACTCTTAGGCCATGGTCAACAATTCTTTAACTGAGCATAAAAGAGATTCGGCTGCTGCTGATTCTTGGTTACATTAGCAGGGCGGGAAGATGATGTGACAGTGAAATACTGAATGCGCCCCGCTCTTTCCTGCCTTTCACCCAAGGGAACACTCAGCATGTCATGAGATATGGTTTGCTCTACAGGTCAGACGACTTGCAGTCCAAGTACATTTCCAGTTTCTGTGCTGAATAACAATTACAGCAGTGACTCTCACCCAGGCTTACGGCAAGCACACACCCTAAAACAGTCACACAATAGTACCAGGTGCCCTTGCTGCTTGTGTGCTTTGGACATTGTATTTCTCCCATCAGAAGTTTACTGAAGATGTGCTCGAGCATGCTTATTGCCCCCAACAGTTTATAAAAATCTTCACCTCTTCTGTCCTCAGCTCCCACCTAATGTTATCAACTACACATCAGATACAGTCGTTTCTTTTAGTGGGACCATCCAGAATAGAATTACAAGTCCTATCACACATCTGACATTTAATCCAACAGAAAAGACAGCAGGAATACCCCTGCCTTTCTACTTTTGCATGGCGGTGTTGCCCTGTCCCTGCACCACCAAAGCTCCGCACAGCTACACTCTTACAGTTTATATCTGTGCCACTCTGAAGACAATGGAGCCCAGTCTGAACACAAGTATGTCACTGAACCCTGGGCCAACATAGCACTATGTGGGGGAAAGCGTATAAATTTGCTTACCGTGTCCCAGTAGATCTAAGCCTTCTACCATCCTTCAGAAATAGAGTTGGATTTGCAGGTAGGCAATGAAGGTAAACAAAACTTCAGACACTGGAAAGACAAAAGTGGGCCTGAAGAAAGCAAAAACCACAGGTGATGTATACAGATAAAAACTAAATATCAGTTGCTTTGCAGCCTAGATACATTTAATCTGCCAATCGTAAAATACAATAAATGCAGAATTTCATTTTGCCTCATTTGCAGACCCACTATTCCTAACGCAAAAGCACTTCAAAAGCAACTTATACATCACGAAAACCTGAAGCTTTGATGGCTTCTTGCCAAGATAAAGGCAGCTAAATGTCATATGATTTATTGCTTTGAAGGAGTGGCTTTTGCCTACCACACTCATCACATCAAATAACACTTAGCATTGTTGATTCCGGTGAGTGTTTTCACAGCGTGTGGGACCATTACACAATATCTGACTAAGGATGACAGCAACAGGCACTTCATTATTTCATGAGATACACCGACTTACATCACTGTCTTGTTTTCAATCCAGAGACTGGACTGCAGCTACTCCTGACTAATGCGTGCACAGCAGATTTCCTTCCCACCAGCCTGCCTGGCAGATGTAAACAAGCAGGAATTATTGGGCACAGCTGAAGGTTAAATGAGACTTTTCCCTTCCTCTCCCATCACCATGGACTCTGCATTGTGCCTTGTGGAGGCCACCCCAAAGCTCATTACTGACCAGTGTGAGAAGAGGCATGAGAGCAGGATGGTTCTTACGTCCGTGCTGTGTGGGACAGCTCTCTTCCACTCTCCCTCACAGGCTGTGTTTTTAAATGGTTCCTTTTGCCAAAGCTCTCGTTTGACTTTTCTCTTTAGAAACCTGGCTTAGCCCAGATAAAATCAAACTATACTTCAAAGCTGTCTATTTTGGTTTTAGGTTATATTCTCTTTTTCAGTGAGGTAGAAACACATGAGCGGTTCCATATCTTAAGGTACCTGGTTTTGTCTTTTGGATCTGCACTGGCTTCTTCCTCTAGTGTGGCACAGATTCTTCTGCGTTTCTCCAGCTATGCTTCTGCTGAGAAGTCAAGCTGCCTAACCACAAACTGCAGAAAGTTTTAGCTATAGACCCATCACTCCATTGAGCAAATCTCCTTGGAAAAGACAACACAATGCGTCTTTGTGTGTTTGATGTATTGTCCTTTTTTCTAAATTGTCATGGTTTAACCTGGCAGCTGGCAACTAGGACCATACAGCTGCTCACTCCCCTTCCCAGTGGGATGGGAAGGAGCATGGGAAAAAGTAAAACTAGTGGGTTGAGATAAAAACAGTGTAATAAGACAACAAAGGAAATAATACTACTAATGGAATATGCAAAACAAGTAATACACAATACAAATTTTTCTCACCACCTGATGGCCACTTTTCAACCAGTTCCCGAGCAGCGATCATGGAACTCACAGATTTCATGCAACTAGCGGGAAAAGACCGAACTCGGGGAAAAGACCAAACTCACAGAAAAAGAGAGGTGAACTCCTGGAAAAGAGATTTCTTGCCCCCCAGCCGACCCACATTTATAAACTGAGCATTCTGTCTATGGTATGGAATATTTCCGTTGGCCAGCTTGGGCCAGCTGCCTGCTGTGCTCCCTCCCAGCTCCTGCACACCTGCTCATTAGCTGAACACAGGAAACTGAAAAAAAAGTCCTTGATTTCTTAGCAACAACTGAAAACATCAGTGTATAATCAACACTCTTCTCATACTAAATCCAAAACAGCAGCTACTGGGAGGAAAATTAACTCTATCCCAGATGACCAGGACATAAATCAATTTGTGTTCCTATCCTGGGGTCCAAAAATCCATTAGTTACCTTCATTGCAGCAGGGCAACAGATGCTTCCACACACCTTCCATCAAATAGACCTTACAGTATCGTCTGTTCATTCTTGCAGTGATCCAGGGTGCCTAATGGCCAAACCACAAGACTCTCTTTCTCCCCTCTTACCCAATTACATTCTGGCTCAAAACTGTGCTATTCCTAAATTATGAATTCTATCAATTTGTTGTTTTCTTGTGAAGTGATTGTTTTCTTCTTTTTTTTTTTTTTTTTTAATTCTAAACACTGTTTGTTGGACTATTTACCAAAGCTACATGGTCTCCATGGTCACTGTTTCATTCCAGCCAACTGGTATCAGAGCAAATTACCAGAATTGGTGCCATATGGGCCATATAGTATTAGGGCCATAAAGAAGTCTTTGCTTCCTCTAATATTTTATCAGTCTAAAATTTGTGTTGAGCTTTGGCCAAAGTGCAAGAGTGCTGAAATTTTATTTTATTTCTAGAAGAAAAGAAAATAATCCCCCAAAATGGTTTACTTTATGGCATGGCATAATTTGCACTAGGAAATTGAAGAAGTGCAAAAATGGCAATTGACCAAAGGATATGGAGACATTGGTCAAGGTAGCAGAGATTTCTTTCTAAAATGTGCTGGCCTGGAACAGCAAGTCCTTTTTCTAGTTTTTCAGAAAGCACACAAACTGTTCCATAACATTTTACTTCAGCTGAATGTCCCTTCCATCCCCTGCTCTGATAGCTATTTTAAGAGCAGCTTTGCTGTGATACTGTCAGTTTTTCTGTACCACGCCTATCATACCCATATTTCAATTATCATGTTCCATAGGACAGCAGCAGCAAACAAGTTCAAGCAGCTTTTTCCAGCGCAGTTCTGTGGGCACACACAGGCACAAACAGTGATGACATCAAATTCATTCACACTATCATTGTGTGCGACGAGAAACAAAACTCAAGGGGACTCAACATGGAAGCGAATGCATTAATTGTAATCTGTACCCCTCCAAAGAACTGAACGTTCTTAATATAAAAAAAGCTCTGACAGAGAAGAGCCATATTGCTATTATATTCAGTGTTAAAATTCTGACTGTTACTGGCACATTACGGTTTACTATCTAAATCCACTATGCTCAGAAACCTCTTCCTTTCTCATCTGTCTCACTTTATCACTGAATTGCTCTCCCTTCCATTGCTGAAACGTTTTTTGGATAAATTATTCTAAACAACAGGATGGAGGACATCCAGACAGCAAGTGTCTGACAACAAGTTCCTTCCTGCATTAATTGTACAGATATTAACTTGATCTTATTTGCACAGTATATCATATGCTCAATTTCTGATTCATCATTATGTCCTCATAATAAATTATGCCTGACTTTTTAAATTACATATTTTATTACAAAACCATACCTGGTACACATAGCGTTCCCTTTGCAATAAAAAAACCCTACAATTGAAAAGCTGATGCTTTTCCATTGCAACAATTTTTGGTCATGGCTGAAAGGTTTGCATTCAGAAATAAGCCTCCAGTGCCAACAGAATCACAGAATCCCAGCATGGTCGGGGTTGGAAGGGACCTCTGTGGGTCATCTAGTCCAACCCTCCTGCTGAAGCAGGGTCACCTACAGTAGGCTGTAGAGGACCTTGTCCAGGCGGGTCTTGAATATCTCCAGAGAAGGAGACTCCTCAACCTCCCCTCTCTGACCTAACATTCATTTTCCTTCTTGAACCGTGATCAAAGACTGTCAGGATGTAAACTCACATGGATGCTTAGTAGGGAAGGAGAGCAATGTGTCTTGGAGCACAAGGACTCAGACTGAAATCCCGAAGCACCAACAGAACCCTTGCAAGAAGCTCTTCTCAGATCCAGATCAAAAGCCTTTGGCTGAAAACTGCGCTATTCAGTCCCATATTTCTCATTCTCAGTTTCTTTTTTTTTTTTTTTAAGCAGGTAATTATGAAGTCCCAACCAACATTAGCCTTGTAAAGAATATGAAGTAATTTTGCACTAAAGTTGCCGGTAAGATAAAAGATAAACAGTGATTAACTCACAGCTTAAATAAGCACTGCTGGTGCTGCCTAGGCTCTGGTTACCTGTTGAACTTCCCCATGTTCTGGTATCACCTGAGCTATGATAAAATGTGTACACCAGCCCAGCAGTGAAATTTGGTCTCTACTCACCTGGGAAGGCACAGTACTGGAGAGGGAAGTAGCTTTGAACTAAGGAAAGCAAAATGCGAATCTTCATTTCTAAAGGACTAGTTTGAAATGAACTATGACAAAAACCCTCCCATCTGATCTGCCAGCCACATTCTCCATACTGCAAACAGTACTGTTGGATAAAACAAGCCAATACTGAGCACACTGCTAATCCACTTGGTGCTGCAGCCCAGCAGTGCCACTATCCACCTTAGTGCTTTTAGGTAACACGAATCAGAGGGATATGCCATACAATCTGGTCCAGCAGTTGCACAGGCGGTGAAGGACTGGCTCCAGCCTGCACTCCAGCTCACTCAATATCAAGTCCTTGTTCACAAGTGTGTCAGACAGTCTTTTGGAGTGTCCCACGTGCTGAAAGAAGCCAGTTATTTTCTCCCTCAGATAGCTTTTTTTTTTTTTTATTTCTGGTTCTGGCAACCCTAACGTGAGGTTACCCTTCATTCCTGTTTCAGCCTTGTGTTTCCACTTCCCTCCCACACGTGTCATTGCTGGCTGAAGTGTTGCCATCCTACATTACATAGAGTCATAGAATATTTTGAGTTGGAAGGGACCTTTAAAGGCCATCCAGTCCAATCCCCCTGCAATGAGCAGGGACATCTACCACTCAATCAGGTTGCTCAGAGCCCCGTCCAACCTGGCCTTGAATGTTTCCAGGGATGGGGCATCTACAACCTCTCTGGGCAACCCGTGCCAGTGTTTCACCACCCTCCCTGTAAAAAATTTCTTCCTTATATCCAGTCTAAATGTACCCTCTCTTAGCTTAAAACCATTAACCTTCTCCTATTTCCCTAACTTTTATTCCACTACGAGTCTAGCATTTGTGGAGATACACACACCAACTCTCGTCTATTAACTTTTACCCAGTAAAAGTCAAGAGAACCCTGAGTCCATCTGTGCTGCATCTCCCATACTTATTTGCGAAACTATGTCATTTATCCTCCTTCAAATCCTTCCTGAAATTTCCCTCTTCACTCCCTGCACCTCCAGCGGACCGGGAAACCACCTGGCTGGGCAGCAGCCCGTCCTGCCATCAGCAATGCTCCTGCTTTCCCGTATATCCTCATTTGTCTTAGATCATAGGATCTTTAGGGATGATTTCTGTTATGTATTTATAGCATGTCCAACATAATGACTGCAGTTCCTCTGCGATACCAGGGGCAATCTATGTGAACATTTATATTTTCTTTTCCCTTTAAGTTTCAGTTGGTTGCTTGATACTTCCATTATATAAAATGCTTCATACACCCCCCTGAAGAATACTCTCTTTGCACAACTTTCTGTTTCCTTATTTAAATGAGTCAGTGCTGATCTCCACAGGAATAGCATTTTTTGTAAGAGAAAGTAGGAGGGTGAAATCCACCTTTACGCTGCCATCCCAGAATGACCCGATGGTCTTTTACCAAGCTTTTCCTAATGTCCTCATCGCAGCCTCTCTGCCAGGCATACTGTTTCGCCTAAGGAAACAAGTAGTATGTGACCACTCTGGTCATCAACTCATGTGACCAGCTCCTATCACTTGCAGATCACTTACTCTCCTCTTGCGCCCCAGCTCCTCACCCGGAGCAGAGGACCTGCAGGCAGTTAGGACCTCAGATGGGCAGCATTGATCATGAAGAAATCCTTCTTTCCAGCACTCATCCCCCTGAGCAGTGGGGGGTTGCAACCAATCCTATAAGCAAAACAAACACGGTGTTTGATTGCATTAGCAAAAAGAATAGAATTTAAAGCCACAGGTAACTGGATTTAAAACAACAACAAAAAAGTATCAATTTCTAAGAAATTGTGTCTATCAGTTCAATTATGTTCTTATGACTAATAAAAGTAATACAAAATGGAACAAGATGTAGAGTACTCTGTCATAATTCCATGGAGGTAAGAAAAATGAAGTACTAAGCTAATTTAATAATGCAGTTGTAAAATATCTGTGTCTGGGTGTGCAAAGGGATTACCAGGCTCATAGTGACAGGAAAGCAAGAAGTCAGCAGGACATTTGAGGAAAAGGAGTGTCATCTTCTTTCCACAGCTGCACTTTTTGGTTCATTGGGATGCCACACTCTAAACTGAATTATTATTTGTGTCACTCAGTCGGAAACATTTCACACAAAGAATTTTGCTGAGATAAACCTGCCAAAATGTAGTGCCCTGATTTGTGTTTTTAGCTATGGATAAAATGATACCCTAGAAACTCAATACCAATTTAATATGTTTATATAAAGGAGGAGGGGGAGGTTGGTCAGAGGAGTCCAACAGCAGCAAACTCACAAGAAACTATGAACTGCAAGGAACAGGTGATGTGAGTTTTAATAAGTTACGTCAAACAAGACACAAGCACTTGGGACTAAAGTAGCAAAGTGAGGGCAAACAGAGCACTTCCATTTCCACTCTGCCACAGGTCATCACACCTGCAGCTTGGTGAGACAGAAAACATTTGGTCAGGGTCTCGATTGCCAAGACAAGACAAGACTAGCATCGTTTTCCTTCTTTTAAAGTTGTGGAGCTTGTGGTCAATTATTAGAAAGCAAAACATGGAAGGGAGAATATAGGTGCATGCTAGTGCTAAAAGGAAGGTCTTTTGGAGACTAAAATTTCTGAGACATACAAGGTAGATGCCTTTAGTTCATGTAAGTAAAACCATCAGTTAGAACGACAAGCAGACACACAGAAGATTAAACTCCCCATAATGATGCAGACTTTTTCCTTCCTTCCATTTTGCTGTTCATAAGGATCTTTTTATATTGCTTACTAGGAAAACAGTTGAGAAATTATGTGTAATAAATATTTCCTTAAATTGAGCTGGAAGAATCTATTTCTTCTTTTAAAATATATTGTTCCCAGTTTACTTATTACTGTGTGCTGGGACTTCCCTCTTAAAGAGAAATATTGCTTCAGGGTCCACTCCTCATTTAAACAAGTGCTATTAAGCCAGAGTATGAAGATAGTACGGAAACTACCGAAAGGCTTCTCTGGCTGCACTAAATCAAAGCTAATGGCTTGAGATAAAGTAAGTGGAGTTGTTCTTCTGTTCTTTGTCAGTATTAATATTTGAAGTTACAGCTCCTCACTAGACTCTCTCTGCTTCTATCCCCCTTCTTTTAGGACAGGAATTCCAGAAGTCTTCTCTTAGGCACAGGTCACACTTTTATTCCTTGTGTTTGGCCATTGTTTCCAAACTATCTCAATTGCCTGACATTTACTGAGCTTGGAGTAGTGCCCACGTGACATTCAATTTTTCATCTGAATGCCATGTTAATCACAAGCAAGCACCGGGCCAACTGCAAGTGCAATTTACCTGGAATATGTGGTCTGGTAAACCAATTAGGGCAACATGGAGTGCTAATGCCCTACTTCACAGAGGGTAATAACATCAGGAATGAAGAGCTTTCAGGAGCTTTTGCTGTTGAACTACAAATTATTTCCTGACCTTTAATTATTTTTTAGCCTTGCAACAAGCACGGTTTCCATCTCCGTAGCCCACATCTCTCTCTTGATTGCACCCTGGAGTTAAGTATTCTCATGACTCTTTCCCACTCTCTTTAACAGGAAAAATCACTTCAGAGTTTCTTTCCTGAAAGCATTAGATGGCCTTTTTGGCTGTTTCTGAATAAAGGATTTTGCAAAGACCACAGAAACTTTCCCCCATATATTATAGTGCGTCAACCATTTCCAATAATGCAATTAGATCTGCGTAAATTCTTTTCAGAAAGCAGTAAAACCATTAGACAGTGTGGCTTTAGGGGCACAGAAATACTCATAAATTCATTTCCAGTTTAGGGAACAGATTCTGCCAAATTGAAAGAAAGGAGACATTTTTAGAAAAGTCTGAGCACTAACTTTCATAATTTGTTGGGCATCAAAATCACCCAGTTTGGCAGGCACCATGAAACAGTTGCCTACAGTGAGCAGCTCTTGACTCTTGGGTGGAGGGGAGGAGGAGAATGGAGAAGATAGACCATGGAGACACAACTGTCAGGAAATGTCTATGGTGTGGCTGAAAAAATAGCAGCGTCATGTAAGCATGGGAGGAGGACAAGCCTGGACAGTTTAAGAAAGACTTGAAAAAAGAGAAGTGTTTAGAGATAGAGCATTTTCTTTTTTTCCTTACATAAATTATTTTAAGTAGTTAATGCTATAGAGAAGTTACAGATAGCAAGAACCAGATGAGATGTTTATAGTAGAGTCTAAAAGAGAGTGTATGGACAAAATCAGAGAGACCAAGGCACACAGCAAGATCTAACTATTAAAATATGTGAGGAACAACAAGAAATCACTCTAAAGAAACATCAGGCAGAGAAGGAAGACCAAAAGAAAGAATTTGAGAATGATGAACAGAGGTAGGCTATCTACAGAGGGGAGCCCTGTGATTTTGGTGGCTTTTCTGAATCAATCTTTACTCAAAATGTCACCTTGCAAATAAATGATCAGCACAATTAATGCTCTTGAGAAATGAGCAAACTTTCAGACAGACATGGCCTGATGAACATTACCGAGGGTGCTGAAAGAGTTGGCTGAAGCAATTGAAGACCTATTAGCATTCATCTTTTCAATCCTATAGAGGATAGGTAAGCTACTGGAAGACTGAAAAAAGATCAGCATAGTGCAGTTCTTTACAGAGAGAAAAAAGGCATAGCTGGGAAATTTATAAATCAATCAGATTAACTCCAGTTCCTGCAGAAACAAACCAAACCATTTGTCAGAATCAGGAAGATAATAAGGAGATGAGATGCAGCTGGCAGTAGATTTGTTAAGAGGAAAGCATGCCAAAGAAAGACATTCCATTTCTACAGCAGGTAACAAACCTTCTAGAGGTGAGAAAGGGTAGATACCACCAATCTCAAAGTAAAGCTTTCAACACTGTTTTACTCACCAGTCTCCGAAACAAACTAGGCAAAAAAAAATCTTCTTAAAACCTTTTCCATGTGATAGTGTTGTGGTTTAAGCCCAGCCGGCAACTAAGCACCAGACAACCACTTGCTCACTCCTTCTACCCCCCCACCGTGGGATGGGGAAGAGAATGGGAGAAAGTAAAAACCTGTGAGTTGAGACGAAGACAGTTTAATAGGAAGGCAAAGGAGGAGATGATGACAATAATGATAACAACAGCAGCAATAGTAATATCGACACAAAACAAGTGATGCACAATGCAATTGCTCACCACCCAATGAACGATATCCAGCCCATCTCCTAGCAGCAATTGCTGCCCTCCGGCCACCTCCCCCAGTGTATATACTGAGCATGATGTCATATGGTATGGAACATCCCTTTGGCCAGTTTGGGTCAGCTGCCCTAGCTGTGTCTCCTCTCAGGTTCCCATGCACCTGGCAGGCCAGCATGAGAAGCTGAAAAGTCCTTGATTATTTAGCAACAACTAAAAACATCAGTATGTTATCAACACTATTTTCATCCCAAATCCAAAACACAGCACTACACCAGCTACCAGAAAGAAAATTAACTCTATCCCAGCCAATACCAGGACAGATAGGTAAGCAGATGCTGACAGGATGGCTGTATTCCAAAGAGTGATCACCCATGGTACGATCTCAAGAGGATATGCTGATGGGTGATGGCCTGTCCCAGGCTGCGTATTGTTCAGTATTTTCTTTAATCATCAACGTGAGAGAATGGGGAGTGCGTTATTAATTTTCCAGGTGAGAGGAAGCCCGGAAGGACTGCAGTCATACTGAATGACACATCCAGAATTCAAAACGATTTCAAGAAATAGGAAAAATTACCTCTGGCATTCAACCAAGAGATGTACAGTGTTCCTTACCTTAGGCAGGAATAATGAACCGCTGAATACACTTAGAAATCCTTTAAAGAAATGAAATCTAATGAATTTGAGAGTTGTGGATTATCAGCTGAAGATAGGCTGTGGAAAAGCAAGTAGTCTGCTGGAAGAGTGTAACGGGAGGACAGTCTGCAAACAGTACCCTGTAATCATTCCCCTCAGTACCTTGCTCAGCATTGTTTAGGTCTCAGCTAGAGCGCTATGTCCACATTTGTGCCATATGGATACCAAATGATTAAAGGTCAGAGGAGATACAGAACAACAAAGAGCCTAGGAAAAGCACTCCACAAAGACTGGACTACATGAAGCTTTTTCATTTGAAGAAGAGCCTGCTCTGCTGTGGATAGATCCAGGGGTAATAGATTTAAATCACAGCAAAGCAGATTCATGTTGAATGTTAAAAAGCTCTCCAATGGGAAAAATAAAACACTGAAACAGACTGCTAGGGGAGCTGCAGTCTTCATCACTGGATGACTATAAGGCTGTTAGACAAACTCTGTAAGGAGTAGCACTGATGGAGCTGATCTGCATTACGACACGGGTCATGAACTAATCAACCTGTTCTCTGGATTCATTTGCCACAAACCTATAATCCAGCAGGTTTGCTGTCTGAACACACACACATGCAATGAGAAGAGGAAAGCAGAACCTCGCTCACGCCCTCCAAGCTGCGCACTACAGGCAGCACAGAAATGCAGGGGCAGGGGCTCCAGCTCAGGGCTGCAACCCCCTTCTCGCACGCATGGGCTGTCACTTTGGCAAGGTCATACTCCACTCTCCACCTCTTTCTTCTTTTATGATAATCAAATTTCCTCTTATGCTAATTAGGTAAGACTAATAGAAAGTAGGTTTGTTTCAGAAGCTCCTAGTTGAGGCCGTAACACGGTGAGTTCTCTTCTGGTTGCTGCCTCCAGGTATTATGAAATATAGATAACAGTTATGCCTAAGGCCTTGGAATATTATCTAGAGACACTAGGTAGAGCAGGTGAGGATGCCTCAATACCAGGCCTATAGACCAAGCAGCACCTCCTCTGAACTCTGAGCACCACATTCATTTTATGTCCTACGCGCTTTTTGCAGATGATAGTCCCCCACTGTATCAGTGAAAGAGCACGTCACATTCCCCTGCTTTGCGCTAGTAGCACCTGAAAGACTGCAAAAATCCTACAGAAATATCAAATCCTCAAATTTTTCCTTTTGTTTTTTTTAAACATAAGTAGAGCATAAAACAGCACTGACCTGGGAGCAAAGCATTTCTCTCTCTCACTTTGTTCAAGTACCAATTGCATTTCCATGTATGTTGCTGCTGTGGTCCCCAAATCCCCCATTTGCAGTGATCCTCAGCCTCGTCTCAGGTGGTTGCTACAGCCCAACGACAATTTTTCTTCTGGGAGATGCGTTTGCTGTTTACTCCAAATTGATAGAAAATAAGTATGTTGATTGAAGACTAAAGAAAGCAAAAGATTATTGGAAAACAACAAAAGAATTTTCAAGAATGCAGAAAATTTGATAATACTGAGATTCCAGACACAAATAAAGCAACCAGAAGAAGCACAAACTCAGCATGTGACCTGAGCTGCTGATGTGTGAAGGACATACGGGGTAAAGGAATTACTTGATTCTGGTATTGAATTACTTTCTGATATTGAAAGCAACTAAGAACTGCCTAAAACCTGATTCCAAGTCTTATTATTCCAAGTCTAGTATAAATTACTAAAGCAGGAGAGCAGCGTACTAATCCTCCCTTTTATATGAACAAAGAACAACTCCTGAAAGCAAAGTCAATGGCATAGATCTATCACTGGGATACGTGTTATCCTGTAGCGTAAACATGAGCTAAAAGGGATGAGCATCACTTACAGCCCTGTCCTTGCTGGAGACACCAGGTTCCATTTCCCTGCGAACAAGCTCTCTCATGTAAAGTAGGTGATGATACCACTTATCTCCTCTGAGGAAAGTTTTAGTCTTTTTCTCTGAAGTATTCTAGGCTTTGCTCGCTGCAGGTAGTGCCACAGCAGTGCTGTCCTGGTCGTGGTTTGCGCCAAGGGAGATCTGGTGTGCCTGAAAAAAGCATTTTTAGAATGTGTCCAAACCAGCCTAAGCTTTGAAGCAGAGCAAAATAGATCAGCTTCTTTGTGGATCCAAAATTTGCATACAAATGATTAAGCTGAGACACCGAACCCCTTCCGAGTTCAGAGACATCTATGGTTACACGATTGCTAACAGAGATTTTTCACGAGCTGGAGTGCAAACTTGCAACATCCAAGTCCCAGTTTAAGCTTTTTTGGCTCTACCGAGGAGTGAAAAATATCTGGAGGCGTTTTCACAGCTGCATTTCCACCACATCCAGCTCAAATACAGACCACACTGTTTTCAATGTGAGTGCGTGCTTCGACACTAGCACACACTTGAATTCTGCTTCACCAGATGAGACCCCTTCCCCACGCTGGCATTCCCACCTACTGCTCAGTTACAGAAAATTTAAAACTTCAGTGCATACCTATTAAAACCAACAATATGCCTAAATGCAGTTGAATAAAACAGCTCTTGGTTTGTGTCACAGCTTGACACTGCCTAGTGTTAAAGGACTTATTTTTCACAGATGCCTGTCCCTGTGAAATCGAGCCACCAGGCTCAGCTGTGCATCACGAACCTTCACCGCTTCAGCTACCAGAGGTTCTTCTTGATTTACTGTTAGAGACTCAAGGATTCGGAGCACAAAACTTCAGCTGCTGCTACAGCAGAACTCAAAATGTCACGGAGCAAACAATATGACCAATGGCAGCAAAATTACATGATATTTATGATTTGCTGTGCAAAGCAATAATTCTAACCAAGCATGAGCACTCCTATTTTCCTTTATGGTCTAATCTATAGATTCTTGTGCAGGAACACCAAGTCAGTAACTGAAAGGTATTTGAAAACAATGACTGTGTATTTTGTTTCAGATGAAGAAACGTCTTTTTGTTTATTTTTTATCCAAGTCTCCAGCTTGGGAATTAGCTGTGAGAAAAAACTTTTAAAGACAAATGACTTCTTATGACAATAAAGTTAATACAGTATTGTGCTGCCTTCTGTTGCCAGCTGGAAGACCAGCTCAAAACACAGAAAATGCGATGCTTCAGAAGATAGTGCATTGGAAATGACTCCAGGTTTAGCCTGTTCACATTGATGGGAAAGCCTTTACACATATTTGAAAGAGCCTGAAAGAGAAATCCTGTGGGAAGTAACACAGGACTATAAGAAACACTGAAAGTTGTCCTAAAGATCTAAAAGAAAATCATTGCCGCAAAACAATATTCTTCTTCCTAACAGGTTTAAAGGAACTGTCATTATCTTATTAAAGTGATCCCTCTGTTCCTTCAGGACTGGCTTTGTGGCAGTGCTCAGGATTCACGCTGATGTTATGAGGTGCAGTCTCCAGTATAAACCTAAAAGAAAATAGCCACCAAAAATATTTCTTCAGCAGTCTCTGAAAGATGTGCTCAGACATCATCATACGGAGGATACTATCAGCTTTAATATCACTGTCTCCAGCCTGGTGGAAGGGTGCATCTGTGCAAACAGGGTACCACCAAGAGATACAGCTGAGAAGCAATTGAAAAAATACTTCAGAGAAGTTGCAAAAAAGCATTGAATCCAATATCAGACATGCTTTTGGCAATTTCTCACCTTTCATAGCACAAAAGTCTCAAGAATCTTAGCTGGTAAAAACAGAGCTTTGGAGTAAGATAAACCCACCCAATGTCTTCTCTGGGCCAGATTTCAAAGGAGCTTTCTTCACCGTAGCATCGCAGGTATCTAGGCCACTTGTGAGATCCGGCCCTGAGTGTGATGCTTATATGAGAGATGGGCTCTTCTCCAGACCCTGTCCATTCTGTGATTCTGTGTGATTCTGTAAAGCACAGGAGCATACTTGTCTTAACACGACTGAGATAAAGATTGGCTGCAGGTTGCAAGGTAATGCTTACTAGACTCTGCACCACACTACTAGAGTAAAAATCCATTTAAACTTCAGTCTTCAACTCTTTTAATCCAGTAATTCAAGTTTATGAGTCAAATTCTTATATCCCTAAATTTAGGTGGGGTATAGAAATTAATATTCGCTGAGAATCTGGCCTGGAGATGGGGAGATAATCAGTCTCTGAAGAGAGCACCATATGTTCAGTCAAACGTTTTGCATCTCCTTTTCAGAACCTTTAAGTTAACACTGAAATCAGAATTAACCGAGGTGCAATGGTGCATGTGGCATGCAGGACAGTGCGTACCTGCACTCCATGAGCCAGCCTGCAGGTTCAACAAGCATAGTTTCGCTGGTCCTGGGAACCATTAATCAGACAAGTCTTCCCTCCAGTTTGGTTTCTTACAAACAGCCTGACTAAGCCAGCGCTAAATACAGCACACTTGCAGCTATGACAGCCCTCTCCTCCTTCAGCACAAGAAAGCAGGACAAGACAGGCTTCATGAATTTAATGGTATCTTTCTATGTGAAATGCTGAGCTTGTATGTGTGGACCCTCCCTACTTTAGACGTCTGCTTCTTCTCCACAGCACAATTCCCAGAGGCCTTTCAGTAGCCTTTCCAAGTCTTAATATCAGCATAGCAGTTATCTTGTTACACGTGAAGGATAATGCTATAATAGGGAGTTGGGCTTAAAGGAAATTAAATGTGAGTCTTATGTGTGCAGAAGAGAAAGGCTTTTGTTTGATAAGATGCACACTGCACTTAGCATTGTTAGTAAGCAATTATTTTAGAGGCTCCAGCAGCCTCGTTTGTCCTCGGATGACACAGCTCAGTCAAGTGTTCAGCATCAGGCTTACATTTAATAGCAGGATTTTAATTTCTTCCTTCCAACCTATTGTCAGTGCTAAAAGCAAGAAGCCCCCTGCACTTCCTTAGAAGAAAAGGGGCCCCAACATGCTCCTTCCTACCGGGGACTCTACAAGTGCCAAACCCCAGTACTCCCCTTGCGGTACCACAACCAAGGCTTAGCTACCCTCATTCAGACCAGAGTGATACCATCCAACCAGCACACTGCTCTCTGTATTTAGAGATGTGTTTCCGAGTCTCTGTCCATTGCAGATGTCTTCTGCAGTTTTGGGCCATTCCTTTAGGACGACGAGCACATGTAGCACACCTATAAAATAATGAGAATAATACCGTTACACAGGACATTTATCCTCCTAAAACAGTAAAAATTTTAAGCAGATCTAGTGAACTAGAAAGGAACCCAGTTAAACAGAACGATTTCATTATCAACAGTCTCTTGATGGGGGGACAATTACAGTGAAATGTAAGAGAGCATGAATTAACTTTTCATTATGCTTTTTTCTTTGTAAATATCTTTACTATCTATATTTATTACATAGAAAATCATGACATTATCTTTCTTACTCTGCAATGCAATTAGCTTCTGATATTAAAATCGCATAGATGCATACTCCTGTCCTGTGGTCTGCAATTCCTCATTGCTTCCTGGAGCACGGCTATCTACAGACAGCCATTTCCTTCTTATCGTTGCCTTCAAGATAAGAACTATTTTAAATGCTTAAGACTTCAGCTTACTTACTAACAAAGATTTCTGTGCCAAAGCGAGCAAGTTGGCCAGACTGCTCAGATCCCCTATTCCCATCTCATGAGACTCGTGTCTTTTATAATCCCAGAAGTGCCAATCTAATGCACCTAAAACTGGCAGGCACTTGCACTTCTGCCTGCTGGCATCCATCTCCTGTGGGAACCACGTGAAACAATGTTTGGAGGTAGACAGGGCATAATAGAATATCCTTGGTGAACGGCAGTGTACTTAGGGTGACATTTGGCCCTTGGACTTTCCCGCTGCAAACTGAGATATCAGCTTGATTTATTTTGCTGTTCTTCCATTTCCCTCCTGGTCGCGAGTACTCCTTTGGTTTCACCAGCAAATGAGTGTTTGGACTTTGATTTTACCAGGGACCAGAAATTCAGTGCTTGCCCTGACTGCTCAGCTCTGTCACTCAAGTGTTCAGAGAATATTAACCTTTTCCAAGTCTCCCGCAAGAAAATCTTACCCGGGATCTTGGCAGCAGAAAAGCTATGATTTGATTAATACTAAGCATGGAGTGGCTATGGAAGGAGCTTTACTTGTAAGGAAAATCATCTCTTTCTTGTCAGTAAATGAATGCTAATACTCTTTCCCTATTAAGGCAGACTCCTGCTTAAAAACTATTATGTCTTCCATATATCACATTTTTGGAAGAAAGTTTTGCTATTTAAATAGCTGCCAGGGTGTTACAGGCTTATATGATTGCAATTTACAGCACTTCATAAATCAGCAGGCCTAAGATGCATTGGATAGATGAGACTTTAAATTGACATCCTGTCTTTTTATGAACATTAAAAGGCTTGATCTCAAGACATATTTACACAGAAGTATGCCTGCTGCCTCGGCCAAATTGTTCCTAAAGTATAAAGTACTTTACATGAATGAACATAACGACAACCTGAAGCTTTGCACATTAAATTGTCTAAGTGTTACAACTAGTCCAGAGGGGTTAGCTCAAGACCAGGAAAGATCTCTGCAGTTGCTCCTACATTAAAATGGTCCTTTCCATAAGAATCACATGCAGGAGTCCCATGGGCCAAGGTGACCTTGGAGACTGGACGAAATACATCCATCTTCACTTAAATAAGAGCTTGTAGAAGGCTGGGGCATCCTATAGATAGGACCAATGGACCAACTCCCAAATCAACACATTTTGGCATGGCACTATTGTGATTGATAGATGCAGACACGTCAAAAACAATGGCATACCTGAGCCATGCCTCCCTCTCAGCTCCCTCAACCACACAAAAGAAATCTCATCTCCTCTGACTTCCTAGGTGGGGTTTGCCACTGCCTTCAGCAGACCCTCAGCATCACCAGCCTCGCCGAGGCACCATTCATTTCCTGCACAGCCTTACTCTGTACTGATGCTATTTTCTTACAGCCAAAGTGGAAAATTACGGTAAAAGTTCTTCCCTCCAGAGAGGCTGAAGATGACTCTGCGAAGACACAGCACTGACAGGAATTATTTTTTTTTAAATAGAGTGAAAAGGAATGTGTAGAAGTGTTCAGCTGAAAGAAGCTGAAAGGTCTAGCACCTCTGACTTGAGGGTGAAGATGTCAGAAGCAGTGGAATATGCCCTAAAATAAAACATTCACGCTGAAAAATAACTTCTTATTCTTACCCAAAATGTTTCAAATAATCAGACTGAATTTCCATATGAGAATGATTTCTTGATACTTCTGGAATGCCTCTGTGGATTGACATATGTGAGGAGAGTTGACCTTGGATGCTGGGGAACCCCAATTCAGGTTTACTCAGCTTTTCCTTCCTGGGTTATTTGAATGAAGAGGAAGCGGTACAATTGCAGGCCCCCCCCCCAAGTAAAAGGAACAGTGACTCACATCATCAAAACACATCTTAGCTATGTCCAAGAGCCAAGTATATGTGCTCTTTTTCTAATTTACTTGGATCTTCCTGGATCTCTCTGCAGTTTAAAAGTGCCTTTTCTGCCTCTAGATGACAGCATAACCTGTGCAAACATCCCAGGTCATTGGAAATGCACAACCCTCTGAGGCTTAAAAGACCGCATTTCAGTGCAGAGGCATAACACAGAGCTGGACGTCATCAACCACACTTCTAGTAGACTAAGAAGACTTTCTTATAAAGCTTACTATTTTGAGAACATAGCTTTGGTCAATGCTCTCGCCCAAATCCTCCAAACACATACAGACACAAGTAATTTCATCTAGCTACGAAGCTCTGCTGAAGAAAATGAGATTACTTATATGCATACTAGCCATTTTAAGAAATATGGGTTTTGGAAAAAAAAGGATGGTGACAACCACAGGACAAACTCCCTTGGATCAGAGTACACCTTGAAGTTCATGGACACAGCAACTTCCCTCCAGGACCACAGTTTATTGCATGCAATTGCTGGGAGTCATATCATTTCAGGCCTTTGCCTTGAAGTCGCTTTTTTTGGGCAGCTCTGTGGAGCCAGAGACTAAATGTTTACAGACTGGGATTACCTCAGAAGAAAAATAATTTTGAGCCCCTCAGCATTCAATTTACCCACTGATCTATCTGATACATTTCAAGTGGAAACCAGAGTTGAACATTTACATACCACTAGCTCACTGGACTGGCCATATTTTAATTACTACATATCTCCCAGTGAAGACAGAGCCAGGTATTTCGGAGCTTCTTTCCAATCAGAGGGCAACAGTCCACTTCTCATCACGAAGAAAAATGAGCAAATAAGCCAGGAGAAAATCATCACATCATTGGAAACAACCCCAGGAGGTAGACGACTGCCTTAAATGATGCGACTCATACTGGCTGTCTGTGAAACGATACCAAAGAAATTATCTGGCTATTAAACAGCACCAAGCAAAAGCAACCACCCTCTGGACTTAGTTGCCAGCTCTAATCAAATAAACATTCATGCATGTCCCTTATCACTCAGCCACACACTCTAAAAGCTGAAAGAACAAAACTAATCAACATTAATAACAAACTCTAACTTGCTCCTGGTAAACCTCACTCATTTTTTTAGTTATACTTCCCCACTCAAAAAAGTATTGCTTAAAGAAATCTTCTCCTCCCTCTTCCCTCCTGCCAACAAACACTGTTTACAGAAGATGTGTAAAATATTACGGCTATCATTATTGTCCTTGTATGAGCCAGCCGTCCTGAAGAGCTTCCCTTCCCTACAGCAGCAGGGCTGAACGGTTACAGCCAAGAGAGGAGAGAAGAGCAAGCTCTGCTATTAGTTACGCTAGTGCAAACGCCAGCAGAATCTGAGCTTGTCGTTAACATCAGTGGAATTGTTGTTACAACCAGTTCGTCTCAGTGTCAGGGTGTGGGTTCATTTCTCTAAGCACCGTGGAAAAAACAACTCTTGCTCACAGCCTCTTCACTGACGGTGATGTGCAGAAGTTGTACAGCATCACGGTACACCTCAGTCTCAAAACATGTCTGAATTATGGATGAGGGAATTCAGGCGCAGAGATGCTGGAAGACTTAAGGTATCCAAACGTACAATGAGAACGAGACTCTTAAATATGAATACATTTATCTCCCCCACTCTCCAGTTGGGTAGGTACATCTGCATTGCCTCCACTACACAGCAAAACTATGGTGTAGATGAAAAAGGACAATGCCTTTACAGGTATTTTTGACATGTCAGTCTGGGTCTGCCCTACCTAGTCTCAGGCACCTGGTTGAGGGTCTTAAATAGTGGCTATCTGGCCAACTAAATCCCCTCCACAGACACCCATCTCCCTCTGTTGACCACAACGCTCCTGACCGCAGTCACCCCTGTCACGTGTCAACGGTTTGATGGCAGAATATCATCCCTGACTTCCCCAAATGCAGTCACATCCTAATTACCCCGAGCTCAGCCAAGTGGCCTTGCCAGGACTGAACGGGAGCCAGGCTTGAGCCCGCTCCCAGCCACCTGCCTGCTGAAGGGCTCTGCCCCAGCACGCAGTCCTACCCAAACATCCCGCCCGCCAGAACAATCTGTTTTCTGCCCCTGCTGTCCATTTCCACCGGGCAGCAGACGATGCAGCAAGGTGGCTCACATCATGTTTCACCCATTTGCTACTCAATGAATGTAATATTTGCATTCATATATTTAAGTAATCTCCGGATAAGGCATTAAAAACATAAACTCTAATGCTGAGCATGGTCCCAGGCACACCTATGTCATCATGCTCTTGCTCACACCCCAAGGAGAGCTTTTTTACAAAATTAAACTTGGCAGAGGTGCAAAAGGACCTTTCTTTCCTATAAATATGAGTTCAGACAGCAAGTATAAGGAATTATAATTTCAGTAACAAATACACACCCTAAGAAACAGTAGAATGAGTGAAAACTCAGTACATATTTTGGATAATTCTGTAGCACAGAGGTAGCAAGCAGAACAGAGAAAGTAAGAATACCAGTGCAGTTTCTCCTCACCTCGATATGGAAACTCAGCAAGGCAGTCAGTGCACACGCTTTTTGTATTTAGCGCTAATTAGCAAGGTTCATCCAAGATCTATCTTGATCTTTCCAACTGCTGTGAAGTACCTTCATTGACTCTGTAACAGTTTACAAAGCATTGCCAATATTCAGTGATCAAAATCTTGACTGCAGTTGCCCCAGCATCACAGTACTATCTTTAAAATCACGAAGTTAAAAAAAAAATTAAAAATAAATCAATAAATAATAACACGATTCAACAACCGTTTGTGGATGGTGTTTGCTTTTCTGGGTAGGAACTAACTTCTGATCTTTGAAATGCAGGGTCATATTTGCTGAACGTTTTAAACTTTTCTCTGGCTCAGGAAGAAGACAACCTAACCTTTTCTTTTCTTTTTTTAACGAAAGTTGAGATTTGCCTAAAATATTGTGATTACAGCAACCAGACTATTTTTTATTATTGGAGTATTTTTAGTTGCTAGACCAGGTGATATGGCTGCAGCAGAACCACTTCGGTGGCCCCTGTTCAGTTTATGTTGTTGCGTTACAGTCAACAACAACCATGTTACTGCTGATTTACTCTAAAGCCACCTCAGTGACCCATGGCTGATGTCAGGTCCCTGTTCTGCTGTAGCCACACATAGTGGCAGCTGAGTTTCTGTCCCACAGGGACACAGCAGCAATAATGCAATGTAATGGGAAGCTGGAGAAAAGACATTTAATTCCCTCTTCGTTCCTGGGAAAGTATGGCACAGCAAAAAAATATTCTGTGTCATTATTGAGCTCTGCTATCAAATACGCTGTGCTCATGCTCAGAAGTGACCGGACTCAGGTTAGCTCTCCAGCCATGGCCACAGAATGTTTGCTTAAGCCCAGCATCATGTCCAGGTCTGAGCTGGCTCCCAGCTAGGCAGATCAAAGTTTGGGCAGCATTGCCTCGCAACAGCCCACCCCAGGCTGTGCTCACTGAGGAGCGGGGACTCCTGCCAGACAAACTGGCACTGCTGCTGGCATAAGCAGGGGCAAGCCCACAATGCTGGGAAGATCCCTCAGCACACTCCTCTCGGCTAGGTGCTAGCCAAGCTCTGCACATGGAAGGGCTGGGAACACGAAAAATTGCCAGCAAAATGCCTCTCAGTGTTACTGTGGGAATATTTTGTCCAGCTTCTCAAGTGAGCGTTGCTGTAGCTCTGCATCCGTTGTTCCCAGGGCCATGCTGCATGTGTGCAACCTGCCGGACTGTGACCATTGAGCCCACGGGTCTCACTCCAAGTGTGACACTTCTTCTCACTGGAAGTGTCTTGCTCTGATCTTCAGAGGCCTCTCCATTGAAAGGAAATCTTGAGGACAGGAAAGCAAATATTTCCAGGACATTCTCCTCTGCAGCTGTCCTGAAGGGGTTCCAAGAGGGATACACGGACGCTGAACTGCCCTCAGGAAAGCCAAAAGCTAGATTTCCCCTCTCAGCCAGCCCTGAGGGCACAACGGTGACTGATGGGGTCCTCGCCCCAGCACCAGCAGCCCTTACGCCTGGTTTCAGACAAGCCAGAGCAGGATCCTGCACAACAGAGGAGCCCTGGAGAAGGTCAAGTTATCTGTGTATACATTGCCATGAGAAACATTCACACAAAGTAAGTGCACTCACAAGCAAACTCTGAAGGGCACTTGCCTGAGCTCTGTTTCTCTTCTTCCCAACACTCCAAGTTTATGTCCTTCTGACAATCAGAATGGGCAAGCCTTTTGTCATTCTAGTGCAAACTTTATGAAATTAAGTGGTTTACATAGCTACAGCCAAAGGTTAAATTCACATATTTTCCTACTGACTTCACTAGTTTTAACCTTTGAAGTTTGGTTGTGAAATTCCCTAGCCCATCCACATAAAACAAACAGAAAAACTCAGAGAGCAGTACTATTTGGAATTACTCTGGGATGTTTGAGAAGGTATTATCTTTGCATCTCTCAAAGCGCTGCAAACATGGTTTGCCTCCCTGTAAAAAAACAACTTCCCTTTCCTATGTGCTCGCAGGAGAGAAGGCCAATGGTACCCTGGGCTGCATCCCAGCAGCGTGGCCAGCAGGTGAGGAAGGGGATTCTGCCCCTCTGCTCCGCTCTGGTGAGACCCCCCCAGGAGTCCTATGTCCAGCTCTGGAGCCCTCAGCACAGGACAGACCTGGACCTGTTGGAGCGAGGCCAGAGGAGGCCACAGCAATGATCCAAGGGCTGGAGCACCTCTGCTGTGGGGAAAGGCTGAGAGAGCTGGGGCTGTTCAGCCTGGAGAAGGCTCCGGGGAGACCTTAGTGCAGCCTTCCAGTATGTGAAAGGGTCTACAAGAAAGCTGGAGAGGGAGTTTTTACAAGCACATGTAGTGATAGGACAAGGGGTAATGGTTTTAAATTAAAAGAGGGTACATTTAGACTGGATATAAGGAAGAAATTTTTTACAATGAGAGTGGGGAAACACTGGAACTGGTTGCCCAGAGAGGTGTAGATGCTCCATCTCTGGAAACATTCAAGGTCAGGTTGGACGGGGCTCTGAGCAACTTGATCGAGTTGAAGATGTCCCTGCTCATTACAGAGGTATTGGGATAGATGATCTTTAAAGGTCCCTTCCAACCCAAACTATTCTATGATTCAATGATAAGTTTTGGGGTATGTCTTCAGTAGGGGAAAATTTGTTCTTGAATCATGTCAACAAAACAAGCAAAAGCCTAAAGTCTAGACTAAGGTTTCCATGGTATTCATGGGGCCAAACGTAAGCCTAGGAGGGAGCTGAGCATTCACAGCTGCCTACAGGTTCTTGTGAAAACTCTGTGCTGCCCTGTCCCTCATTAAGGGTCTCCTCTTGCATCAGCTCAAGAACATGCTTGTGCTAATAAAGATAAGGTCTTGCATGCTGCATGGGATGAGCAGCAGAAAGGGACAGAGCTCTACAGAAAGGGCGTTTTAAGAACTATGCCTCAGAAGAGAGGGTCTTGGAGCAGGCAGGATTGTAGTACATCTAATTATATTTTATATTCTCCAGTGAGGGCTGCCATTCAGAACAACAAATGCATTTTTTACCCAGTATAGTTGCATCTGTCTCCTTAATTTTCAGCATTTTCCTGTCAGGAGCATCAAATGCCTACAAAATCAAACATACCTGAAATCTGCAGAGATCTGCAGCATTGAAAGTTGAAGGCAACGTGCCCCATGGTCTGGATCTGTGCGAGTGCTGGGCCCACTCTGATACCTGTGCAGAGCTCGAGCAGCTTATTGAGCTGAGAACAGCCAAGGGCATGAGTGTCACTGCCTTCTGCTCAGAAAACATCCTCATTATGGAAAACGTCAGTAGCAAACAATCAATTAATAGAACAAAGAAGGAGTTCGGAGCCAGGACTAGAAACGCATCTGCATCTGTTCCTCTTTTGTCATGAGTGTCACCTTGTCCTTCCGGAGGGTCTGATCCTGCTTTAGATGCACGAGCACTGGCGAGAGCTGCATGCACATGGCAAGGAGAGAGTGAGAACCCGTGAGCAAAATCACTCAGCATCGCTGCAGCACATCTCGGGCTGATGACAATGCACAAAGGAAGAGATGCAGAAGCACACCCGTAGATGCAGTAGATAGCATATGTCCACATCAGCGCTTCCCATGTTTATGAAAAATTTGATTGAATAAAGGGCCCAGCAATAAACCACATGAGTGACTCCAGATTGCAGCACGCATATCCATCACATGCCTTTTCTCCCCCAGAGTATTATATTTCACCAAATTGGTGACATGTGTTAAGTGCCGCAGACCGTCGACCACCCACACAGAGCAAGGGTTCCCTCGCTGCTCGCCACTGCCCCTTCCCAAGAACAGCGATTCCTCCAGGTTTCCCAAAGCCACCGCATTTCACATAGGTACCTTCCATGGCCCTTGGCGGGAATGCAGCTCAGGTACATGAACCTGTGATAGTAAAACATAATTTGTTCAGATCTTTGCCTTCAGGGTGAACACTAAGATGCTGCCATCAGCCAGAAAATTTGTGATCTAATTTAGAGGCAGTGAGGCATGCCTTTTCTCCGAGGCTTTTGGAAAACAGCTGGGTTCCCACTTTTACATGATCCAGCAAACATTTTTTTTTTTTTTTTTAAGAAGTGCTAAACAATGTTCGTCTTTTTTCCATGCAGCAGCAGGCTGAGACAGAAATGAAGGCAGGCCACAGAGGGGCTGTTTGCTGGGGGTGCAGCCCCATGCTCCAGCCGTGACGGCAGGTCCTGCACTGGGACGTTGAGTTTGGTGCTGGGGTCCCTCAGCCCCGTGTTCCTCAGCTGCTGCTGGCGATAGTCATTCACAACCACCAGCAAGGGGGAAAAGTGAGGCGTTTGTTGGGGTTTGTGATTTGTTTTTGTCACAGCCGCCCCATTAAGTGTTTTAGATGGCTGTTCTACAATTTTCCCTGTACCTTCTCCTTGGCCCTCAATTGTCAGGAGCGGTGCAGAATAATACAGCTGTAATGAGTGATAGGAGGTTTCAGCTGCAATTTTAATGCACAGCTTCCCATCTCACCTGTTTAACCCTGCGTCCTGCAGAGTGTTAGAGATGGGCTTAGAAATATCACACAAACAGGCCAGGGATCTTTTTTCTCGTCTTTTAGAAAATATCTGGTTAAAGTCTGCTTCTTCCAGTCAAGCTAAAAATACTGCGGAGAAAGTCTTTCATTGTGAAGCAGCACTTGGAAAGGTTTCCTAGAGGTCACAGACTGGGACTGAGAGTTTGAGCTCCTGAGATTTACACTTAGCTCTTGCACTTAACTGTTATGTGTTATATGGCTTTGCTCTCCTTGGCCCCTGGTGTACTCGGACAAGTGAGAATCGCAGGGTCGGAGATGCCAGCATGTCCAGCTTGCCCATGCCCTGTCCGGCTGCAGCTGGAGCCCCAGGTACCACCACACAACCCCGGGACAACAGGCTTGCGAGGGAGACATCACCTTGGCCCCTGGTAGTTTGGATGAGGAACGTTTTTCTTGGGGAGGGCTTCCAGGGGTGGCACCGCCTCATCTCCAGTTCGTCTCCCATGTGATATCTTGTTCCAGCTCTGTCCCCAGGAGACAACCCAGTAGATGAGCAGTATGGAAGTATCATTGACAGCAGAAAGCACTGGATTTGGGCCAAAGAAACATAAAGATACCCCACATCGTGGCAGATCCATCCCTGCTCCTAACAGGAAAAGTTATCCCCTTCCACCTTTTCTTCCCAGGAGCAGTTCCCTAGGGGTACCAGGAGACTTACCAGCGAGCTGATGCGTGTCATCTTTGCTCACTAAGGCAACACTGTATGTTTGGCTGCAGGCATCTCCCAGCTGCACCTGTCACCAAAAGACTGGCGTTTCACTTAAAATCCTTACCATTCCCCCTGGCCCTCCCAAGACGCCTGCAAGAGAAAGCTGCAAGAGGACCTAATAAATGCTTACAAATATCTCAAGGGTGGGTGTCAGGAGGATGGGGCCAAACTCTTTTCAGTGGTGCCCAGTGACAGGACAAGGGGCAACGGGCACAAACTGAAGCAGAGGAAGTTCCACCTGAACATGAGGAAGAACTTCACTCTGAGGGTGATGGAGCCCTGGAACAGGCTGCCCAGGGAGGTTGTGGAGTCTCCCTCTCTGTAGATATTCAAGACCTGCCTGGACGCGGTCCTGTGCAGCCTGCTGTAGGTGACCCTGCTTCGGCTGGGGGGTTGGACTGGGTGACCCACAGAGGTCCCTTCCAACCCCTACCATCCTGTGATTCTGTGAGACATGCAGATCCAGGGCCAAAACCAAGACCCAGAGAGCAATCTTTCCCCAGCTCCAGTACAGCTCCTTGCTCCCACCTTGGCCGAGCGTCAGGAGTTCCGCACCAACCTCACTCTGCTGGGGTAGGGACAAGGCTTTGGCCGTAAGGTCGCTGTCTGACCAGAGCCCAGCTGCCATGCGGGAACCCGCGCCCCTCTCCCCAAGCTCGGCACAGCTGGACACCAGCGACTGCTTCGGCGTCCCCCGTTCGGGGCTTTCAAGCCAGGCAGGCATTCGGTGGATTTGGAAAGCAAACGCCAAACCAAGTCTCTCCCGCGAACACCGGTTTCCAGCGAGCTTCCTCACTGTGCAACAAAAGGGTTTTCCAGGCTTTTTTACATTCCTCCCCGCAGTCCGGCAGCAGCGCGGGCAGGAAGGCAGAGGCGACTCTGGGCAGCGCAGCGCGGTAACGCGTTGACCAGCGAGAAGCCAGGGTGACCCGCTCGCTGGGCAGACCCCTTCCAACAGCCCCAGCGCCCACCGCGGGCACCCACCGCCCAAATACCCTCTGCGCAGGCTCCCGCGGCCACGCGTGAAACCGCGGCGGGAACGCGGATCCGCGCGAAACCCCGCGGAACAGGGTCCCCGGCAAAATGCAGGAGCCCTGGCTCCACCACCCCACTCCGCGCCTGCGGGGTGCCCGGGGGGGGTTCAGGGGCTCCGCGCCCGAGGGGTGCCCGAGGGGGGCGGGCTCAGGGGCT
>Ga0065711_1032154_pt1 | contig 27897 bp, 11 predicted proteins | sample Hoacrofraction12_FD_59098 | JGI IMG/M metagenome (GOLD analysis project Ga0065711, IMG submission 59098) | Hoatzin crop microbial communities from Cojedes, Venezuela - Epithelial fraction 12 v2 (version 2) | ecosystem: Host-associated > Birds > Digestive system > Esophagus > Crop | place...
TGACCCTGCTTCGGCAGGGGGGTTGGACTAGATGACCCACAGAGGTCCCTTCCAACCCCTACCATTCTGTGATTCTGTGATTCTGTGATTCTATGATCTCTGTCTCTATCTGCTGCGATGACCCTGACTTATTGTTATCCTTTCCGGAGCGATGTGATTTCTTTGCCTCTTTCTTTAGTTTTACAGGGGCAACTGCTACCAACAAAGGTGGTTATTGGGCTCAGTCGCCATGCCTGCTGCGAGAGCTAGGGCTGGGACAGTTGCCATGCTCGCCGGGGAAACCGGGGCCGCCCCTGCAATCATGGCAGTGGCAGCCGTAGTGCCAGTCAGGGGGGGCTGTGACTGCTTGCTGGGATCGAGGGGCTGCAGGGCCAGCTGGGGGGGCAGCACCAGTCGCAGTGCCTGCCACTTCGCTTCTTCCCCCTTCCCCTTTAGAGCACTGAATCAGGTTGAACAGGGCTCAGTAGGCGTGGGCCAGACCCCAGCACGTTGCTCTGATTTGTGTCTCTCTGGAGTTCCCAGGGTGGCAGCACACTTTTTGCAGATACTTCACTAGTTTGTCCAGATTCTGTACTTGTTCAGGGGTGAGTTTCAAAGACACCGGGGGTGCCCACTGCCCTAGACACCTGCCCATGCTGTCCCACACAGCCAGCCACTCACAGCTATCTAGCCCTGGGGCAGGTCTCTGCATGATGTTGTTAACTACTTGTTTAACCCTAAACAAAACCTGAAACCCATTCAGGAGGCATAACAATAGGAGCGTGCTGGCCTGAGCATCCCACGGGTACTCGAAATTCTCAAAAGCTTTTAGGACCAGCCTGAAGGAGAGAGGAAGGGTGAAACAGTGGGGGAAATCATCCTCTCTGATTTTCCCCACAGATTGGATTCGATTATTAATAAATTCTAAGAGATAGGATCTGAGGTATGGAAATGACCACAGTGCCGCATGCAAATACAAGCCTAATTTCATGCACAGTGATGTTATCAAGTCATAAGTCAATAACATACAATACAGCAAGATCGTCATTCTGATCCTTTTCCCCGAGGTAATGAACAGCACAGCAGTGAACACATACTGCAAGTAAGGGTTCAAATACCAGAGCCATTTGATCAAAGTCAGAAACATTTTTTACCGGTGACTACTCAACTAACACAGTAAATGCATATAACAAAATCTAAGAAAGCTGTTTTAACACGTGCTGCTCAGCCCTGCCGTTATCCCCGCCCCACATTTTGGCTCCAAATTTAATGTTATAGTTTAGCTGTGGCCGGCAACAAAAGCACCATGTGGCTGCCCCTCCCCCCACTGGGGTGCGGAGGAGAATGGAAAGAAACAGGCAGAAACTGGTGGGTCTGGATAAGGGCAGTTTAACAGAGCAGCAGACAAAGGGAACAGTAACAACAATGATACAGATGAGGAGAATACACAAAACAAAAAGGCAGAATGCAGAGAGCAACTCTCATTGACCGCCGCCGCCGAGCGCTCCCGAGGCGCGAGTGCCTTCCCACTGTCCAGCTCCCCCCAACTGGAACCCGGCATGATGGCACATGGTATGGAATGCCCTGTTCTGTTTGACCAGGTTGAGTCAGCCCGCCCAGCTCTGTCCCTTCCTGGATTCTGGTGAAAATTATCCCTGTCCTGGACGAACCCAGGACAGTGTTCTTTGTAGAAGACAAAATTCTTTCCTCTACAACATTGATATAATTACCAAAAAAAGCTCTTTTATCATTCTCCTTCTTTGCTCTTCTTAACTAATACAAGCATATCTGTGAAGGTCTCTTCTGTTGTGCCTAGCACAAAATGTCCTTTTGGTTCCAAAATGGGTTTTTAGTCATATCAGGAATTTTCACTTGGGTCCTTCAATCACATTACAACTAGTTTCTTTCAGATATCCAGCAGTATTACTGGACTTCACTTTGCTATTATGCAGAGGGCAAGGTTACAAGGCCAAATGCCAGGTGCTGCACTTGGGTCACAACAACCCCATGCAACGCTACAGGCTTGGGAAGGAATGGCTGGAAAGCTGCCCGGCAGAAAAGGATCTTGGGATGTTGGTCGACAGATGACTGAACATGAGCCTGCAGCGTGTCCAGGTGGCCAAGAAGGCCAGTGGCATCCTGGCTTGGATCAGGAATAGTGTGGCCAGTGGGGGTAGAGAGGTAATCATGCCATTGTGCTCAGTCATGGTGAGGCCGTACCTCAAGTACTGTGTTCAGTTTTGGGTCCCTCACTATAAGAAGGGCATTGAGGTGCTGGAGCATGTCCAGAGAAGGGCAATGAGGCTGGTGAGGGGTCTAGAGAACAAGTCTTATGAGGAATGGCTGAGGGAGATGGGGCTGTTTAGTGTGGAGAAGAGGAAGCTGAGGGGGGACCTTCTTTGCCTCTGAAAGGAGGTTGTAGTGGGGCAGCTGTTGGTCTCTTCTCCCAAGTAATTAGAAATAGGACAAAAGGCAATGGCCTGAAGTCCATCAGAGGAGGTTTAGATTGGATATTAGGAACAATTTCTTTACTGAAAGAGTGGTCAGACATTGAAATGGGATGCCCAGGGAGGTGGTTGAGTCCCCGTTCCTGGAGGTGTTCAAAAAATGTATAGATGTGACACTCTGGGATATCGTTTAGTAGAAACGGTGGTGTTGGGTTGATGGATGGACTTGATGATCTTAAAGGTCTTTTCCAATCTATGATTCTATAATTCTATGATATTATTCCATTTTCTTAATCTAAGATTCAGTTATCTAACTGTGATGAAGTCACCCTCATTACTTATTTCTCACTTTCCTTCACTCCTTCCCTTTAAACGTTCAGCTTGTGGTCAGTTATTCTCCTGACTTTGTTGTGTTCTTTTTTTAATTTATTTCATATTTTGATTTCAAGAACAGGATTGGTATTGTAAATATCAAGGTTAAATTACTACCTCTTTGTTTCTTTACTCTTCTTTTTTCTACCTCTTTGCTATAACATTCAGCTGCCTTACATAATTTTCCATCTCTGTATCATTTCATGTAGCAGTTCATTGTGTCTCTTGTTGGACTTCCCCTTTAGAGTAAAAATTCCTGACAAGTATCTGTACAACCTCACTAGGATTCTTTTGTCTTTGGTGTTTTCGTGTGCCATTCAAACTTCTGTGTCTGTCTTACAAAGCAGAAAGTACTCTACATTAATTCTTCTGTTTTCTTCACAGTCTGCATCCATAAATAGGAAATATACATACATTCATATGAAACTGTCTTGCATTTTTTCAATAGTAAACAACAGCTCCAGTGTTTTTCCGCATAACAGAAAGCTGTTAGGAAAACAGTTTGGTAAGCCAAGATCTCCCATAATTTTAACCTACAACTCCTTGTTAGAACACGTAGATAGTAATCATGGAACAAAACTTGAAGGGGACTCCTGTCTCTCTGTATGCATCTCTTGATGTCACAGTTGTAAGTTGCCATCAAGATATTCATATGCCACCACATATCTCTGTAAGAGTTTGAATTCTCTAATCCCTAACTAAAACATTAAGTAGCTTGTCCCAGAAGTATATGGGAAAAAGTGAATTTAATACCATCCCACCTACTGGAATATACCATCCCCAGTAAATTCCTTCTTTCACTTCCCAATGACCAGCACTTATGGTTCTCTATTCGGGTTGCAGTCTTTTGTGATTTCTCCTTTTAGACATACAACGCCTTCAGGGCACTCCGCAGATGCTTTTTGCAGAAAAGCATGTTGATGTCAAGCATCACAAGGCTTCTGTGCATTTACTGCACATTCACTCTTCTTGATATACCAGAGTATGGACCGTGCCATAGTTTCTATCCATACACAAACTCTTTGGAAGAGACAAATGGCTAAAGTTTTCTTTCTTGTAGGGAATATTATGAACAAGCATGTCAAAGGGTCCCGTATCATAAAATATTGTCTTATTATCTGTACTTCATGAACACAGTAAATCTGTGTAACACTGGAGCATAGTAGTGTGAGCTCTTAAGAAGAAGAGTAATGTCAAACTTTATGTTTCTCTTGAGAAAATAAGTGATATCACATTTCTCTTTGCCTAAGGGTATTTTCGATAAACCAGAGAAATGAAGAGGAGGACTGGAGAACTTAGTGATAAGGGAATGCAAAATGACTGTTACTTTTTTATTATTATTATTTCAAATTATTTGGCTGAACTCACATATTTCATGATAGTGTGGTTCAGTCTTCGTAGAAACATTTTCACACACTCATTTCTCCAAGGCTATTCATTTATTCAAGTTAAAAACAACAACAGCTCAAAATATTTCTATCACATAAGTAAATGTAAAGGGAGCAGATAATGTTGTACTTTCACAAGGACTAACTAACACTTCTCCAGCAATATTTATTTACATTCCTTCAGGGAGTATTTAAAATTGACCCTTCTCTCATAAACAAAGCAATAGAACAATTTTTTTTCTTGAAACACAGTTATTCCATCAATTTCCTTCATTAACAGGGAATAGGATACATTACATTTGGAGGAAAAAGGAAAAAATAGAGGGCAAATGCTCATAACTACTGGAGTACGTTGTGTATGAATCAGGAGGCATAATATACATTTATAAATATAATTTTACATTCAGTTCCATTACACAAAAACCATCTCACCTAGGTCTAAGAGTAGAGTTCAAGATTAAATGACAAAGGTAGCTCTCAGCAAAGTACAACCTGAAATGCTAACAACATGTGTACAGCAAGGTGAAAGAACTCTGGTTTAAGAGCTGTGCCACACATTAACAATTTATGTGATGATTCATTACCAAAGAACAAGGGCAGTGACTAGTTCTAGAACATTAATCTTTATAAATAGTGACTATACACCCGTGTATATACTGAGCTATTGTCACACTTCCCTTTATGCTCAACTGAAAATAAACATAATATTGCATATACGGTAAAGTGAAATGTCATTAAAGATTGACTTTTTACCTAGAACTGTTGCAAGGATAGTCTGTCATCTACAATGAAACTATTATATTGAAAAGCACGCACTGAAGTCTTGTATCCAGCTTCTGGATAAGTGGATCTAAAGTGAACGCTGAGAGGACAGCATCATAGTATTTTGATGGTTTAATCATTCTCTATGTATGCAGTTATAAAACAATTAAATTTCTTCTACCATTCTGATGAAATTTGATGGCACAAAACCGTGGTCAATATCTATCTTTCTGAGGGTAAGCAACAAGTAACCACTCTGTACTCATTCTTTCATCATTAAAGAGCTGACTCAGTCATTACAGATTACTTCATCCATTAAAATTCTCAGAATGCACATACAGAATTTCAACTCTCTGTCTGAAACAAAGGATTTGGGCTAAGTATTAAGTCCTACTTAATATCATATAGGAAACAAGATTAAAATATTATTTATGAAACTCTAGCACAGAGACTCTAGGTTTTGAAGTGCCCATAGTGCAACACTGACATACAGACAGCTACACAGACTAAAATTGGCAAAAACATTCTTTTTACAAATACACTTTTTAACAAACTACTGTATTTTTGAAACTAAAGGTAAGACAGTTGCCTGTGACCCTGCCTTGGCCATCATGCTCCTGCACCAGGCCCAGACATACACCTTGTCCTTCCTACCCCATCTTGCCAGCCAGGTCTGAGCTCAGCCACTTTCCCACTCCTTCCCTGTGGTCTCATGGGGTCGTTGGGGATGTGGGGTGCCCTGGCACCATCAGACCTGGCCCCAAAACCCGGGATGGGTGCGCTGGGCCTGCATCCATCCCTGAGGGTAACCTCTGCCCTCAGCCCAGCTGAAGCACCCAGCCCCATGCCACCACTGGCCCCTGTTGCACAGTGGCAGACCCTCGACACTCAGGTATGGCAGAACTCATGAATCAACAGTGTCCTGGCTGCGTAGGCAGGGACCAAAGCTCCCATCTTAGCATCGATGTAGGTGGCTGTGGCAGGTGCACAAGCCCCGACAAGGACCAGGGCTTTTCAACATGGCCACCACAGGCTCTTTTTTACTTTTAGTTTTGTGCCTCTAATGGTCTGCCCATGGCATTGGTTGTGTACACACCCCTGGTCTGCTGCTGACCACCACATCCCCGCTGGGATACCATGACCCTGGTCATGTACTCCTGCCCTGTGGCATGAAAGAGAAACACAGGACCCCTCGGTCGGCAGGCAGGGTCCTAGCCAGATATGCCTTAGCTGAGAGAAAATTCTAGACCGCTGACTGCAAATATAAAAGGGATCTCTGCAAGAAATGCCACAAGGCGGTTCCCAGAAGCAGGGGGCCTGTGACTGGAGACTCTCCCCATGGGTTGAGATGTTGCCCACAGAAGCTTCCTGTGACTGAGTGCCCTCACCCCCTTTGGGAGAGCAATTATTTCTTCTGAATATCCTTGAGTGAGCCCTCATCCCCTTTGGGGTGAATGATCCTGTTGTATGGGTACACTTGAGTGAGAGTTACCCTGTTATGAGTGAATGTGTGCACACCTTGGACCACCATTCTTGCACGTCGTGTAGTGATAGCAACCTCAACTGTTATACCGGACCTGTAATTTGTTAAATGTTGCTGGAGTGTCGTCTCAGTTGTCCCCCTTGTTTCATAAGTTTCGGTTGTTTAGTTTCATTCACTCATTAAAGTTTGTTAGAGCAGATCTAGCTACTCTAATACCATGCAGTATTAGCTCCCAGCTGACATCCTGAACCTGTGAATAAGTGGTCTCTTTACCAGTGTTTGCAATATAAGAACCCCGTTCAATTTGACTGTTCTATTTTTGATACCATTAAAACTGCTTTTTGGAACATCTTTTTTTCAGTCTTACACTTCTGCAACAGTGTCCTGACATGACATGAAGGGTTTTGCTGGATTATTAAAACATTCTATTTAGCAATATTATTCACTCCAAAGTTCTGCTATTATATGTAAAAGAGCTATTGTTTTGATAAATGTGTGCTGTTAAGGCATGATTGTATTATATATTTATTTTTAATTTCTGTACTTAAAATCCCTTCTCAAATGATGTAATAATATGTTATAATTTATTACTTTGTGGATTTTCCTTCACCTTTTGCCTTTGATTAAATTTCATTTGAAGGAGTTTTGTAGGGTTCAGGGTCCGTTTTAAAATAACAGTAATTATTGCACTGAGATGCTTTACTGATTTATTACCTTTAATTGAAGGAAAGTCATTGTAATTTTGTTACCAGAGCACCATGGCTAACACTTTAGTGATTTCATAAAATAGATACAAACAAAAAAGTATATCATAAAAGCATGGCATATAAGTTTAGTTAAAAAAAACAAAAAAGTATGTGCGTGAACCAAAGGAGACATTTGCAGGTATTTCTACCATAATTATAAATTAAAACTTCTGCTGTCATGAATTGTCATGACTTTACCCAGACAAAGACTGTTTGATATGTTTGTGATACCTCAATAGAGGCTTAAGAATACAGCCAACCTGTTCTTTAAAAATATATATAATTAAGACTAATTTTGCCTAATTTCAGAAATCTGTGACATAGATGTTCGTATATGAATTGTGTGAATATTCCTCTTTCTGAAAATGTAGAGAAACAGGCCTACCTGAATAACAATTATTCTCATTTTAATATCTTGTGTAATTGATAATTCAGGGCTGCTAGCATAACTAGCACAAATGTGGGTGTTTACAATATAGACACCTAAAGTTAGTTAAGATAAATTATACGCGAAGAACCTAAATGAAGTTTGTGGAAATCAGGTAAATGTCGTACCAGCATCATCAGTTTGTAAAATGACAAATAATAGGGCAATCATTTCACTCTATTTGCTGAGCTTACTTGCTCCATGAACAGCATGTTCTATGAGTACACTGTGCATCCAGTGTAATCATAGAGCATGCTGCTGAACACTTTTCAAGGATATGGTCTCCTCTACACCCTTTTCTTCTAGTCATACCCTTCAAGCATTGCAATGGTCCATAAAGAAAACTTCCATTGGAAAATCTTGTTTATTTGACATATTTCTTGACAATAATGAATGCACTGCAAGCAGCCAAGAAGGCCTTTTGCAGACCAACCCAAGGTCCAGAACTTTTAGAAGACACAGAGGATGCATGTTCCCAAGATGGGTCTGTGAGAGCAGTATGATCACACTGGCATGGGGCTGAAACCAAGCTGGTAAGCTTTGCTGAAGATGATTATCTTCCTTCCAGATGCATGAATGCAGTTCTGCATGACTCTTTGCTTTGCTCAGTGGACTTAGTGCCTTAGATCAATGTTAGTTTAGAGATCACACTGCAGCATCATAGTGTTTTGCCATAAATATTTCAACTTTACCACTGCAGGAGCAAGTGATAAGAAAATGAAAATATTAACAAAAGTGAACTGTTCTCTCACACCCTTCTGTGTTAAGCTAAGAGAAAAATATAATATTAGTGGTCTTGATTATATTTACAACTGCTCTCATTAAAGCACCCACACTTTTTAAAATCTCAGTCTTTCTCAGAAGCTGCTACAGTCTGGATACTTAATTTCAGTCACTTATTGAAGTTTGGATTGAAACAACAATGCCTACTCACCCCAAGTTATTTTGACATGGCATCAGAGAAATGCACCCCCTTGTTTTTCAAGACCTCTGTTCATAACACTTCTTTATAACATTCAAGGACATGAAATGAGATAATGATTCATAGTCGCTTTCAGAGGCAGCCCCTATAAGACATACCCAAATCCAGATTTCTATCCACTGTAGGACAATTCCTGAAATTCCAGGTGTGAGTCTAGCCTGCTTACCAATTCAAATTCAAGTGAAATTTAAAGAGGGCTGTCCTGCTGCTAGAAGACTCAGTGCTTGTGGAAAGAATGACTGTACTTGAGGTATGCGATGGTGTGAAGTAACTTTGTGTTACACCCACCGTGACACATGATGCTGAACAGGAACGTATATCATTGCTAATCCCTGAATTCCACTTGTCACACTCCTCCTGTGAAAGACCCGGAAATTACTCCTACCCTCTGTTTATTATCTTCTACTCAACTGTTTACAAAAGCAGGCACTTTTCCTCATTCCTCCATTAGTTCTGCTTAAGTTTCTTAAAAGCCTTTGGCCATGGAATTTAGCAAAAACCTGTCTGAAATGCAAGTGTATGAACAGGATCACATTTCCTGATCTTTTAAAAAGAAAACCCAAGAAGTCTGTAAAGCAGAAATTTTCTTCACAGAGCTGTGCTGATTCTTTCACAGTAGTTCATATTTCACACAGGTGTCCACTAATAATGTCTTTTTCAAGTTTGTACTAGATTGGCTTGCATAGACATCAAGGTTATAGGTCTTTTCCACAGACACTCTGTGGAGGATTGATTAACATCTACACACACATTTGCTAGTCACTAGATGTTAAGGAAGTTTGCTGTTGTCAGTAAGCCAGCTATTTAATCCTCTTGCAATTTGGGGGTAAAATCCACCTAGAAATCTTTGGCTTTTATTCTGTCATTTTTTGCCGTCGTCACCTCAATTTCAGAAAGATTCTTCTGTTAATTTCTCTCCAAAATACCTCTGATAAAGGAATATACTTCATATCCAAGATACGTCCCAGCTAGCTACTACCAGTAAGTTAAATAAGTTAATTCAGAAATTTTTCTTTGTGCCACAGAGCATATTACCATGGAAATATGTCCCTAGAGAAAGCAGACACAGTTCCTATATTACAGAATATATCCTTAGAAATATCCCACTGAAACACCAGCAATATATATAATTATCTACCTTATCAAAGGCACAAATCTTGGCATTTAAAATGATGAACAGCAGAAAAAAGACTTTAGGTACCCCTGTCAGCGTTGTTTCCAGCAAAGAAGTGCAGTAGTTACATTGAAATTTCACAAAAGTATCTAAAGTAAAAAACTTGGAAGCTAAACAACTTCTGAGCTTAGATCATGATGATGGAAATTTTAAATTATTTTGACAAATATCTACAAAGATCAAAGGAAGCTAAACTTCTGATTTCCAGACCACCTTGCTTATAAACCCATGGAGAAAGGTTTTCATGTAACAGCTGTCAGACATGTGATTTTATTTGTTATTCTGTAAATATGACTAGAGTTAAGGTTCAGCAAACATTTACAATAATAGGTAGTTAGTCTTAGTGGTGATCCACATATACAAATAATTCTCCTTCGTCGCCTTTTTTGCATATCTGTTATAACTGCCTGACAGGGATATTTCATTATAAAACAAAGGATATATGCCTCTCCTTAAAAGGATTGTTTGTAAGCAACTACAATAGAGTAAAGGCCAATTATAAAACCTCCGCTCTATGAAATTCAGGATCTCACAGTTCTAGCAGGCAGAATTGAAAGTAAAGGCAATTAACACACCCTAAACACTGGGCCATGAAACCTTTACCTCTGCAATTATTCACAGAAGTCAATAATGTTAGAAAGTACTCATCGGAGTACATCAGAGTGAGTAAAGGTTCACAGTCTGCTCATGCATAAGAAGGTTACTGGCCCCTCTTAAGGAATATGAATGACCCATTTAACTAATCTTAGTTGTACAATGAAGAAGTGACCGCGATATATACTAACAAAACATTTGTGTTCAGGTCAGGGTCAGGACCCAATGGCTTTGCACTTAATCATATAGCTCTCTCCAGATTTTGCTGAGTGCAAATATCTAAAGATCTGTATTACTCTAATAGAGCAGATACTTCCCTATGGAAAGAACAACAGAGAAACTTTCCGTGCAATGGCTGAAGTGTGTCTTCAGAACACAGTGAGCCTCACTGCTGTTCCAAGGCGAGCACAGAGTGCATTCAGATCAAAGTTTCTTCCAGTTATAAGAATCTCTCCACTTCACTAAACTATCCAGGAGGAAATACGAGCCTAATTTCATAATCATAATTCAGTTATTTAATGGAAAATATATTTAATCTGTCTTTTTTGTAATTACTTTTTATGTTAGTAAGGTGAAGATTTTTTATGCCCCTGAGCTTTCCTGTACAGTGCCACTGTGGTTGCTTGTTCTTATGCTTTCCTAGATTATGCTGCTTGTTAATGCTAACTTCTGATGCTAAGAAAAAAACCCTATGGACAAGAGTGGAGAACAAGTGGAATCTGTAGACGTGAGTAATATATACTGGAATCCATATAACAATTACATTCCTTACAAGACCATGAAACACTCAAGAGTATCATGCTGTCTGTGCTTGAGGACATAGTGAAACAAATATCTTCCAAGCTCACTATTGAAAGAGAAGGTTTACACTAAGCTGTCCCAGCCAAGCTGGCAAATGTTCTGTTTCTAGGGTGAAAAGCAGCTTTTAATGTAGAAAATATGCTGTGTAGAATCCTGATTCCAGTCAAAATGTAATAAAGAGAATAACTGCCCCAAAACACAGTTTTGTAATTATGTTCTAAAAAGCTTTCAAAATTACACAGTATTCAATACATAAAGTCACACTATGAAAATACATCTTAAAATCAAACTCATATAAACAAATTTCTTTCCTTAAGAATTTATTTCTCTAAGACATTTATGTTTCTGTTTCCAAAGAGAAAGGAAGTTACAAAGAATCCAAGTCAGCAGATTTGTTTAAAAATATGACTGCTTCTTAGGCAGCTGCATTCCCATTAAATTCACCATGTGATGTCACAAATGACACATTCAACTGTAAATGTTAACAAAGCAAGCTTGATAATTTTGCTCAAAAAAACCCCAGTGTTCATTCCTACTCCTGTTAATTTCTTACTCCCAAACGTACTTCTCAGTCAGAAGTATTTTGTAAGAAAGAAGTTAAAGTGATCAAAGACAGATGACTAAACGCCACTATTTTCTCATACTTGAAATTTCCTATAGCATAAAGAGCCACTTTCCAAAGAGATGCTTACAAAAGCTTTTATATATGTGATGGTGAACCTGTCATCTCTTGCACTCATAGAATCATTAAACTACAGAAATGCTGGTTGTGAAGGACCTGTGAAGGTCATCTAGTCCATCTTCCTTTGACCCTTCTATGTCTAAAAGAGGGCACACACACTCCAAGACCTTTCTAGGGAGAGCCATGAGGCTGATCAGCTTCCCCAAGTCCTATTCTCCTTGTTTTTAAAGATAAATATTTTTCTGGAACCTCTCTCAGTCCTCATGCTTTATAACAGATAATTGATACTAGCCTCATAATCATATCAGCCAACTCTTTCAATGCCCTCATCTGGATCTGAATTGAGCCATCTTCTCCAAGCCTATAGGAGGCCAAAGAAATCTCCTCATCTCCACCACAGGCAGTGCATGAGCTACAGTTCATGTGTGCCTTACATACAGGTACATATGTAAGTTCAAACAGAGTTTGATGTATACATGAGTTTCTCTATAGGTAATAATGTTAGATTTTAAGGACAAGAACTATACACAACTAACTCAAAGAAAGAAAAAAAATCAAACCACAGTTGGGATAAAACCTAATATCAGCTGGCAACAATTCTCCGGATAACTGATTGGCGAGATGTCTTGTGTGCCAAAACTCTGTCCCCTACAAATCTGTTCCCTGTGCTAAATGGATGCTATTATTGGTATCTTTCAACCATTTTCCCCATAAGTGTTCAGCAGGCAACAAGGAAAAATGCCTATTCTTTTTTTGTAAAGCCAATGCCATCTTTAGTACAATTACACGCACAGCTGCTGTGGACAAGTTATGCTTTGCCAAGTGCTTCCCATGCCGTCTTGTTTCCCTTTTTGTGCTGCACTGTTTCCTTTCCATTCTCTGTGCAACAGTAACAACAGAGAAATCACGAAAGTTGGATAGAAAGCACTTGTTTGTTCTCATTTTTGCTTAGTGACAAAGAGACAATGAGCCCACCACTGAGAACGGATGACTACAGACACACAAATTTCCTTAGAAGAGCCTTTTCAGGAGCATGAATGATGATAAGGGGCTCCAACTCTTTAATACCAAGCCTGGTGAGGATGGTCAGGAGACGATGGCATTACAATAGACTACTATATGCAGCAGCAGACTGCAGTCATCACCACTTTGCTGCCATCTCAGGATTTGTTCCATTAACTCAAAAACTGAAATAAATTGGATGCTAATATGACTGGAAAAGAGGTTCAGGACTGCCTTTTGAACCCCTGAACAAAGTAAGGGAAGTCTGTACTGATTATGATGAAGATGGATAGCTACAATAACCTCAGTTAAGTTAGTGTTTCCTATAAAATCATTTACATAACCATCTTTCCCTTTATAAAACCACTTCTGGCTTCTTTTCCTTGTTTAGCTTCCCGGGTCCAGCTCTCTGTGCCAGTTCCCCATCTTTGATAATGCCATTTTATACTCACATTAGTTTACCAGGAAATAATGTGTATCATCACCTTTGTTGCCTCTAATATTGGCCTCTTAGCAAATGTGAGCAATAAATTCAAAATAATAATGAATAACCAACCCACCTTATTTTAAATCTGCTGCAATGGGCCATGTACATTCAAGCATTTAAAGAAAAAGTTGAGAAACTTTGATGAATGGACTACAGAACACTAATACTAAAGCATTTTCTCAAGCTGGAAGACCTTACGTTAGTTTGCTAATGTACTCCAAGCCAATACTACCATGGAGCAAACTTGAAGTTCCTTGTTAAAGAGTGTGTATGACATTTCCATTTTGTTTCAGACCTATGAATGACAGATGGGCCTACAAGAAGTAGAAAAAATGGATTTCCAAACTAAAAAAAATTTTATTTTTCTTTTTCTTCTTAATGAAGTTGATACACAGCCCACACTGCTGTACTTGACTTTCTGTAATAGTAAAATTTCTATCTATCTGACCCAGAACTAAATTTGCAATTTCATATATCACACATTTTAAGAAAAATAATGATTTCATGAATCACAAGAGTCATGTGCTTTATAGACTGCACTGTCCAAGATCTCAGTGATTAAGAAAATGTCTCTTATTCACTCAGGCTCTAGAAACCCCAATTTTCTTTTGTTCTTTTATCCTTTTGTCAGAGACAATTTGAGCTTATCTTGTTCTTCTCTCAAAGGCTCACACCGTTTATTTCAGCAAGGACTGGAATGATCAGCAAGTACGTAGTTTCCTGTAAGGATGATTTGACCATGATGTGGGATAACGAGTCTGGTTCAATATTTTATATAAAGTATGCATATTTCCTCTCAAGATATGTGCTATCTCAATAATCACAGCATTCACCAATTCTCTAAGAGACGTAGACTAAAAAATTCTCAGGAAAAAGGAAATTTAATCATTGCTTTCTTAGTTCTTACTTCTGTGCTTAATGAAATGTGAAATGACCTGCTTGAGTGATTTCTGAATAACACTAGGAGACATTTTCTATGTGTCTGCACCCAGCTGGGTGCATGCAAACATATATTTGTGCTAATGAGATCAGATATGAAAATGACTTGCTTCCAAGATTCTGTTTGCTTGCCCTACTGAGGTATTCCCCAACTCATTTCATTTTCCAAATATGACAATAGGGTTGATGTTTCTTGTCGGTATGGGCTCCAAGTCTCTACAGGCTACACTTTCTAGAACCAGACATTTATTTTTTCAGTCTAATATGAATTTTCAGTCATTCTGAAACTATGTGCCTATTTGTTTTGGTTTGGCCTGTTTAAATGCCAGGTGCCCACCAGAACCACTCTTATCGCTCCCCCTCCTCAGCTGCACAGGGGACAGAAAATATGATGAAAGGCTAAAGGGCTGAGATAAGGACAAGGAGAGATCACCCACCAATTACTGTCACGAAAAAAAGAGACTGAACTTGGGGAGAAAAGGAAGTTTAATTTATCACCAATCAAATCAGAGTAGGATAGTGAGAAATAAAACCAGATCTTCAGACAGCTTCCCCCCACCCCTCCCTTCTTCTCTGGCTCAACTTCATTCCCTTTTCTCTACCTCCTCCCCCCGAGCGGCACAGGGGGACAGGGAATGGGGGTTATGGTCAGTTCATCACACGTTGTCTCTGCCGCTTCTTCCTCCTCAGGGGGAGGACTCCTCACACTCTGCCTCTGACCCAGCGTGAGGTCCCTCTCATGGGAGACAGTTCTCCACAAACTTCTCCAATCTGAGTCCTTCCCACAGGCTGCAACTCTTCAGGAACTGCCCCAGCGTGGGTCCTTCCCACGGGGTGCAGTCTTCAGGAACAGGCTGCTCCAGCATGGCTCCCCCACAGGGTCACAAGCCCTGCCAGCAAACCTGCTCTGGCGTGGGCTCCTGCCTCCACGGGTCCACAGGTTCTGGCAGAAGTTGGTTCCAGAGCAGGCTCCCCACGGGGTCACAGCTTCCTTCAGGCATCCACCTGTTTTGGTGGGGTCCTTTCCACGGGCTACAAGTGGATATCTGCTCCACTGTGGACCTCCATGGGCTGCAGGGGGACAACCTGCCTCACCATGGTCTTTATCACAAGTTGCAAGGGAAGACTCTCCATTCCGGCATCTCGAGCACCTCCTCCCCCCTCCTTTTTCACTGACCTTGGTGTCTGCAGAGTTGTTTCTTTCACATCGTCTCACTCCTCCCTCTCCATTGCCATTTCACTGAAGTTTTTTTTCTTTCCCTTCTTAACTACATTATCACAGAGGCACTACCACTGCTTCTGATCGGTTTGGCCTTGGCCAACGTCGGGTCCATCTTAGAGCCGGTTGACACTGGCTTTATCAGACATGGGGGAAGCTTCACGTAGCTTCTCACAGACGCCAGTCCTGCAGCCCTCCCCCGCTACCAAAACCTTGCCACACAACCCATAACATTCACCATTCATATTTCTAAATATAAGTAGGATTTGTAGCTTTAGCAATAAAATCTAGTGAGCAGAGTTAGCATTAGGTTAATTTGATGTGTATTTCTGGTTTTCTGGAAGATTTTCCAAGCACATGTATGATTGCATAACACAGCACTAAAAATAGTTCTGCTAAATCATTAAATAATGGTAATTCTAATTGAGCATTAAAGAAAGATAATTAGAGATAATTTAAAAATATGCCTTCATGCATTTATGAGTGCTGCTAAATGTGGTACACCTCGCTAATGTAATGTTAATCGTACATCTCATTAGATTTGCAATTATTCCATAGCTCTCAAGACATTTTTTTTTCTAAAATGTGGTTGTTTACCTATCATGAACTAAAAAGCATTTAATGTTAAATTGATAAAAGATCACCTTCTTGTAATTATTGAGAAGAATGAAATAGGTCTAGTAGCACATTTGCAGTTAAAAATACATGAATCATGATTTAAACATAATTTGTGACTGCTCACATTCCCAGAACATACCAGTCCTCAGCAAGTTTCTATGTTTCAAGATGCTCAACAGTTTTTCAAGGTTTTATAAAATACAATTGTATTAGTATGGTCAGTATTTTCATAGCATGAAAAAGTTTTCCCATAACACTTGTAAATGATACACCCTCATACTTCCTGAAAAATAGCCACCATGAATGTTGCTGCTGCTACTTATAATATCTCTGAATGTGAGTCAACCTGTGGTACAGCTGCCATGTACGGTGGGCCAAGGGGTCGCAGGTCGGTAGATGTCAGGCTGGAATGCAACAGGTTGCACAAAATACCCTCCACCTTCCTTGCCTCAAAGCCCATTTCAAACATGCCACACCATTGCCTTTACTATTTACTACAATCTGAAATAGACATTATGGTCCTCCTTCATCATATTACATAAGTAGATACCCACTAATAAGTACGGTGAAAACAAACCAGGTGGAATATAAACCTGCAGGTTCTCTATTCTGCCTTGAGTAATTGTTCTGTTTTCAGCTTCCCCAGCTGGTAAAGAAAGCGCACCTAGCCTACATGATCTGTTTTTTTCCTGTGAAGTTTCGTTTCAGGATACTCTTACTTGGTCACGAAAACAAATTTGTGAAGCGCCATGTAAATTAATAGCCCTATTAATTGATTTTATTATTAATAGTGATAATACAGATTTGTTTTTTAGAAAATCATACCCCTCCAAGTCTTTCCAATACTGGGTATAAATGGAAGCTTAGCCACCGTAGTGACCAAGTGTTGATGACTGCAGCCACTAGCCCAGCATAAGGCAGAAACAGTGATGGTATCTCCAGGGGAACACACCATCTTGTGAAAGTGGATATAATCACACATGGGAGTTACAGAATGGATACTGACATTAGCAAAATTGCTGCCATCTGCTCCTGACTTTTAATGTTCTTGCACCAGCCTAAATGCCAGAATGCGTGAGCCTGCATTATCAGAGCAGCAGTAGGAGGGGGACACTATCAGGGCTTGCTAGGAGATGTGGGCTAGGGTCAGTGCTCACTGCTCAGGTAAAGGAGCTATACATCCCTCCACATACACTGTGAAGTTCTTCTTGATGCAAGAACATTTTATATTTAACACTTATATTTTAAAATATTAATTTAATTTAATTTAATTTTAAAGACATAATTAACACAACAGCCAATTTCTTCAACCTCCAGTTCCCTTAAGACCAGAGACTTATTTTCAGAATTAAAGCAAAGCTTCTAATTTTTAAATTCTCCCTTTACCCCCTTCCCTGCTAACAATTCCTTCAATCCCCTAATAATTCACTTGCCATTGCAAAAACTCTGGACAGTGGCTGTGGCTTGATGATTTCTGCTCTCATTTTGGAAATGCTTCTCCTTCCTCTCCACCTGCATTGTCTTAATGGAGGAGAGAACACTTAACTATTTGAATTAAGTTTGACGTTTAAGATTGATACAATATTGCAACTCTCGCAGGAGTTCAGACTGATGTTTGAAGGACTGCGTATAGCCTTATTATGCATGGAATTGTGAAACATACCAATATTTGCACACATCTGTCCCCTTTGAAGAAAAGGAACGCTGCAGGCTGCCACTCCCATTTTATTCCTCTACAAAAATTGGTATTTAGACATGTCAATTTGTATTTTTTCTATAGGATGAGAAATATAAAAATCCCAAGACCATTGTCTGAAATTATGTCACAAGACCATCAGCTGCTTGGCAAAAATTTTTTAACACTTGTTCTCATTCCTCTGCAGCTTCTTCTTCTCTGGCTCAGAACCTGTTCCCAGTTATATGACGAGCGACCTCTTGTTTCTGGTACACCTGCTTCTTTCAGACAGAGTAAGATTGCTTTGAGCACACAATTCTGCTTTCAGCCACCAAAACTCCTGCTTGATTAAAAAGTAGGAAATCTTAGCCATCATAACAGGATTCCTGTCACTTTTGTCTCCTTTAGCCTGAAATTCTGAAGTCTAGTTTTGACCTCTGTTGCATATCCACTGTTACTGCCAACTCTGGACTGTTGGCAGCCATTATCCACACTGCTTCGTTGACAGCACAGTGATCTTTACCCCATCTACTGTGACAACTGCTTTATGGAATCTGAACAGTTCCTCATTGCTCAAATTCTCACTGCATTTGTTTGCTACATTTAGTGCTTTATTTCTCCTGGACTGAATGACAATATTATTGTGTAGCACTCAGCTTTTTTATTTTATTCAAAGGTAGGATAGTAACTATATTCATTTTCCCACCCTGCAGGGTCAGTAGGAATCTCTATTCCAGCATTCCGTCACTCTATTCCTCTCCACTCCTGTTGAGCCTTTCCCTTTTAGTGTCTGATCAATTGATACATAATCTGTGGCTCGATGATTATCTTACCCCATTTTCTGGCTCTTTATTTTACATATATATTAAATACATGTATTTATATTTTATAATTTTTATAAGAAACCAGTAAAAAGAAAGAATTTTTTTTTTTTGCAACAACATAGATAAAAAATCTTTCATTGCTATTTTTTCACAGAAGATGATACTGTCAGACAACATCTGATATTCACCAGATGTCAAAATAAAATGTATTGTTGTGAGATTTTAGGATGATATTATAATTATTGACAAGAGTATGTTAGTGTTTACCAAGGTGCAAGATACTTCCAAGTAATAATATTTATCTGTTTTGTATTCACCAGCAGAGTTTGCTGAGTATGTTGCATCCACGATGAGCAACGGCATGTGGGCAAGGACTGCATCATGAACACCGTGAGGCATCTATATCCCTAAAGCAGAACTGATCAGACCCCTATGACAATGGTGCTGCCAACATTGACCAGAATCTGTAAGACACAACATTAGTCAGACTTTAGGGAATAAATATACATGCATACCCTAACTTTGTGGCCAAAACAAGACTACAGCAAGGCAGTAGTATGTATTCATTAGATACTAGGTCTAATGAACAAATGTATGAGGTTATTTATGTCCATATTTGTCCTGGTTTAGGCTGGAATAGAGTTAATTTTCTTCCCAGTAGCTGCTGTGTTTTGGATTTAGTATGAGAAGAATGTTGATAACAGGGATGTTTTAGTTACTGCTGAGCAGTGCTTACACAGCATCAAGGCCTTTTCTGCTTCTCACACCACCCCACCAACGAGTAGGCTGGGGGTGCACAAGAAATTGGGAGGGTACACAGCTGACCTCAAGTGACCAAAGGGATATTCCATGGCATAGAACATCATGTTCAGCATATAAAGCTGGAGGAAGAAAGAAGGGGGTGTCATTCCAAGTGACGCCATTTGTCTTCCCAAGTAACCATTATACGTGATGGAGCCCTGCTTTCCTGGAGAGGGCTGGACACCTGCCTGCTGATGGGAAGTAGTGAATGAATTCCGTGTTGTTCTTTGCTTGTACAAATGGTTTTTACTTTACCTATTAAACTGTCTTTATCTCAACCCACAAGTCACCTCACTTCTACTTTTCTGATTCTCTCGCCCATCCCGCCATGTGTGGAGTGACATGGTGCTTAGCTGCCAGCTGGAGTTAAACCAAGACAGTATTTTAAAGGATTAAGAGGGCAGCTGCTACAGATTCACATAGTATTCATTGAAGGAATACGGTTTCTTATTAATTCATTTAGGAAAAATACATATTGTTCATCTTCCAAATATTCTATAGCTAAAATTATAAGGTAGACTCTTAAAAGCTGTTCTTTTATTTCACATAAGAAATCAAAGGTTAGTTGTGACTACCTAGAAATATACGGTACTATTCATTAGACTAGTTATATAAATCAGAGATCCTTCATAAATTCCATACATCTTCATATTCACATTTCTTTCCCATAGTTTTTAATGCTTAATATCATAAGTATCTGAAAAATTACTTTTTGCTTATGTAGATGATAAGGTCTGTTGCCCAAGGACCTAAAACTGAATTATTCAGTGCTCTCTGACAACACTTAAGACAAATTAAATAAAACCAAAATGAATCCTGATGACTTTCCCCTTATATTCACATTTTAAAATAATAAGCCCTGACAATAAAGGCATTACCATCTCATATAGCCCAATAAGGAGAACTAAAGACTTGAGGCCTCATTATATGTTATGGTAATTTCATATTGAACCACATCGAAATGATCTGCAAGAAGCCTGGCTGTATTCCCAGCCTTAAAACCTATGCACAGGGATTTGATAGTATGAGAAAAAAAAAAAGGACTTTGGTGTAAAAACATAGCATGTTTCAGAAATAGTTCATGGTAAAAATGGAGGGGGAGAGTTGTCACATTTATTGCACAAAATAGTAAACATTTGTGCCCTATTTACTTGCAAGTTAAGCTTAGTGACAGAGCTGGTATAAGGAAGTTCAGTCTTTCCCAAGGTCACAGCTAGCCAGTAATCATCTGGGATTAAACTGAAAATATTTTTAATTTACATATTTTTAGTCTGATTTTATTTATAATACTTTTTAAAAGACCTTATCTGATGCTCCAGTTCAACATGTGCAAAAAGTTTCAAATTTTACATGGGATAAGTACAAAAGAACCGTTTAGTGTTTAAAACCCTTTTTATAGAAAGATAGCTGTCACATTTGTGGTACTGGCATTAATCGATTAGAATGAACATACTACTGGAAGGTCTTGTCAACCACGTGCTTGTCTTCATACCAGATAATTAATGATATACTTAAATATCAGTGTTTTAATGAATCTAATCCTTTATAAATATTCAACAATAGAAACAGTAAGGGAAGAGATCCGCTTAACTTTAACTTTTTATGCTTTCAGCAATTTGAACGAAAACACAATTTCCAGTCATCAAAAATTTTTTTTCCCATATATTCTAATCATAAATGAAAAAGTCATTAATATTTGCTCATGTCATTCTCAGGCACGTATCTTACTATTTGTAGTAAAATGCAATAACAACTTTAGTTTTACAGAATTTGCACTGTGTAAGTGAATCTTCTCATAGTTTGGCTGCGGCCGGCAACAAAAGGGCCATGTGGCCGCCCCTCCCCCTGCTGGGGTGCAGAGGAGAATGGAAAGAAACAGGCAGAAACTGGTGGGTCTGGATAAGGGCAGTTTAACAGAACAGCAAAGAAAGGGAACAGTAACAACAACGATACAGATAAGGAGAATACACAAAACAAAAAGGCAGAAGAAGAGAGCAACTCTCACCGCCTGCTGCCGACGCACATTCCCAAGCTGACATCCCACCATGCAGCTCCCCCAGCTGAAACCCTGCATGACGGCACATGGTACGGAATGCCCTGCTCTGTTTGGCCGGGTTGGGTCAGCCCGCCCGGCTGTGTTCCCTCCTGGCTCCTGGTGAAAATTAACCCTGTCCTGGCCGAACCCAGGACAATCTAAACTGGAATTATAAAATCTTACCACAGAAATATCAGACATTCTGATTATGTATGTGACAAAAATGAATGCTGTAAGTCAGAGAGAAAACCTGAAACAACAAAGTGTATGTAGTGCTATTTGGAGTATTTTTTCTAAATCAGTGAAAGAGATGTTGCTTTCAATAGTGATTCTATTTTTATTTTGACAAGTTTATATCTTAAAATGTTCTTCTAGTTGAATGTTGAGAACAAATGCTATTATTTGTTCCTTATCCTGATACAGCATCTTCATGAATGTAAATACTGTGTAAAATAATAACTACACTTTTTTTCCTCAGCGTTTACAATCTAGACCGGCAAAACACAAATGAAGAGTGAAAATAAAAGATATATCAGAAATGTAGCAGAAAGATTGAAGAAAATCCTCATTCAAATACCTTACTGTCCAGATGTCTCCAAGAAATAAACACTAGATTTCTTTCCTTTCATTTCCAAGTTCTATAATTGCAAATATTGTTCTGAAATTCTGAGGCAAACTTCTATGTACCACCACCAAATTAATTGTCAGTAGGGAACTAAAATCCTCTTAACTCAAAAAATGTTGTTCAGAGTTATAAGGAACCCAGAAGAGTAAAACAAAATCTGCATTCTGTGAATTGTGTTTAGCCCTCACTAAAATTTAAAATGGAAAACACTCACAAACTTCTTAAAATAGGATCACTCCACAATATTTTATATAATACCATAGCCTCAACAATGAGATCAGTAGAAGGAAACTGCTGAAGAAAGTACAGCGATCTGATATGGAGGAACAGTTAAAATACATCGTTATTTTTTGTTATATTAATAAAATATTAAATATATAACATAGTTTGAGTATTAAAATAAATAATCAGATCAAATTAAAATAATAGCATAAAATTACTTTGAGTTTAAGAATGAAGATTTCTTTTTCTTTTTTCTTAAGCAACCTTGAGATAGATATCCCAAAATGTATCAAGTTGGAAGCTGAGAAGTCAAGATAAACAGGGATAACTCAACGTCAAAAAAGAAGATATACAACTCAGAGACTTGACAGCATTATTTAGCCTTCCAGTACATATATTAGAGGGGAAAAATTATTTCCAGATATATACGGAAATCAGGAAAAAATAATTTAGAAATTGTTCTTCAGACTATATGAATCACTGTGAATAGAGACAAAGAATGGACTGCACGTTTTCTTCCTCCTTCAGTATTATGCCCTAACAATTTACTTCATCATTAGTTTTCTAGGGAATTTTGTGCCTATTAACAGTAGCATAGCAGTAGCGCTAAGAAGTGCTAGCAGAAATGGCAATCTTCTAGTCCTGTTCACAGACTAAGATTTTGATATGTCGTACTTTATATACAGATAGTCAAAGATAACTCTTGTACCTTAAATCTGCATGTGCTGTACAGTGCTATGTCTTCCCTCTGAGGGTGACGGAGCACTGGAACAGGCTGCCCAGGGAGGTTGTGGAGTCTCCTTCTCTGGAGATATTCAAGACACGCCTGGACAAGGTCCTGTGCAAGCCTTCTGTAGGTGACCCTGCTTCGGCAGGAGGGTTGGACTAGATGACCCACAGAGGTCCCTTCCAACCCCTACTATTCTGTGATTATGTGATTCTGTGAAAGAGTCCTTAAGGAACCACGTGTTCTCTAGGTTGATCAGGGCTGAACTTAATATAATATTTGAGTTACATTACAAGCACACCTTCTGTACACATTCAAAAATTCACTTTGTTTGTTTTTTAAAATGCCTGGATAGATATTCCACTCAACCCACTTCAGCTTTCATTGTATTGCTCCAGTTTAGCAATGGGCTGATGAAAACATCATAAAAAAAGCCTGTCCCCCACATCTTCCCCCAGTACTGGCTTGCCTAAAATTAAGTGCCATCCTACATAGAACAATATCTGCAGTCAAACGTCATACCTTGAAGAATAGATACACCTTGCCAAGCTTTGCACTGCTAGAGTAAGTGTAGCAGTAAACTCTGAAATTTTCTTCTGTTACTGAACATTGCAAACAATGGAATAAACTGATAGGTGAACATCTCCAAGATTTCTCCTAGTTTATACAATTTTAAAATATATGGGCAAAGTCAACATATAACATCCTAAAACTGTTTAATCTAAAGATTCTTATAACAGAAGTCATGGGAAAGTGGAGAAGGCTTCTTAGAATAGTGATTTAATGAAAAACTTCAACTAAAAACGCTTTAAAAAAATAATTTCACAGATTGCCTGCAGCCATCTTTATTTCTTCATCATCTTATGAGCTCCATAAAGGGCAACCTTTATTTAATAGCAGCATCTGACATTTACTGCTGTGCCTCAGATTGACAGTGTCCCTTTCAATTTATGAAGTCATAAGTGCATCATATCTATTTTGGGGAGAATAATGTATAGTAACTGAGTTTGTTTTTCAAATATCAAAACAAGATTTAATCCACATGAAAGCAGCTGCACAATGACTGGTACAGGGTATTTTCATGTAGTAAACAGACTCTTTGGCATAGCATAGCTGAGTTTAACAAGAATAAAGCACTGTCTGCAAAATTAAACCAAGTTACAAAAGAATGTAATTGAATGTTTTCATAAAGGCAAAAAAACAGTTGCTGTATTGATTCCACTAGTGCTTGTTGGAGTCAATTGCATCTAAACCATGGAACTCTGGATGGACCCTCAATCAGGTAGCTCTCGACTTGGGTTTTCATCAGAGAATTGTTTCAAAGCAATATTTCATCTAGTGTTTTAAATACAATATTGAAAGTTCCAGGCATTCAAAAGTTATAAGCAGGCTCGTTCATAATTGTCTTAAAAAGTCATAAGATTTCATAAAATGTTACCTTTTGTATTTGACTTAGTTTATGAATTCTGCATAATTGGGGTTTATTCATATATTGTTTCCAATATTTTCATGGAAGGTATCTTTTCTCCAAACTCATTTATATTGTAAGATTTCTAAATAGTCTATGTCTTACTTTGAATTATTAAGAATTGGTAATACTGAATGAATAGTAGCACTTATTGGAATTCCAGTCGTGTCTAGATCATGTGCATTAAAGGTAGTTTGGTCATGTCAGCAGAAATGCTGTCTTTGCCTTGAACTTGCTATGGATGTTACACAGGACAGGTGTTAGGCAGATGTAAATGTAAATGTGATCACAGCAGGCCCCAACCTGCACATCTTTCTAAGTGGTCTGGCACACATTGGTCTTCAGCAGCAGAACTCGTTTTGCACAGCTTCTGCCTTCAGCCACCCCTGCTGTTACAAGCGTGGAGGAGATTCCCAGTAACACAACCCTTCTCAGCCAATTTGTTCTGAATTATATTATTAAGTGTATTTATTTTTACAAAATAGGGATAATTTTACATTTTCTCTTTCACAGCACCATCCCTTTCACAGCCCGCACTTTAGTTAATTGCGCAGGTTTAAGCATACTTACTTGATGTAATTTTGCTAGAAATGTGAAGTGTCACGTTTTCTAGCTTAGAATTTTAGTTCTCCTTTCAGGTCTTGTAATGACCTCTAGAAGACGAAATCACTATGAATAAATACTCAGTTCATTTTTCCCTTAGTTTTGTTTTTCCAGAATTCAGAAGGAAACTGAAATTAAAATGAAACTTTTTGTTTAGCAGCAATTTCAAATTACACAGGGTGTCTTGCCAAATCAATCTTTGAGTGATGTTCATCAGGCTCAACAAGATCAGCACTGCTATGGGAACACTGCCTTTAGATAACCATGACTTGCTGTGAGCAGACGGAGCACAAAGCATTGCCCATGCAAGTCTGATAGACACCATCACTGTTTTGTCTAGTGTGTTTCTTTAAGCAATGCAGAGAAGTGAATATAGCATGGGGTGGCTCTAGGAGTTTGGAGACGACTGCGTGCAGAAATTGCAAAATTCACAAGACTGGCATAGACAGGCAGAGAAGCAAAGTAGAGCTATCACACTTGGATTCACTTCAGTGTATACTTCACTTCAAGTATCTGTATTTATTTTTGATTAATCTATTCTAATTTAGATGCTTTAAATCAATCATAAAAATAGTGGCAGACAGAATGCTATATTTTAAACAGAAGTAAATTTAGGAAACTAATTTTAGGTTAGTGACTACCTCTCAAAATACAAATTCTGGAACAGAAACTATCACCTCATTTTATCTGGCATTAATAAATGCATATTATGTTTACATTATCTTCATTCTATAGGAGTTGAAGACCTCCAAATATACTCTTACTGTACTTCTCACTTCTGCAGATCACATTTATGATTTTACTCTACATATCTGGTTTTCTTCTGATTTTTCCATACTCCCCATAGTTCTTTTCTTGCATATATATGCCAGTATTACCACGTATAAGCAATGCCTGACCTAGCTGTTTCAAAACTGATCTAGGTACATCTTATGATGTATACTTATATATACTCACAGTGGTTACAGTGTAACAATACCATCCATGCATGGCTCAGACCACATGATCACACCTATGCCGTTTGCTCTTTGCTTTTTTTTGCTGTTCATCTGACATATCATCACTTTCATTCAGTCCCATGCCTCATTCTACCTCGTCATGCCCTTGACAAACCAGTCCCTTGAATGAGAAGAAATGTATTTATCGGAAATCTCATTCAAATTTTGTCCTACTTCTTTCAGCCTCTTTCAACCTCACTTAGTTGTATTGCCTTGGAATAGCAATTATTTTCTAAAAGAGTTAATATCTTTGATACGTGTTCTTAGTATGGCACTCCTTACTGTCAAAGTATCCACTGTTTCTATCAGACGTGAAAATTGATACCAACTCAAACTAAAAAGGTCTGCTGTCAAGATTTGGTAGGATACATAGTTTGTTTACACTGTTATACCCAAAAGTACTTAAAAATACATGAACCAGAGGTTTTGCTTATTTGTATGTTTTTCAAAGTCTCTTTTTTTTTCCAACTGCCGTCCTGAAGTCAGCGGGAAAAAGGCTGAGATATGAACATGAACTGTAACAGGCCACAGTCTTCAAATGCTAATCCTATACCGTGTGAATGCAACATCATAAGCAATGACAACAGATCGGGAAAAAAAATCAACAAAAATACCAACAAAAAAACCATGGGATATTAACTTTATATTTAATTTAATATTTAGATTTAACTTAATATTTAGCTTTTCAGTTAGAATTTCTAAGAAAGCTGATAGCAGAAGTATGGATCCACAACGTCACCATCTGACCCATCTAACCGGAGCATACACACCACAGTCCCAGCCAGTCTGGGCGCTGGATTTCAGGCATGTGATATTTTAGGGAAAGAAACAGTTCTGTCATTATAGAGTGTTTCCTTCTCTTCTTCCCTGAAAAGGTCAGTAATGACAGGTCGGTCTCCAATTGCATAGTCGATTTCCCCCCTTGCCCTTTTCAGAGGCAGAATCCATGCAAAACTTCTAAAATACCATGTAAGCTTGAAGAAAGTGTTAGAATAGGTTTGGAGGAAAGTGCTGGTTATCAAAGTCGTTCAAGTGAAACAACATTGTGAGACAAAGGCTGCTACAAAAGCCTTTTCAGTGGCGAAGTTTACTCTCTCTTTCTAATCCACAGTGGTCTTTTCTTTTAAAATTGTAAGTCAGATTCTCAGTGTGTGTAAATCATCACAGAATGAGTCAGAGAAGTAAGATATACTTCCATCATTCCTTTTATTTTTGGTCATATCTAATTATTTTGTATAAGCTGTCCTTTTTAATACTGATTTAAAATAAATGTTGATGATGGGAGGGGAAGCAAGAAAACCTCAACAAGAAGGAAATGGCCTATGATTTAACTTTTACATAACCAGCTTTAATGATAGAGTAGAAAGTAAAAAGGTGTAAGTTAAATCTAGGAGGAGAGTTCTGAAGTTACTATTGTCAAAAACTGGCTACTATAAATTTAGACTGTCCCGAGGCAAGTAGTTATCCTGAGAATATCTGCAAAATAACTGAAGGGTTCAGAAGCATGGAGAGAAAATTTTTACTTCTAGAAAGGGAAAATGTGCACGGGTTAAGCTTGGTGCATGAAAGCCTTTTTGTTTGTAATATTTCTTTTAAGGCATTCACTAGTAGTCAAGATAAAAAAGGGATGGATGAAGATGAAAAAGGAAAGGAAATAAGATTTACTTTAAGATTGCTACGTAGACACAGAGAACCCAAACACTATTGTAAAAGAAAATGTTCTTCTTTTATCACCTCCTGTACACAGGGAAAGAACGAAGACCCTCTATTTCCTGTTTAATTCCTGTCATGTCATTAATTATGGGGGTCGGGGGGGG